>Ga0190363_1000272_pt1 | contig 30009 bp, 26 predicted proteins | sample 48721867_MG_FD_161272 | JGI IMG/M metagenome (GOLD analysis project Ga0190363, IMG submission 161272) | Hydrothermal vent microbial mat bacterial communities from Southern Trench, Guaymas Basin, Mexico - 4872-18-6-7_MG | ecosystem: Environmental > Aquatic > Marine > Hydrothermal vents >... | reverse complement strand
GATCACCTCGTCCCCGCGGCCGCAGTGGGCCAGGATCGAGACCAGGTTCCCCATGGTGCCCGAGGCGACCAACAGCGCCGCTTCCTTCCCGGTTATCTCGGCCGCAAGCTCCTCGAGCTTTCGGACGGTGGGGTCCTCCCCGTAGACGTCGTCGCCCAGGGGAGCTCGGGGGATGGCCTCCAGCATACCGGGCGGGGGCAGGGTCACGGTGTCGCTGCGGAGGTCAACGATCCTCGTCACGGGGCCTTCTCCCCGTATTTTTCCCGGAGATACTTGTCGATGGCGTAGGCGGCCCGTTTGCCCGCCCCCATGGCCAGGATCACCGTGGCCGCCCCGGTGACGATGTCTCCCCCGGCGAAAACACCTTCCCGGCTCGTGACCCCGAGGTCATCGGCCACGATGGTTCCCTTACGGGAGACCTCGAGCCCAGGGGTCGTCCGGGGGATCAGGGGATGGGGGGAGTTCCCGATGGCGATGATGGCCGTGTCGATATCCAGGGTGAAGTTGGAGCCCTCGATGGGGATGGGGCGCCTCCGGCCGGACTCGTCCGGCTCCCCGAGCTCCATCCTGATGCACTCCACCCCGCACAAAACCCCGTCCTTGCCGAGGAAGCGCACCGGGTTCACGAGGAAGTGAAACTCTACCCCTTCTTCTTTGGCGTGGTGCACCTCCTCGGCCCGGGCGGGCATCTCCGCCTCGGTCCTCCGGTAAAGCACCATTACCTTCTCCGCCCCCAGGCGCAACGCGGTCCTGGCGGCGTCCATGGCCACATTTCCTCCGCCCACTACGGCCACACGTTTCCCCACCTTGATGGGGGTGTCGTACTCGGGGAAGAGATAGGCCCGCATCAGGTTCACCCGGGTGAGGAACTCGTTGGCCGAATAAACCCCCACCAACGATTCCCCGGGGATCCCGAGGAAGCGGGGGAGGCCCGCGCCGCTTCCCACGAACACGGCGTGGAAGCCGTCCTGGAAGAGCTCATCGATGGTGACGGTCCTCCCCACCACCACGTTCGTGTAGATTTCCACCCCCAGCCTCCGCACGTTCTCCACCTCTTGGGCCACGATCCGCTTGGGCAGCCGGAACTCGGGGATCCCGTATACCAAAACACCTCCGGGCTCGTGCAGCGCCTCGAAGATCACCACATCGTGCCCGAAGCGCCGAAGCTCCGCGGCGCAGGTGAGCCCCGCGGGGCCGGAGCCCACCACCGCCACCTTGAACCCGGTGGGCTCCCCCAACGGAGGGATCTCTACCCCGTGTTCGTACTCCCAGTCGGCGGCGAACCGCTCCAGCCTCCCGATCGCCACCGGCTCGAACTTCCTCCCCAATGTACATACCGCCTCGCACTGGGTCTCCTGGGGGCATACCCGGCCGCAGATGGCGGGGAGGTAGTTGTCCTCTTTGATCACCCGGATCGCCCCCCGGAAGTCCCCTTCGGCGATCTTCGCGATGAATTTGGGGATCTTCACGTTGACCGGGCACCCCTGGATGCAGGGGGCGCGCTTACACTGAAGGCATCGCTTCGCTTCCCGGACCGCCTCCTCGGGGGTATAACCCAAGGGGACCTCGCGGAAGTTCTTGATCCGCTCCTCTGGGGGCTGCTCCCGCATGGGGGTCTTCTTGGGGACGATCTTCATACCCGCTCCTCCATGGTCCCGAGATAGGCCTTGAGGGCCCTCTCCTCCAGGTCCCGGTACATGGCGAGGCGCGCCAGGAAAAGGTCCCAGTTCACCTGGGCCCCGTCGAACTCGGGGCCGTCCACGCAGGCGAACTTGGTCTCCCCGGCCACCTCCACCCGACAGACCCCGCACATTCCCGTCCCGTCGATCATGATGGGGTTGAGGGAAACCACGATGGGGACCCCGAACTCCCGGGCCACAAGCGAACAGAACTTCATCATGACCGCGGGGCCGATGGCCCATATCCGGTCTACCCCGCCCGCCTGAAGGAGTTCCTTCAGGGGCTCGGTCACGACCCCTTTGCGGCCGAAGCTCCCGTCGTCGGTGGTTACGATGAGCTCGTCGCTCACCTCTTCAAGCTTGTCGAGCCAAAAGAGGAGGTCCTTTCTGCGGGCCCCGGCGATGGTCACGATCCGGTTCCCGGCGGACTTTAACGCCCGGGCGATGGGGTAGATGGGCGCGATCCCCACCCCCCCGCCAACGCATACCACCGTCCCGTAGCGTTCGATTTCGGACGGGGTCCCCAAAGGACCCACCACGTCCCGGATCTCGTCCCCTTCCCCGAAGCGCTCCGTCATCTCCCGGGTGGACTTTCCCGCCGCCTGGACCACCAAGGTGATGGTGCCCTCCCCTTCGTCCCAGTCGGCGAGGGTCAAGGGGATCCTCTCGCCCTTTTCGTGGAGGCGGATGATCAGGAACTGCCCGGCCCTGGCCTTGGAAGCAATGGAAGGAGCTTCGACGATAAATTCCCAAATACCGGTACAAAGGGCGCTTTTTTTGAGTATCTTGGCCATCTCCCTCCTTTCTCCGTTCGGCATGAATTATCTGCGTATGCCCGTTTTTATGCAAGAAAAGCGGGGATAAAATCGCACCGATATGTACCTTTACCTAGAGACCGACGGGAGGGTTTATACTGTGCGCCGGAACGGGATATTGGACCTCCCCCGGGTGGGGGAGGAGATTCCCTTTCCCTACGAGATCCTTTACGAGCTCCCCTGGGGAGAAGAAGGGGTGGCCCTGGGGGTACCGAGGCTCTCCCGGCATCCCCGCGAGTGGATCCTCAAGGACGAGGTACCGCGCCGCAACGACGCCTCCCCCCTCCTGCGGGATGTGGTGCACCGCACGCTTCCCCGGGCCGTGGCCGAGGGGATCGTGGAGCGAGGGGACGAGATCCTTTTGGTGAAGGCATCCCGGGGGCTCACCCGTGGCCTTTGGTCCCTGCCCGGGGGATTTCTCTCCTTCGGGGAGTCGCCGGAGGAGGCGGTGGCCCGGGAGATCCAGGAGGAGCTAAGGGTTCCCTGCCGGGCGGGGAAGCTTCTGGGGGTTCGGACCAAGGTGGGGGAACATACCGGCTTGCACTGGATCATCTTCTTCCTCGCAGTGGAATTGGAGGGCGCTCCAGACCCCGACCCGGATGAGATCGCCGAAGCTCGCTTCTTCACGAAAAAGGAGGCGGCCAGGGTCCTTTCCGATCGGACCATGGCCGCCTTCCTCGAGGAGCTTTTCGGGAGCTAGCGGAGGTCGATGGACGCGGTGATGGAGAACTCCTGGGTCCAGGCCACATCGCCGGGGCCCTTGGTAAAGGTAAGCCGCAAGGCTACATTCCATCCGCCGAGGTTCAACCCCAACTGGAACACGGCGGCGTGACGGTCCTCAGGGACTGCCATCCCCTCGCCCTTTATCCACTCCAGGGAGTATGAGGCAGAGAAGGTGGCTTTCCCGGTGATCTCATAATCGTAGTCCCCCGCCAGGGTGGCGCGATACGTGCCCTTCCAAGGCAGGGCCGCGGAAAGACCTCCCCGCAGAAGGAGTTGGGATCTGGGCTCGGGGGCCACCGCCAGGTCGCCCGAGCCGTGGAGAACCAGATCCTGCGATCCGCCCTCGGGATCGAGGATCTCATACCCGATACCGGCCTGGATCGCCCCGCCGCAATACCTTTCCTTTCCGGTTTCCAGGATGCGGTTCTCTATGGCCAATACCGCGTGGGCATCGAGTTCCACCCCGGCATCGGTCTCGATGATCCCCTCCACCGCAGCCACGAGGTCCTCCAACTTCTCGTATTCGAGACGCCGCCCGATCTCCCGGGCCACCGCCATCAGGGCGTCTTCGGACAGGGAGGCGGGAATGGCCCCCAGGCGCAGGAGGTCTTCCGAGATCAACATCGCCTTGGCCAGGGGGGTCACATCGTTGAACCTCCCGTACCCCAGTCCTGCTGTGACCTGAAACCAGGGCTGCAGGTACGGGTCACCGGTGCGCCAGCGGGAATCGAACCCCCCGAACAGGAAGAGGGGCTCCTCGGGATCGAGGTAGTGGCGATAGGCGCCGTTTCCTTCCACCACCGCCTCGGCCACCGCCAGGCCCTGAAGCCCGAGGATCCCGCTCGCCTCCAGGGAGAAGCCGCGTTCGGGGGCGCTGTAGATTTGGCTGTATGAGAAGGAGATGTTCCCGGCGTTCACCTCAATCCCGGGGCGCTCCGGATCCTCCAGGTAGTGGTAGGCAAATGAGACCCCGATGTCCAAAAGGCTGGTCTCGGGAGCCTGATAGTCGCAGAGGCTCAACGCCGAAACCGGTCCCACCGAAAGTAGCAAAAATATACCCAAAAGCACCGCTTTCCTCATGGTCATCATCCTCCTTGCATCCAAAATTCTTCGATTCCACTATCATTATACCGCGCAACGGAACTCCGCAAGGAAAGCTATGGACGTAAGCCGGGGTTAAAAATCCGTAACGAACGACACTCCTTGGTCGGGGCGCCCGGATTTGAACCGGGGACCCCCTGCTCCCAAAGCAGGTGCGCTGCCAGGCTGCGCTACGCCCCGTGACCCTGGATTATAAGGGCTTCGGCACTTTTCCTCAGAGGGGTTTCGCGTGGGGACATATGTCGCGATAAGCACAGGGGCGGCACGCGTGGATGCTGGGTTTGGGGTCGAAGGCGTTCGCCCGGATCCCCTCCTCGGCCTCGGCGATGGCCCGCAGGGCACGGGAGACCATGGCATCGGTGGGACGGGACCGTCCGATCACCACCTCCGGGGTGAGGAACCGCAACTCCACCCAACGGGGGCGCTCCCCCACCAGCCTCTCATACGCCAGGGCGTAGATCGCGAGCTGCAACGACTCCCGGGCCCGGCGTGCTGCGTCCTTGGGCTCCGCCAGGGAGGTCTTGTAATCGATGATCAACGCCCCATCCCTCAGCCGGTCCACCCGGTCCCAGTACCCGATTACCCGCACGTTTCCCTCCCGGAAGGCGAAGAATTGTTCCACCATCGCCGGCTGCTCCCCCCGCGCCTCCTCGAAGGCGAAGAACCGCCGCAGGCATTCTTCCCCGTGCTTCACCATCTCTTCCTCGTGGCGGGCGGTAAGGAATCCCTCCGCTTGCCAAGAGTTCCGGAACACGTGTAGCAGCTCCTCCAGGGAGAGGGAACGGCCCTGGAGCTTGGCCAGGTGGTACGCCTGGATGGCCCGGTGGACCGCGTGGCCCAGGACCACCGCGGGGTGCTGCACGATGGGCACCCGCAGGACGTGGACGTAACGGTACTTGAGGGGACAGGTGAGGTAGTCATCGATCTGCCGGTAGGAAAGGACAAGGGGGGAGCCCTCCCCCACCGGGGGTTCGGGGCGAGGAGATACGCGGCCGTGGCGGTCGATCCGGATCAGGGGGGGCAGCCCCGCCGCCTCCTCGGCCACCCCCTCCGGCCCCAGGGCCTCCACCACGAACCGGGATACCTTCGCCGGGCGCTTGCGGGGCTCTTCTCCGGGGAGGCGGTAGTCCTCGGCCGAAAGGAGGAAGAGGTGTTCCTTGGCCCGGGTCATCCCCACGTAGAAGAGGCGCCGCTGCTCCTCGAGGTGCGCGATCTCCGGGGGTACCTCCTCCGGCACCAAACCGGGGGGAAGGGACAGGGCCGGGCGCCGCGGCCGGCCCGGAAAGAAATCCTCTATCAGCCCGGTGAGGAAAACCACCCGGAATTCCAACCCCTTGGCCTGGTGGAAGGTGAGGACCTGGACCGCCTCGGCCCCGGGTTCCGCCTCGCCCACCAGGGGGTTGTAACCCAGCCCCCGGAGCTCCTCCAGGTACCGCACGAACCAGGGGACCCGGTCGTGTCGGGAGATCTCCTCGAACCGTCGCACCACCTGCTCGAAGAAGTCGGCGATATGCTCCAGCTTCCTCCCCTCCCGCCGGTCTTGAGAGCGGGAAAGCCGCTCGATATAGCCGGTTTCATCGGCGAGATAGGTGTAAAGCACCTGGCCCGCGGACCGGCCCCGGGAGAGTTCCCGGCACCGGGAGAGGTGGCCCACCGCCTCGGCGGCGATCCTCGCCCCTTCAGGAGAAAGGCGTACCTTCCCCGCCGCTGCCTCCACAAGAATCTCCCCCAAGGGGCGCTGCCAGCGCTGGGAGAGGCCCAAAAGATGCGCCAGGTCCTCCCCGGGCATCCGGTAGATCTCGGACCCCAAAAGGTGAAACAGGGCTTGGTCGTCCCGGGGATCGGCGATGCAACGGAGGAACGATATGAGAACCTTTATCTCCTCCTGATCGAAGAGCCCGGCCCCGTGGCGTCCGGCCAGAAGCCACGGAATGCCCCGCTCCGACAGCGCCCGAAGGTACGGATCGGGACGGTACCTGTTGCGGTAAAGCACCGCGAACTCCCCGTAGGGAACCCCTTCCTCCCGGTGGAGCTCCTCCACCTTCTCCGCCAGGAACTCCGCCTCGTCCACCACGTTGGCAAAGTGGAAGTGTCGGGGCCGCGGGCCTTCCCCCCTTTTGGCCCGGAGTTCCTTGGTGATCCGGTGGGGGATCTCCCCCCGCTCCGCCAGGGCCTCGAGCCGAAACCGGTTGTTCAGGATCAGGCGCCGGGCCCGGTCCAGGATCTCCTGGGTGGAACGGTAGTTCTCCTCCAACACCACCAGCCTTGCCTCGGGGAACCGGCGTAGGAAGTTCCTGAGGTTATCCCAACGCACGCCGCGGAAGCCGTAGATGGCCTGATCGTCGTCCCCCACCACGGTGATGTTCCGATGCCCCCCCAAAAGCTCCACCAGCCGGAACTCGGCGGGGCTCGTGTCCTGGAACTCGTCGGCCAAGACATAGGGAAAGCGACGGTGGTACTCCAAGAGGAGGCTCGGGTGCTCCTCGAAGAGGCGGATCGTCTTAAGGATCAGATCCCCAAAGTCCACGTACCCTTCCCGCTCTAGGAGCCGCTGATACGCGGCGTAGATCCGGGCGAGCTCCCCATGTAGCTCCAGGACATCCTCCGGCTGTTCCCCCTTCTCCCGCTCCTCTTCTACCCAGGAAAGATACCTCTCCGGGGTTATCCCCTCGTCTTTGGCCCGCTGGATGAGGGAGACCAAGGGCTGGAGGAAACGCAGCGGATTGCGGACCGCCCGGGGGCGGAACCGTCGCAGGGGAAGCCTCCAAAGGTTGTCCAAAAGGAAGATCTTCTGGTCCCACTCGTCCAGCACCCGGAAGTCGTGGGGGAGGCCGGCCAGGGGAGCGTTCTCCTGGAGGATCCGCTGGCAGACCGAATGGTAAGTGGAGACCCAGGCATCCAGCGCCGCATAACCCACCCACTCGAAGGCCCGATCCAGCATCTCCTCCGCCGCCCGCTCGGTGAAGGTAAACACCAGGAGCTGGTTCGGCCGCTGCACAAACCCCTCGGAGATGAGGAAGGCGATCCTTCTGGTGATGATGGTGGTCTTGCCCGTGCCCACCCCCGCCAAGACCAGAAGCGGCCCCTCTCCGTGGGTGACCGCCTCCCGTTGGCGATCGTTCAGGCCCTCAAGGACGTCCATCGGGAAAGTATAACGGGGTTTCAGCCCCTCTTTTGTGGAAAGGAACACATGTCCTCCAAGGGACAACCGCCGCAGCGGGGGCGGGCGCGGCAGTGGACCTTCCCGTGACGGACGAGGAGGGCGTGGTACTCCTTGTAGAGCTCGAGATCCCGTGGGATGTTCTCCTCGAACATCCGTTTCAGATCCGCATAGCCCTCATGCCCCCGGATCAGCCCCAGGCGGGAGAGGATCCGCCGGGTGTAGGCGTCGATCACGAAGGAGGGCTTTTCCGCGGCGTAGAGGACAATGGAATCGGCGGTCTCGGGGCCGATGCCCGGCACCGCAAGGAGCCTTTCCCGGAGCGTTTCGGTCGGCAGGGAAAAGAGCCCCACAAGCCCACCGTGTTCCCTCACCAACTCGAGGAAAGCCCGAAGCCTTTTGGCCTTCTGATTGAAGTAGCCAGCGGGGCGGATGAGTTCCGCGATCTCCGCCGCGCTCATCCGCCACAGGCCCTCGGGGGAGAGGACCCCGGCGGCCTTCAGGTTGGCGATGGCTTTGGCAGCGTTCCTCCAGTTGGTGGCCTGGGTGAGGATCGCCCCCACCGCCACCTCGAAGGCGCTTTCCCCGGGCCACCATCCCTGGGGGCCGTATGCGGAAAGGAGCCGCCGGTATACCTCAAGGAGCACCTCCTTTGTCCCCACGGCGGGGCATTTTACCCCGGTGCCCCTTTCCTGGAACCACGGCCTCAAGGGGCCTATGCTTTCGCCGGTATGGAAGGTACCACACCGATCCTCCTCCTGGGGCCGGGGGCGGAGATAGGTGCCCGGGCCGAGGCGGCGCGCGTCCTCCGCGATGAGGACCTCGAGACCCATCCCGACCTCCGGATCCTGGCGCCCAAGGGCACGGGATCCATCGGGATCGAAGCCGTGCGGGAGGCGTTGGCGTGGGCCCGGTATGGCCCCCTGCGGGCGGACCGCAAAGTGGTCCTGATCGGCCCGGCGGAGCGCCTGACCCACGAGGCCGCCAGCGCCCTCCTCAAGTCCCTGGAGGAATCGCCCCCTTACCTCGTCTATATCCTCTATGCCACCGCCCCGGATCGGGTGCTTCCCACCATACGCTCCCGGTGCCGCGCAATTTGGTTCGGGGATCACCGGTCGTATTGGACAGAGAGGCTCGCCGAGGCAGGTTACAACGAGGAAGAGCGCGCCTACCTTCTTGACTTTCTGGAATTCGATCCGGATGCACTGCGACCGTTCGTGAGGGACCGGCGCTTCCCCCTGGAGGAGGCCCGGGACGCCGAGGAAGAGCTGGGGAAGCTCCCCCCGGAGGAACTCATCGCCCGGTTCATCGCCTACGCGGGCGATCCCATCCGCCGCCGTGTCGCTGCACGGTGCTTCCTCCGTATGCTCCCCGAGATCCCCGTTTCGGAACTTTTCGGGGCGGCGGAAAGGCTCGCTCGGGGGGGCCGGGAGGTGGTCCTGCGCTTCCTTGCCGAGTACTTCCGCTTCCTTTACAGTGAGGCCCCTGAGGGTTGGTGTGACCTCTCCGCGGAGGGCCGCCGCCACCTTTTGCGTCGCCTTTCCTTGGCGAAAGCGGAGGTGGAGGCGAACGCTAACTTGAGGCTTCTTTTGGAGGTCGTTCTCCTTTGGCCACGATGGGGTTCGTAGCGGTGAGGAAGTTGGTCCCCTGGCCCGACTGCCATCTGGCGCGGGTGGAGAGGGGGAAGGCACCCAAGCCCGGCCAGATATGGCTGGAGCGGGAAGGGGGGCGGTTGTGGTTGGTGAGAATAACGCATTGTCGCCCCCAAGAAGGGGAAAGCCGCTGTGTGCTTTTGCGGCCCGCAGGGCCCACTGAGCTTAAGGCCCACGAAGAGGGGAGAAGGATCGCCGAGGATCGTCGCCGCATCGCCCAGCGGGAGGCGATGCGGTTCGGGCTTCCCATGAAGTTCGTGGCCGCGGAACAGACCCTGCACGGGGATTTCATCCGCCTATTCTTCACCGCGCCCCAACGGGTGGATTTCAGGAACCTGGTGAAGTTCCTTTCCCGGGCGTTCCAAGCGCGGGTGGAGCTGCGCCAAGTGGGACCCAGGGACGCGGCCCGGATGGTGGGCGGGATCGGGGTGTGCGGCCGTGAAACTTGCTGTTCCGTGTTCCTGCGCGAGTTCAAGCCCATCACCCTGAAGATGGCCTTCGACCAGAGCCTGGTCATCGCCCCCCAGCGCCTCACGGGGATCTGCGGGAGGCTTCGGTGTTGCCTCGCCTTCGAACACTCCCACTACAAAGAGCTGTTGGAGGGTCTCCCCAGGGTGGGGAAGAAGGTGCAGATAGGGGAGATGGAGGGGCGGGTGATTTCCTACAACATCTTCCGGGGCACCGTCACCTTGGAACGCCCGGACGGAAGCCGGGTGGAGATCCCGTGGGAGGAGGTCAGGAACCCGTAGTTCCCGGCGGGGGGGAGCCCACCAGCTGAACGGTCTGGGTGGGAAACGCGAACTCGATTCCCGCTTCCTCAAACCGCCGCTTTATCTCCAGGTTTATCTCTTCGGTGGCCTTGAGGAACTCCTCCCAGTCGGTGTACTTGCACCAGTGGGTCACCACGATGTTGAGGGAATAGGGCCCGTACTCCTTGAAGTAAGCACGGTAATTGGCGGTGCTGGGGTGGTTGGCCAGGATCTCACGAAGGATTCTAAGGGCCTCGAGGATCTTCTCGTAGGGGGTGTCGTAGACGATCCCGATCACGTATTCGTTCTTGATGGTGGGCCTTTTGGCCACGTTGTTGATCACGGTATTGGCCATGGTGCGGTTGGGGATGGAGACCAGCGTCCCGTCCAGGGTGCGCACTCGGGTGGAACGCAGTCCAATGGCCTCGATGGTCCCCTTTATGCCGAGCTGATCGAAGTCCACCCGGTCTCCCACCTCACAAGGCCGGTCCACCAGGATCGCCAACGCCCCGATGAAGTTGGAGAGGGTCTCCTGGGCCGCCAACGCCACCGCCAGGCCCCCGATCCCCAGCCCCGCCAAGAGGCTGGTGACGTTGTAGCCGAGGTTCTGGAGGACGAGGAGTATCCCGATGGCCCAGATGGCGAACTTGGTGACCTTGGAGAGGAGGGGGATCACCTGGTCGTCCAGGCGGGTCTCGGTACGCTTGGCCCTCTCCCGCCAAAGCGAAAAGAGGAGGTCCACGAACTTGGTGATGATGTAGATCCCCACCACGGTGAGGGCGGTGATGAACAGCCCCCGCACCACCCCGGCCGCGGCGGCAGGAAGCGCAAAGAGGTTGATGCCTGCCCACAGGGCCAAAAGGAAAAGGAGCGCCCCCAAGGGACGTCCGAAGAGGACCCGGACGCTGCGTTCCACCCCCTCGGGCACGGCCTTGAGCTTGAGTGCCCGGTGGAGGAGGCGCTGTATCACGAAGTGCAGGACCCCGGCGGCAAGGAGGGACCCGAAGAGGGCGATGTACTTCCACAGGGGATTGCCCAGCACTTCCGCTTCAAAGAACCTCATCTCAGGCCTCCATCAGCACCAACCCCGGAACTCCCCGCAAGCGGGGGAGTTCCTCACGCGGGAGGACCAAATGGACCAAGAGCCCCCCATCCTGGCCTCCCACCACCTCGAGCTTCCCCAGCCGGGCGAGATCCGCCAGGAGCTCACCCCTATCGTAGGGAACCAGGGCCCGCACGTCCGCCCATCGATCCCCCAGTATCTCCGCCATCGCGGCCTTGAGCCCCTCCAACCCCCACCCCAGGCGGGCCGAGAGCTCCACATACCGCTCAAGCTCCAGCTGTAGCTCCGAAAGTAGCGCTTCCTGGCGGGGATCCCTCACGAGATCGATCTTGTTCAGGACGTGAAGGATCGGGGGTCTCGGTTCATCGGAAGCGAAGACCTCCTCCGCCAAGATCCTCTCCACGGCCCGGAAGTGTTCGATCAGCCGGGGAGATGAGGCGTCCAAAACGTTGAGCAGGAGATCCGCTTCCCTGGCGGCCTCCATGGTGGCCCGGAAGGCGGGGATAAGCTGGTGGGGGAGCTTCCTGATGAAACCCACCGTGTCGCTCACCAAGACGTAACGCCCCTCGGCCAGGGCCACTTTCCTTACCTTGGTGTCCAAGGTAGCGAAGAGCTTGTCCTCCACTAAGACCTCCTCCCCGGTGAGGCGACGGAAGAGGGTGGATTTGCCGGAGTTGGTGTAACCCACGATGGCCACCTTGGGGATGGGGCTCCGCAAGCGGCGCTTTCGGCGCAGCTTGCGGACCCTGTCCGCTTCCCGCAGGGCCCGCCGGATGGCCTGGATGCGCCGCTTCACCTTGCGGCGCTCGATCTCCATCTTGGTCTCGCCCGGCCCCATGGTGCCGATCCCGCCTCCGGGGTTGGTGAGGGCCTTACCCCAGCCCCGTAACCGGGGAAGGAGGTACTCGAGCTGGGCCAACTCCACCGCCAGCTCCGCCTCCCGGGTCCCGGCCCGTTGGGCGAAGATATCCAGGATGAGCTGGGTACGGTCCACGATCTTGAGGCCGGTGAGCTCCTCCAGGGTACGGGCCTGATCGGGGGAGAGCTCGTCGTTGAAAAGGGCCGTATCGGCGCCGAGGGCCTCGGCCAGTGAACGGAGCTCCTCCGCCTTTCCCCTGCCGATGAAGGTAGCGGGATCGGGGCGCGCGCGGCGCTGGAGGAGCTGCCCCACCACGAAGATCCCGGCGGTGTAGGCCAACGCCCGGAGCTCCTCGAAGGTCTCCCGCTCCTCCTCCGCCGCCCCCGGGGGAAGGATCCCCACGAGGATGGCCTTCTCGCCGCCATAGACCCGGGCCCGGCGGCCGAGATAGTCCTCGATCAAGTAACGCTGGGTTCCTCTTCCCATACCTCCGCCCCGAGTTGGGCTAGCTTCCCCTCTATATTCTCATATCCCCGTCGCAGGTGGTCCAGTCCGTTTATCCTGGTTTCCCCGTGAGCGGCGAGGCCCGCCAGCACCAACGCGGCCCCGGCGCGGATATCGGTGGCCACCACCTCCGCCCCCCGCAAGCCCTCCACCCCCTCGATGAGGATGGCCTGTCCCTGGAGGGTGATTCGGGCCCCCATCCTCAGGAGCTCCCCCACGTGCCCGAACCGGGATTCGAACACCCGCTCCCAGATCACGCTTCGCCCCCGGGCAAGCGCAAGGAAAGATGTGAACTGGGGCTGGAGGTCTGTGGGAAAGCCGGGATAGGGGGCGGTCTCCACCTCCACCCCGGACCAGGGGACCCGGGCCTTCAGGCAGATGGTCCGCCCCTCAACAGCGATCCCAACGCCACATTCCTCCAGCTTGACCAGCAGAGCGGTGAGGTGTTCCGGACGGGCGCCCACCACTTCCACCTCTCCCCCGGTGATCGCCCCCGCGAGGAGATACGTCCCGGCCTCGATCCTGTCGGGTATCACATGGTGCCCCGTGCCCCGCAATTTCCCCCCTTGGATCGTGACCCTGTCCTCGGAGAAGGAGATCTCGGCCCCCATGGCCGAGAGGAGCCGCGCCAAGTCCATCACCTCCGGCTCCCGCGCCGGATTAACCACCTCCACCGGCTCGGATATCACCGCCCCCGCGAGGAGCAACTGTTCCGTCGCGCCCACGGAAGGATAACGCAGCCAGACCTCGCCCCCGTGGAGCCTCCCGCGGGCGTGCACCACCCCCTCGCACACCTCCACCTCCGCCCCCAGCCTCCGCAGCCCCTCAAGGTGCAGGTCCACCGGACGGGCCCCGATGACGCATCCGCCGGGGAGGGGCACGTGGGCCTCCCCGAAGCGGGCAAGGAGCGGACCGAGACAAAGGAAGGAGGCCCGCATCCTGGAGACCACCTCCTCCGGGGCCTCCGCGCGCGAAGCCTCGCCCGTTATGACGATGGTATCCCCATCCCGGCTTATCGCTTTGCCCAGGGCCTCTACCAGGGCCAGTTGGGTCTCCACATCCCTGAGGTCGGGGACGTTTCCGATCGTCAGTGGTTCATCGATGAGGAGGGAGGCCACGATAGCGGGGAGGACGGCGTTCTTGGCCCCGGAGACCTCCACCCGACCCGAAAGGGGTCGGCCGCCCCGGATGACCATCACGGAAGCCACGGCAGGGGATCCACGGGCTTCCCGTGGCGGCGGATCTCGAAGTGCAGGTGTGGTCCAGTGGAGATGCCGGTATTGCCGGATAGGGCGATTACCTGTCCCTGTTCCACGAACTGTCCCGCTTCCACCAGGATACGCGAAAGGTGGGCATAGTAAGTGGAAAAGCCATCCCCATGCTCCACCACCACCAAAAGGCCGTATCCGCCCCGCTCCCCGGCGAAGCTCACCTTTCCCGCGGCGGCGGCGTGTACCTCCGTTCCCTCGGGCACAGCGAAGTCAATCCCGGTATGGAAATCTGGGGTGCCGAAGATGGGATGTATCCGGGGGCCGAAGAGGGAGGTGAGCCGACCCCGTAGGGGCCAGATAAAGCGGGAATCGGGGCGCCAACCGAGCTTCAATGCCTCCAGCCAGGGGATGGAAGCAGGGTGTGGAATGAGGAGCTTATCCCCCGGAAGCGGCAACCCCGCGAGATCGTTGGCGGCGATGATGTCGAACTCGCTTACGCCGTAAGCCGCGGCGATATCCCTCAGGGTCTGCCCCTCCTTCACCACGTGAACGACCCCTCCCCGGGGAAGCACAATCACCGATCCAGCCCGGAGCTCCTTGGGATCGGCGATGTAATTGCTGGCCTGGATGTACTCGATCGGGATACCGTAGCGACGGGAGAGGCCCGCGAGGGTGTCCCCCGGCCGCACCCGGTAGGTGGTGAAGGATTGGGCGGGCGAGATACCCAACGGGCCACCTAGGTCTTTCTGGGGCGGCTCGGAAGGGACGTTGAGGACACCCGCCACCGCCAGGGGCAAGAGGACCAACGCCAGGATTATCACCAAAAGCTCTTTACTCACTGTTCATGAGCTCCAGGAACTGCTTGTTGTCCTTGGTCTGCCTCATCTTGCTCATGATGAAAAGGAGCGCCTGTTCCGGTTCCATGTTACCGATTAATTGCCGCAGGATGTGGACCTTGCGAAGGACATCCGGCTCGAGCAGAAGTTCCTCTTTTCTCGTCCCGGACTGAAGCAGGTCGATGGCCGGGAAAATCCTTTTGTTGGCCAGATCCCGGTTAAGGACGAGCTCCATGTTTCCCGTCCCCTTGAACTCCTCGAATACCACCTGGTCCAGACGGGAGCCGGTGTCGATGAGGGCGGTGGCGATGATGGTGAGGGATCCCCCTTCCTCGATGTTCCGCGCCGCCCCGAAGAACTCCTTGGGCTTGTAGAGGGCGGTGGGATCGATGCCGCCCGAAAGCAGCTTCCCGGATGGAGTAACCGAGAGGTTATACGCCCGGGCGAGGCGCGTCAGGGAGTCCATCAAGATCACCACATCGTACCCTACCTCCACCAAGCGCTTGGCCTCGGCGGTCACCAGCTCCGCCACCCGGGTGTGGTGGTGGGGTTCCATGTCGAAGGTGGCGGCCACCACTTCTGCCCGCCGCACCGACCTCTTGAAGTCGGTGACCTCCTCGGGACGCTCCGCCACCAAGAGGATCAGGAGCTTGACGTCGGGGTAGTTCTCCTCGATCCCCTGGGCGATGTGCTTGAGGAGGGTGGTCTTTCCCGCCTTGGGGGGCGAGACGATCAGGCCCCGCTGTCCCTTCCCGATGGGGGCGAAGAGATCGATCATCCGGGTGGAGAGCTCGTCCGGGTCGTGTTCCAGAACGTACTGCTCGTTGGGGTGTAGCGGGGTAAGCTCGTGGAAATCGCGGCGGCGGCGAACCACCTCGGGATCTTTCCCGTCCACTTCGTCCACCCTAAGAAGGGCAAAGTACTTCTCCCCGTTCTTCGGCGGACGCACCAACCCCCGGACGATATCGCCGTTCTTCAAGTTGAAACGCCGGATTTGGGAGGGGGAAACGTAGACGTCATAGCGGGAGGGGAGGCAGGATTTGTCCCGGAGGAAGCCGAAGAAGGTGTTGTTGTCGGAGGTCACGATCTCCAAGACCCCTTCGGCATAAAGCTCCTCGCGGGAGGCAAAGGACTTCACCACTGCAAGTTGGAGTTCATATAGCCCCATCTCACCGGTTCCGTTTATTCCCAGTTCCTTTGCGAGCTCCACGAGTTCATCGAGAGGTTTGTTGCGGATTTCCGCCAATTCCATCCCCATCACCCCCTCCTTTGGGGTCCTCCAAAGATGAGCGCCAGACGACGGGCGTGACGCCCGCCCTCGAACGGGGTGGTAAGGAAGACACGCACGATCTCCTCCGCCAGCCCAATCCCGAGGACCCTACCCCCAAGGCATAATACGTTGGCGTTGTTGTGGGCCCGGGCCATGCGGGCCATGAAGACATTGGTGCACGTGGCGGCCCGGATCCCCGGGATCCGGGCCGCGGCCATGGCCATCCCTATACCCGTCCCACAGACGAGGATACCGTATTCGGCCCTCTCTTCCGCTACCGCCTCGGCGACGGCGAAGGCGTACTCGGGGTAGTCCACGGGCTCATGGGGAGAATGGGTGCCGAGGTCCAACACCTCATATGGAGCCAACACCCCTTTTATCAGTGCTTCCTTGAGCTGGAAGCCAGCGTGATCCGCCCCGATAGCGATCCTCACCGCATCACCTCAGAGCCTGCGGAAGACCGTGCGAAGGATATCACGATACATGGCAAGCCGATGTATGAGGCCCTCCCAAAAGCCATGCTTTTCCTCCTTGCGTACGTGGGAAACACCCTCCAGGGTCACGCGGCGGTGCTTCCAGCCTTCCTTCAGGGCCGCCTTGGTGAGGGCAATTTCGGCCCCGAACGAGGTCTCCTCGTCCAGCACCTTCCGCGCCCTCTCCCACACGCGTCGATGTAGCACCCTTTGTCCCGAGAGGAAGGGAGCGATCTTCATGGAGAAGTCGGTGGCGGCCCGACCTTCCTTGAAGACACCGATCACGATATCCGCACCCCCATCCCTATACGCATCCAGTAGCTTCCTTATATGCTCCGGCCGAAGCCCAGTGAGATCGGCGTCGAGGAAGAGGAGAAGCTCGTTCTTCGCCGCCCTAACCCCTGCATCAAGGGCCAACGCCTTCCCCTTGTTCTCGGGAAGCCGGATCACCTTGACCCCATGGGCCTGTGCCACATCCGCGGTGCCATCGGAGGAGCCATCGTCAACGACGATGATCTCTTCCACCTCGGGTACTTCCTTGAGGGGTTCGAGGACCTTTCCGATACGATCGGCCTCATTGAAGGCCGGGATGATTGCCGAAACTCGCATGGGGACTTTCTCCTAGGGTTGACGCTTCAGTATAGCTGTTGTCGCAGTGTGAGTCAACCGCGCTCGGCGCGCAGAAGGCCCCATACCCCATGGAGCACCTCGGTTGGTTCGGCGGGAAAGGAGGCCCGTGCTCCGTCCCAGCGCCGCTCTGCCTCTATCTCCCCCCTCTTTAGGGCTCTATGTCCCACCACCAACATCACCGGAGCCCCGATGAGCTTCGCGTCGTGGAACTTCTCCCCCGGGGAGCGGTCGCGGTCATCGAGGAGCACATCGAGGCCGGAGGCTCCCAAAGCGGAGGCCATCCGCTCGGCAACCCTTATCTGTTCGGGAACGTCCGGTCGCAAGACCGCAATCACCACGTGGAAGGGAGCGATCTCCACGGGCCAGACGATCCCGAAGTCATCATGATGCTTTTCCACCACTGCCTCCAGAAGCCGGTGAAGCTCCAGGGAATACTGCCCTGCCAGGACGGGCTTCACCCGGCCATCCCGATCCGAGAAGGTGAGCCCCGCTGCCCCTATTCGAAGGAGCTCGGCCACCCTGATCCCCTTCCTGATCCGCAGGGGGGCACCACACCTGCCACAGGGGTCGCCCTCGCGGACACGGCGGAGGTCGAGGAACCCTTCCACCCGGAAGTCGCGGCCCGCCTTAGCGCCCACGTAGTGATACCCTTCCCGATTGCCGCCTACCACCGCGGCCGGGATATCCCGCACCGCCTTGTCCGCCCAAATAGGGACCGAAAGACCAACGGGGCCGAGGAATCCGAAGGGAGCCCCGGCGATGGCCTGTGCCTCGTCGGGATCGTCCACCCGCCGCAAGCTACGATCCCCCAAAGCCCGGCGGAGCTTCTCCTCTTCCAGCTCGTGGTCGCCTCGCACGAGAACCCCCACAGTCCCCCTTTTTCCCACATAAAGGAAGGTCTTCACCACCTGGGCCGGGCTCACTCCGAGGAACTCCACCAACCCCTCTACCGTACGCACTCCTGGAGTCTCCACGAGCTCCAGGGCCTTTTCCGTACCGGGAGGTGGACCAGGGGATCCTACGTCGGCAAGGCACCGGCTCGCAGCGTATCCGCAGGAAGTACACCAAGCGATCTCCTCATCGCCCTTCTCCTCAAAAACCACAACCGCAAGGGAACTTCCATCCTCCGAGGCCTCGTTGGGTACCTCTGCGGTCCTGAACCCAAGCCCGCATCGGGCCAATACCCGGGAATAGGCACGGAGCATGTATCGGTGGGTTTCCTCCCGCGAACCTTGATCCGCGAAGAAGCCGAAGGCTTCGTACAAGGGGAACTCCAGTGCCCAGGAGCCGACCGTGTCCCGGTATCCACTGCCTTCGCAACAAAAGAGCAACGGGAGGTCACGCCAGGAGTTTACATCTCCACCAATAAGGGAGATCGCCGCCGAAGCGTGGCTTGAGCCAAGCCCGAACCGCCGACCCTTTCCGTCTGTGAGGTGGAGATCCTTTGACGCGAGCCCGTTCCCACGGGCGGCCGGCCGAAGGCGGGGGAGTCGGATCTCCAGGGCCCCGAGTTCCGTCATCTCTTCCCTCACGATCCGCTCGATCTTTTCCAGGGCGCGACATCCCAAGGGGAGGAACCCGTAAAGGCCCGGTTCCAACCGCCGGATGAGACCTGCCCGAAGCATCAATCTCAACCGAGGGGACGCCTCAGCCGGCGCATCTTTGCGGGTGGGCAAAAAGTACCTCGACCAGCGTACGAACATGGTGGTATTAGGTTATGAGAAGACCTCCTCGAGGGCAAAGAGGAGCTCCTCCAGGTCCCCCACCGTCCTTGTGGGGAGGGTGAGTTTGGCCCGGAAGACCTCGCCGTAGGGGCGGGCAACGATACGGGGGTCGGCCACGATCACGGCGCCCCTGTCCTCGGGGGTACGGAGGAGACGTCCCACCCCCTGGGCCAGCTTGAGGACGGCCCGGGGAAGGTAAAGGGCACGGAAAGGGTCAAGCCCTTGGGCGCGGAGCCTTTCCTCCTTGGCCTTTATCAGGGGATCGGCGGGATTGGGGAAGGGGAGTCGGGCCACCACCAGGACCTCCAACTCCTCCCCGGGGAAGTCGACTCCCTCCCAGAGGCTGTCCAATCCCAACAGGATCGCGGGGGCATCCATTGCCCGGAAGGCCTCCACCGCCTGTGCGGCATCGCCCCAATCCAGCTGGGATATCACCCCCTCCTGGGGCAGCCTTTCCCGTACCGCCCGCAGCATCTTCCGAGAGGTGAAAAGCACCATGATCTTGCGCCGGAACCTCTCCCGAAGTTCCGAAAGGAGCCGCGCCAGGGCCGAAACGTAACCGCCCTCATTGGGTCCGGGGAAGAACTCCAAGAGGAACACGCGCCCCCGACGCTCCTTTTCTTGGGCGGGGAAGACGCGGTGGATGGCATTCCCGAGCCCGAGCTCCCGCACCAGGAAATCGACCCTTCCCCCCACCGAAAGGGTGGCCGAGGTGAGGATCGCGGCACGTATCCGCCCCCAGAAATCCGCGGCGAGGCGGTCGCCGAACTCTAAGGGGGTGGCGTAGAACCGGATGTCCGGGTCCTTCTCGCTCCAGAATACCTCCTCGCCCTCAGCGGCCAACACGTACTCCATCTCGGAAACCAAGTTCTCGAGGGCGGCGATCTCCCCGGAGGCCATCCCTTTTTCTTCCCCCTCCAGCGCGGACAGCCCCTCTTCCAGGGCCCCCTTGAGTGCCACCAACCTCCAGATGAGTTCCTGGGCCGCGGAGAGGAAGCGCAGCCCCTCCCTGCGGGAGTAAGGTGCGGGCTCATCGGGGAGGAGGGCGTGGAGGCGCTCGCGGAGCCGGCGCAGCTCGGCCCAGACCCCTCGCAGCTCCCTCCGGGGAACGGCCTGGGGAGGAAGCATCGCCTCAATCTCTTCCAGGAGTGCGGCCACATCGGCGGGGGAGATGGATCGCGTGAGGCCCTCCTCGAATGCCTTAGGGAGGGAGTGGGCCTCGTCGGCGATGAGGACCTCGTACTCCCCCAATATCCCGCCCTCCGCGAGGAAATCGGCGACGAGGAGCGAGTGGTTCACCACCACGATCTCGGCCTCCTGAGCGGATCTTCGCGCGCGGCGGGGGGGACAGCGGGAAAGGAAGGGACACTCCCTTCCCAGACAGCGGTGGGGGCGGGCTCGGATCCGCTCCACCAGGACGCGGGTCTCGGGATCGAAGCCCAAGATCTTATAGAGTTCCCCCACCTCGGGGTTTTCTACCTCGGAAAGGCACTCCTGGATCCGCTTCCTGAGGGACCCCGAAAAGAGACCTCCTTCCCGCTCCAAGGCCCAGGGGCAGAGGTAGTTGTCGAAGCCTTTCAGGAGGGCGACCCGGACGTCGGCCCGCAGGGCTTCTCGAAGGGCCGGGAGATCCCGGTGCCAAAGCTGGTCCTGTAGGGCTTTGGTGCGGGTGGATATCACGGCACGGCCCTCCGGGGCCAAAAGGAGCGGAACGAGGTACCCATAAGTCTTGCCCGTTCCCGGGCCGGCCTCCAGAAGATAGACCCCCCCTTCCCTTAGGGCCCGTTCGACCCAAGCGGCATAACCGAGTTGGGCCTTCCGCAGCTGGAATCCGGGGATCTTCCGGGAAAGGAGAGAAAAGACCTCCTCGAGCACGGTTTTTTCCCTTCCCCCTTCCTTGCGCCCCGCCGCGAGCAGTTCCCGGGCCGGGAGCGGCACCCCGCGGAGGATGAAGGCTCGGGTGGGCTCGGGAAGATAGGGAAAGGCGGCGAGCTCCTCGAGGAAGAGGTAGCCGGTGGCCTCGGCGTCGGGAAGGGCCCGGTGGGCTTCCCGCGCTTCAAGCCCCAAGACCTCCCTCAAGGCGGGCAGGGCATGGCTTTCCCGCTCCGGCCAGATGGCCCGGGAAATGGCCAGGGTGTCCACCCAGTGGATCTCCGGAAGCTCAAGGCCCAACCGGGCCGCGGCGTGTTGGAGGAAGGCGCGGTCGAAGGGGGCGTTGTGGGCCACCACCACCTTGCCCGCCAGCCTCCCGAGGACCCCGGGCAGCACCTCGGAAAGCGGTGGTGCCCGCCGGAGCCGTTCCGGGGAGATCCCGGTGAGGCCCTCGACCTCCTTGGGGAGGAAGGCAACACGCACCAAGGTTTGAAAGCGCTCTCGGGGCTTTCCTTCCAAGAACCGGACCCAAGCGATCTCCAGGATCTCGTCCTTCCGGGGATCAAGCCCCGTGGTCTCGAGGTCCAGCGCGAAGAACTCCATCAGCGCACGAGGCGCGAAAGGATATCGATACGGCGGATGACCCCTACCAGATGCCCCTCCTCGTCCACCACCGGGATCTGTTTCAGGCGCTTGCGGATGAGGAGGTCCGCGATGTGGAGGTCTTCGTCATCCAAGTGTACCGAGAGGGCCTCCTTCATGTAATCGGAGACGGGCTTGAACGCCATCTCCCTGAGGCGCTTCTGGATCTGGTTCAAATTGGGGAGAAAAGAGATCGAGTGGAGCATCTCGAAGTACTCGGGAAGGGCGGCGTAGATGAGGTCGTGTTCGGTGATAACCCCTACCAACTTCCCCTCCTCGTCCACCACCGGGAGGGTGGAAAGCCCCGCCTGCTCCATGAGGTAAATGGCCTCGTGGATCAAGGTATCGGGCTCCACCGAGGTGAGATCGCGCCGCATGAGCTCCCGGGCCTTCACGATCCCTCCTTGCGGCGGACCTTTACGGTATGCATCTCGTGTTCGATCACCGCCGGGGCCAAGCACAACTTGGGCTCCACCTCCGCGGAGGCCAGGGCCGCGGCCATCCCGAACTTCACCGCTTCCAAAAGCTTTTCCCCTTTGGTCAGCCGGAAAAGCACCCCTCCCACCAGGGCGTCATCGGCTCCCACCAGGTTCTTGAACTTGGTGAGGGGAACCTCGGCCTCGTATTCCCAAATCCCCTCCGGGGTTATGAGGATGTCTCCGGTGACGTGGTGAGAGATGAGGCACGCCTGACACCCGTACTCCACCGCCTTCTTCCCCGCGGCGATGATCTCCTCTTCGGTACGTACAGGCATATCCCCCACCATGAGCTCCTCACGGACGTCGGGTTTGACGAAGAAGGGGCCGGTTTTGACCGCCTCCCATAGGGGCCGCCTGCCGGCATGGACCACCACCTTCACCCCGGCCCTCCTCGCCTCCTGGGCGAGCTCCTTGTAGACCGTCTCGGATATCCCGGGCGGGATCGCCCCCGCCAATACCACGTATTCGGCCCGCTTCAGCATCCGCCGGTATTTCTTGAGGAAAAGCTCCTGGGCATGGGTAGGTATGCGGGGGCCTTCCTCGTGGATCTTCACCGGGTGGTACTCCTTTCCCTTCTCGATAACGGTGATGTTGGTCCGGTTTTCTCCCTCGATCCAAACGAAATTGGCCGTCACGCCCCGCTCGAGGAGATCCCGGAGGATTATCTGTCCGGTATGGCCCGCCAGGAAACCCATGGCCACCGTCTCCACCCCCATGCAGGCCAAGAACACCGAGACGTTTATCCCTTTGCCCCCGGCGCTGGAGCTCGATTTGCGGGCACGGATGAGGATCTCCTCCTCCGCCCGCTCCAGGGACAGGGGGAGACGATCCACCCAATAGAACTTGTCCAGGGTGGGATTAAGGGTAACGGTGAGGATCATGCCACCGGCTCCTTGACAGGTTCACCGTACAGGGCTCCAGAGGTGGCCCGCTCGAATCTAACCCATACCAACTCGCCCACCATCCCTTCGTCCCCGGGAAGGAGGACGGTCCGCATGTCCCTGGTTTTGCCGTGGTAAAGGCCCTTGCTCTCCAGGTATCCTTCCACCAAGACCTCCTCCACCTTTCCCAGCTTCTCTTCGTTTAGGTCCTGTGCGATCCGGCGTGTCTCCTCCAACACCGCCTCCAGGCGCCGCCTCTTTTCCTCTTGGGGCACATCGTCGGGGAGCTTTGCCGCCGCGGTGTAGGGCCGGGGGGAGTACATGGCCACGTATACCGTGCCGAAGCGGGCCTCCCTGATCAGGGAAAGGGTCTCGGCGAAATCCTCCTCGGTTTCCCCAGGGAAGCCCACGATGACATCGGTGGTGATGTTCACGCCGGGGATCGCGGCCCGGAGCCGTTCCACTATTTCCAGGAACCTCTCCCTGGTGTAGCCCCGGCGCATGGCCCGGAGGACCCTGTTGCTTCCCGACTGCACCGCGAGGTGCACGTGCTCACAGATGTTCTCGCCTTCGGCGATGGCAGCGATGGTTTCTTCGGTCATGTATGCCGGATGGGAGGAAGTGAACCGTATGCGGGGGATGGGGATCCTGGCCGCTTCCCGTAGAAGCCGGGCGAAGTTCGTCCCGTCCCGGAGATCCAGGCCATAGGCGTCCACGTTCTGTCCGAGGAGGGTTACCTCCTTATAGCCCGCGTCCGCGAGCCCCCGCAGCTCCTCCAGGACCTCCTCCATGGGGCGGGAACGCATGGGGCCGCGGACGAAGGGGACGATACAATAAGCGCAAGAATGCGAACATCCCTCGGCGATGGTCACATAGGCCTGAAAGGAGCTCCTGCGCCTTACGGGGAGGCGCTCGATCCTATCGGGGTAGGGGAGGGAAACCGGCCGTTCCCCCCGCAGGGCCCGCGCGATGAGCGCGGGGATCTCCGAAGCGTTGGCGGATCCGAAGACAAAGTCCACCGCCCGATACTTGAGGAGCTCCTCTCTCCTTCCCTGGGCCATACAACCCCCTACCCCGATGATGAGGGGACGCCTCTTCTTCAGGTGCCACAGCTCCCCGAGGCGACCGATTACCTTATCCTCCGCCCGCTGGCGGACCATACAGGTATTGAGCACCACCACATCCGCTTCCTCGGGGCGGGTAACGATCTCGTAGCCGGCCGCCTGGAGCACTCCCTCGATCTCCTCGGAGCGGTGCGCGTTGAGCTGGCAGCCCCAGGTAAGAACGCAGGCCTTCATCGTAAAAGAAAGATACCGGTGTTGGCCCCATGCCTCAACTTTGCTACCGCGAAATCCCATGTTCATCCCCTGGAAAGCTCATCGGGAACCGAAGCAATTGGGAAAGGGGGATCAAGCGGATCCATCCGGCCTAAAGCGGGATAGGGGCAAGGGCCCAAAGGACTTGGCTCTCACCGGTTGCCGGGACACGGCCAAGCGGATTTGATCGCCCGCGGTGAAACGGCTAGTCTGGTATTCCGGTGGTAGGATGCCCATAGGTGGACAAGCGATCATCGAAGGCGTATTGATGCAGAACGGCGATCGGGCCGTGATCGCGGTCCGGAATCCCCAGGGGAAGATCGTGGTAGAGGAAGTCTCCCCGTCCCGCCGGATCGGAAAATGGAGGGATATCCCCTTCATCCGGGGGCCGGTGAGGCTCTATGAGATGCTATCGTTGGGGATGCGGGCCCTCATCCGCTCGGCGGAGATCGCCTACGGCCAAACCCAATCCCGGGGCGATTTGGTGCTTACAGTGGTCTTGGCGTTGGGGTTAGTTTTCGGGGGATTCGTTGTGCTTCCCGTCTTCCTGGCGGAGAGACTGCCCTTGCAGGGAACGCTCCTTTTCAACCTCGTCGAGGGGCTCATCCGGATCGCCTTCTTTCTCCTTTACATCCTCGGGATCTCGTTTCTCAAGGACGTACGACGGCTGTTCCAGTACCATGGGGCGGAGCACAAATCGGTGCATGCGTTCGAGGCGGGGATGGGCTTTTCCCTTGCGGCGGCAAAAAGGGCTTCCCCGCTCCATCCCCGTTGCGGCACCACGTTCATCCTCTTTGCCGCCGTCCTGACCATCCTGATATTCTCGTTGATCCCCAGCCGGGTTTTCTGGATCCGGGTGGTGGGGAGGCTTCTGCTTTTGCCGGTGGTGGTGTCGATAAGTTACGAGGTCTTACGTTTGGGCGGAAAGTATCCGAACTTTCCTCTGCTCAAGCCCTTGCTCCTTCCGGGGCTACTTCTTCAGCGGCTCACCACCCGGGAGCCGAATGAGGCACAACTTGAGGTGGCCATGACGGCCCTCCGTCACGCGGTGGAAGGGGCGAGGGCAGCGAGCTCTTCCACCACGGCATAAGGGAGCTTAATCCGCCCCAGGTACTCTTTGCCCGAACCCGGGCCATGGTCATCGGAGCCCCCGGTGGCCACAAGGCCCAACCTCTTCGCCAGCCGCTCGAGCTCCGGGACCCCGATGTACACCGGGGCGGTGGAGAGCTCGTAGGGGTAATAGACCTCCAGGGCCTCCATGCCCTGGTCCTTCAGTCCCAGGAGCACCCCTTCCCAGTCTTCGATGGCCAGGAATCCGGGATGGGCCAGGGCCGCCACCCCCCCGGCGGCCCGGATGGCACCGATTACCTCCTCGCTCTTTGCCCGGGGGAGGGGGACGTAGCAAGGCCGATCGTTCCCGATGTAGGTCTCGAAAGCTTCACGGATGGTGTCCACAAGCCCCCGCTCCACCAGGGCCGCGGCCAGATGCGGCCGTCCCACCGAGCCGGTGGCCCGGGCCGCTACCTCTGCGTAGGTGATATCGGTTCCCAAAAGTTCGTTGCAGCGGGCGATCATCGCTTGCATCCTCTCTACTCTGGCCCTCCTCATCCGGGAAAAGAGCTCCTCCAGGGCGGGATGGCCCGGACGGACGAAGTATCCCAGGATCTCCGCCCGCATCCCCGCCACCTCCGCCTTGATCTCCACCCCACAGATCACCCCGATCCCCTCGATCACCTGGTGGGGGCGTAGGAGCTCCGGGCCGACGGTGTCGTGATCGGTAATGGCGATGCAGGCGGCCCCCGCGTTTTTTGCCCGCCGGGCCGTGGCCACGACGTCCAACGTCCCGTCGGACCATTTGGTATGCAGGTGCAAATCCACCCAACGTTGCATGTGGCCACCCCCTTTTTCGAGAGCTTTGACCTTAACCGGTGGGACAATGCCTCGCCAGCTGTGCCAAAACAAAAGATCAAGGGCCGAGGAGGTGCTTTTTTGTTTTGTATGTTGAAAGACTTTCCACTTCCAACCTATAATGGCCGAACTTCCGAAAGGAGGGAAGTCCGATGGTGGAAATCCGTTGGCACGGGAGGGGCGGTCAGGGAGCCAAGACCGTCTCCCAGATCCTGGCGCAGATCGTGCTGCGCGAGGGAAAACATGTGCAAGCGTTTCCCGAGTACGGCCCCGAGCGCTCCGGAGCGCCGGTGCGGGCCTACGACCGCATTTCCGAAGATGAGATCCGTGTCCACTCCGGCGTCTACCACCCGGACATCGTGGTGGTGATCGACGAAACCTTGCTGGAGTCCGAGAACACCACCGAGGGGCTGAAGCCCGATGGCGTCCTCATCGTGAACACGTCCCGTTCCGAGGAGGAGATCCGTAAAGCGACGGGCTTCCCGGGGAAGATCATCGCCTTCGATGCCACCAAGATCGCCCAGGAGGCGGGCACCGGGTTCCCCAACGTCCCCATGCTCGGAGCGGTGGTAGCGGTATTGGGCACCGAGCCCGGAATTGCCGAAGAAGAACTGAAGGAGACGCTTTCCCACCGGCTCTCTCCGGAGGTGGTGGAAAAGAACCTCAAAGCCTTCCGGGCCGGCTACGATGCGGCGAAGGGGGTGTACGTTGGCGGTTGAGCTCAAATCCTGGAAGGAGCTTCCCGTAGGCGGCGTGATCCCCGGCGGCGCCACCCCAGAGCTCAACAAGACCGGGTCCTGGCGCGCCAAACGTCCCGTTTGGAACGCGGAGAAGTGCATCCACTGCCTGCAGTGCTGGCTCCACTGCCCCGACGACTCCTTCTTCCTTAAGGCACAGAAGATCACGGGGATCGACTACGACCACTGCAAGGGCTGTGGGGTATGCGCCGCCATCTGTCCTGTGGGTGCCATCGAGATGGTTCCCGAGCGAGGGGGTGGCCGATGAGAAAAGTTATGACCGGACACAAAGCGGTGGCCGAGGCGATGCGCCAGATCGAACCGGATGTGGTGGCGGTCTATCCCATAACGCCCCAGTCGGAGATCGCGGAGTACTACGCCGAGTACGTACACAACGGGATCGTCAAGACGGAGCTCATCCCGGTGGAATCGGAGCATTCGGCGATGTCCGCCTGTGTGGGGGCCTCGGCCGCGGGGGCCCGGGTCATCACCGCCACCGCGTCCCAGGGCCTGGCCCTGATGGTGGAGGTGCTCTACATCGCCGCCGGGCTCCGCCTCCCCATCGTGATGGCACTGGCCAACCGATCCCTCTCGGCGCCCATCAACATCCACTGCGACCACTCCGATGCTTACCTCGCGCGGGATTCCGGGGCCATCCAGATCTTCGCCGAATCGGCTCAGGAAGCCTACGACTACATGATCATCGCCCAGAAGCTGGCCGAGAACGCCAGGGTGAGACTCCCTGTGATCGTGAACCTGGACGGCTTCACCCTCACCCACTCCTCCCAGGTGGTGGAGACCCTGCCCGATGAGGCGGTGAAGGATTTCGTAGGGGAGTACGATCCCCCCTACCCTCTGCTTGACGTGGACAAGCCGGTCACGTGGGGCGCCTTCGCCATGCCCGACTACTATTTCGAGCTCAAACGGGCCCAGCAGGCGGGGATGGAGGCGGCCCCTGAGGCCTTCCTGGAGATCCAAAAAGCCTACTCCGAGCTTTGTGGCCGTCCCTACAAGGGCTTCTTCGAAGCCTATAAGCTCGACGACGCCGAGCGCGTGATCGTCGTCATGGGCTCCACCGCCGGCACCGCCAAGGCGGTGGTGGACGAGCTCCGGGCCAAAGGCGAGCGGGTGGGGCTCCTCAAAGTGTGGCTATGGCGGCCCTTCCCCCGAGCGGAGATCGCCGAGGCCCTGGCGGGGGCGAAGGCCGTGGCCGTCATGGACCGGGCCATCTCCTTCGGGAACCTGGGCGCGTTGTATCTTGACGTGGTGTCAGGTTTCGCCGGCCGTCCCGGTCCCACCTTCGTGAACTACATCTACGGCCTCGGGGGACGCGACATCCCCATGGAGCACATCGCCCAGGTATTCGAGGGGCTGAAGGACGCCGAGACCGGGGAGCTTCGGTACCTCGGCTTGCGGGAGTGAGGAGGAGAAGGTGCCCAGCATAAAGGTATTGGCCAAGCGAGAAGAAGAACGGGGACCCCGCTTCACCGGGGGGCACTCCCTGTGCGCGGGATGTGCCGAGCCCATGATCGTACGCACGGTCCTGAACGCCATCGAGGACCCGGTGGTTGTAGCGAGCCCCACCGGATGCCTCGAGGTGGCCTCCAGCCGTTACCCCACCACCGCTTGGAACGTGCCCTGGATCCACTCCGCGTTCGAAAACGCCGCCGCCACCATTGCCGGAGTGGAAGCGGCTTACAAGGCCCTCTCCCGCAAGGGGAAGGTGACCAGGAAGATCAGGTTCGTGGTCTTCGGCGGCGATGGCGGCACCTACGATATCGGCCTCCAGGCTCTCTCGGGGGCCTTGGAGCGGGGACACGATTTCCTCTATGTGGTCCTCAACAACGAGGCCTACATGAACACCGGGGTGCAGCGCTCCTCCGCCACCCCGCGCTGTGCCCACGCCACCACCTCTCCGGCGGGTTCGGTCATCCCCGGGAAGCCCCAGGACAGAAAGGACCTCACCGAGATCGTGGTGGCCCATCACGTGCCCTATGTGGCCCAGGCATCGGTGTCGCACCTCATTGACCTTGCGAACAAGGTGGAGCGGGCGATGCAGTATGAGGGGCCCAAGTTCATCAACGTCCTCTCCACTTGTCCATTGGGATGGCGGGTTCCTCCGGACAGCGCCATCAACGTGGCGAAGCTCGCGGTGGAGACCTGCTATTGGCCCCTCTACGAGGTGGTGGAGGGGGTGTATAAGATCACCTACAAGCCCAAGGAGAAGCTCCCCATCGAAAAGTGGCTCGAGCCCCAGGGGAGGTTCCGGCACCTCTTCCGTCCGGAGAAGAGGGAGGACATCATCCGGGAGCTCCAGGAGGCGGTGGACCGCCACTGGGAGGAGCTCCTGCGCAAGGAGCGGTGCACGCAAGGAGGCTAACGCGGGACCAGCGGCCCAGGCCGTTCTGGCACGGCCTGGGCCGCGATATATTGATCGGGGCGGTGGTGGGGGCTGCGGTGGGGGCGGGGTTCCGTGACCTCGCTTTCGGCACCTGGATCGGGGCCGCCATCGGGGGGCTGTTGCACCTCTATTTCTCCCTGCGGGTGCGTCCCGAGTAAGAAGGGGGTGAGGAGTACGGCGCTGGGTATGGAGGAAATTGCCCAGTGGAAGCGGCTTCTTCAGGCCGCGGTGGGGGTGCGGAAGCTCGCCCCGTGGAGGTGGATGGAGGAGACCAACATCTTCGGTGTCCAAGATCCCGAAAGCGGTCAAGTGGGGTTCGTGAGCGTGATGGGCCTTTTGGGGGAGCATCGCGCCGTGGCCGTGTACCTTGGACGCGAGGCCCTGAGCCGGTTTTGGGAGTTTTACGATCCGGAGGATTATCCCCTCCCTGAGGAGATCTTTATCATACCCCAATTGCAGCTCCAGTTCGTGAGTCGAGCGGACCTTACCGACCGAGATCTCGAGCCGATCAGGGCCTGCGGATTCCGGTTTCGGGGTGCGGGTAATTGGCCCCTCTTCCGCAGCTTCCGCCCCGGTTTTCACCCCTGGTACCTGGAGCCAGGGGAGGTCCGTTTTCTCGCTTGTTGTCTGGAACAACTCCTGGAGATGGCTCCCAGGATACACCGGGACCCAGAGGCCTTGCTGCCCGGTGCGGGGCACCAGTACTTGGTGCGGGTTCCGAAGAAAGGGGACGGAGAGACGGTGTGGACGGACAGGGTGCGGTCCTTCCCTCCGCTCGGGAGGAGGGAGGTTGCCCTGTCTCTTCCCCGGGATGTGATCGTGGGGTTGGGGAAGCTGCCTAAACTGGAGGAAGTCCTCGAGGTAGATGTGTTCGGCCTGTTACACGAGATCGATGAGTACGGGGAAAGGCCCGAGCTCTTTTTCTCCCTCCTGGCGGTGGACGCCTCCACGGGGAACTCGGTGGAGTTCCGCCCCATCAGGGCCGATGAAGCCTTATACCCCGGGATCGTGCGGGCGCTTCTGGCCACCTTTCTCCGCAACGCTTCCCTTCCGCAAGAGATATTGGTGAAGAAGCCGCGGCTGTATCATCTCCTGTGTCCTCTCGAAGAGCTCATGGGGATCCAAGTGGAACTCGTGGAAGAGCTCCATTTCGCCGAGGATTATGAGGACTTCATCTTCTATGGGATCTCTCCGCCCGGGCTTTCCGGAGAATAGCGTGGAGAAATCTTGTGTTACATCTTGTGGCGCGGGGGTTGAATTTTGTCCGACCACTTGGCCACGCTTCGGGTATTTCCCGGCCTCTCTTCCAGCTTAACGCCCGGTG
>Ga0190363_1000271_pt1 | contig 30028 bp, 50 predicted proteins | sample 48721867_MG_FD_161272 | JGI IMG/M metagenome (GOLD analysis project Ga0190363, IMG submission 161272) | Hydrothermal vent microbial mat bacterial communities from Southern Trench, Guaymas Basin, Mexico - 4872-18-6-7_MG | ecosystem: Environmental > Aquatic > Marine > Hydrothermal vents >... | reverse complement strand
GAATTTTCCTATCAACATACCATTTCCATGCAATCCAATCATCCTTATCGTAATCACAAACTATTGCATGAGTTGCTTTCTCATAAGCCTTACAAGGAGATAGAACAATATGATTATCTCCATGATGAATTACTATTTGATTATGACCAGGTGCTTGCGCTTTAACACCAATAAACTCAATCTGGATTGTATCCATTTCTCATCATCCAACCTTCCATTCTTTCAACACGACCAGTCAATATTGCTTGTTCTTGCGAAAGTTGCTGAATTGAAGCAATCCCCTCAGTTTTTTTCTCTAATTTCTCAACTCGCCTATCTAAACTCTCGAGCCGAGTAAGGATATGAGCGGTGTGATTAGATAACTCAAACAATTTTTTCAATATATAAAGCAAAAACGGCATAAGAATTCCAACAATGCCAATTCCTATTTGAAAAGCTTCACTCGGCATTTTCTGCATGCGGGTCTATCAACAAGCGCAGCTCCTGTTATTTTCATTCGCAATACCTTATTTAAATACCTGCCTCTTTCTTCCAAAGTTTCTAATTCTAATGAAATTCCATTAATGCCCTCACTCTTAATAAGCCTGAGCACTTTTTCTTTTTTCTTAGGCAGGATTTTAAGCTTTGCAAAAAGAGCTTTCTTATAGGGATTATATTTAAACTCACATAGATGCCCCAAACGCTCACGATGGTCGTGAAAGAGGAACAGCGGCACACAACCTTTAGGAACAGATTTTCTCAATACATCAGCGGGTATTTGAAATCCTCTATCGTAAGCGGTTGAATCCCAAATCGGAACATTAGCCTGCAATACCATTACTGAAATATCAAGATTTGACTTGCGGAAAGATTGAAGCTCAGCAAAAATAAATCCATGAAAGATGCTTCTTTTCGGCATCTTACTTCCCGCTGTATGCTAGTGGCATTTGCCACTCCTTAATTCTAAATCTATATGGCGTTTCCTGAAGAATTTGAGAATTTATAGCATGTTCAAGTGTTCGCTGAAGATATGCAATCGGGCCTGCAAAGAAGACATTAGCTCTAATTCGTGCGGTTGCATGCGTAACACCTTTTTCAGCAGCTCCCATTATTTCAATCGGTGTTTGAGCACCCAAAGAAATCAAAGACAGCATAAATGAAAGATAGCTATCTATGTTTGGGACGCCTTTTATATCAATTGTGTTTATATCAATCATATCGGTTGTAACTATCTCATACTCGGGCTTTAAACTGCTAAACATACGAGCCAGAGCTTGTCTTTCTTCCCAACTCGGATAATGTCCCAATTTATCAGGTTTAAGAATTATATGCAGGCGAGGCAGATGACGCTCAACAGCTGTTACTAATGCACTTTCCAATCTTTCTTTCCTACGAACTGCACCATACAGGGGTTGAAGCAATGGCAAACCATAATTAGAATCTTCACGCTGGAAGAACACTAAATTAAAAATCTTATCAGAGCCGAACACTCGTCCACTCTCCCTGTGTATGTATGAAAAACTTCCATTCTCGCTCTCAATGTCTATATCAAGAGGATAGAGAGCTTCTAAGGAATGAAACTGACCTGCACGAGTATAAATTATTTCACCAAATCCATTACCAAAAATTAGCGCATTTCTAACTAATGAATGAATAGCGGGCCATGAGCGTGAAAAAGCTCTTTCAATAACAGATTTATCCTCACCCTCACCTTCAATTATAAAGCCAGGACCTGTAGTGAGAGTTGTCAAACCATTTATTAGTCCGAACACCGTCTCATCGGTTAAATAGAGTTCCCAATATTTCTTTATTTCCGAATGGCTCCTCTCCTTCTCTTTCGTATCAAGAGCGTATATTGGTGTAACAACTCCTTGCCACTTGTTTTCTTGCATCTGTCGTTTTCTTACTATCTTAATCATATTAGCTCCACAAACCACTTTGATGATTGAATTTCAATATCTTGGCTCGCTTTTGTTTTTCGTATGGGTTTCCACAAAGATAAATCAGGTGGAGTAGGCGCTTGCCTTGCGGCAAAAGAAAGCGCCAACATAAGAGCATCCACTAAATCATCATGAAGGGATTTCGTATATGGCCCAAAACTCGTTCTATCCTCATTTAAATAAACATATCCACTTAACTGGTCAGCAAGCTTGGGAAATTTACTGGGATTGAATTTGACTTTGTGTCTTAAAAACATCAGCTGAGCGTTTTTCACTAAATTAATCTTCTCTTTGCCAGAAATATAAACGCCCTCAACTGGATATTGACGGAGCTCATTAACAATCACATCACCAGGCCCTCCTCTATCAAGCATTATTTTAATAGGCTGGTATTTTTCAATCAACTCAACAAGCCTTGCCAGCTGTGAATCCCAATCACCTGTGAAAGTTTCGGCATGTATTACCGCTTCATTACGCAAATCATATAATACAACTGCTGTCTCGTCTATTTTTCTTGCCAAATCAACACCCATCACAAGCTCTTCAGAACGGCGAATTTCATAATCAATCATATTAGCAAGAAGCATCTCCTCATCAAACACTCTATCAGTTACTGTTCTAAAACGAGCTTCGTAAAGGAGTTGGAACATTTCTGGTGGAAGAGTTTCTCTCGCTTTTTCTATCACGCTTCTTGGTATCCACCAGCACTCGCTTAAAACAGGAGAAATCCGTATAGAATCTGATTGAGACCAAAGCTGATAAAACACATCCGATGAGACGAAGGGCGTGGAAGCCATCACTTCCACTACATTTTTTGACTTGCCCATCTGATAAAATAAGCCCCAATATGCTCGTGAGCGTATTCTTCCTATTTCATCAATTAGCAAGTAATTCGGATGATAGCCCGTCCGTGTTTCCTCGCTTTGTGCAATAGCAAGCAGCCGTGTATTAAGAGGCTCTTGGAGCCAGATTTCCTCCTTGCTGAAGGTGCTTTCTGGACCGAGATAAACTCTATACGGAGAATTCTTAATCCAATTTCTAATCCGCAGGATGTGCTCCTTAGCAACATTAAGAGAAATTGAGCCTATCACACCAAAAGAATTTCTGAAATGTGTTAATTCCAGCAAGGCTATCATATCAAGAAGATAAGATTTGCCAGCGCCTGTTGCGACCTTGACTAACAAACGCCTTCTGTTCTCGTATCCCAATCGCATTTTCAGATAGGCTGCAAGAGCATCATACTGAAATCCTCTCGGCTCTAATCCGAAGGTATGAAAGATTTCCCAGAGGCAAAGATTTAACTTTGTGGCATGTAACTTGCAGAAAATCTTATCTCTTCGTATTTCACGACCGCAAACAGGACACTGCCTTATGCTATTCTCGCTCACTAATTTCATAGTTCGGTAAAGTATTTCTTAATATTTTCATCCTTTCTTGATGAATAGCCTGGATTTGAACATCAATCTCTTCAAGAGAGACTTTATCAAGAGTTGCCAAGCGTGCAAGAGTTGAAGTAAGATTATCTATCACTTTTGATTTATTTACAAGGCTTTTTTCTCGCCTGAGCTCATCAAGCATATCCTCAAGAATTATGCTTATCTCTTTAAGATGTCTATCAAGCTCCGAGCGGATTTTAAACTCAGATGTAAAAACTTCCGCTATCCTCTTTTCACCTTTGACAACCTTATCAAGGACGCCCAAATCGTCAAGTTCCGTAAGTATTCTAACGCAAGCAGCGAGTAAATCCACACGAGAACGACCGTATCTATGAACATACTCATCAAATTTATCAATTACCGCTTTGCTCTGCGGAGATGATGCACCTATGGGATAGGTCTTATACCGTGGCTCTTTTGATTTCTTCCCAGTAGATTTTGTAGCCATTTTTATTGAAGTCCAAAGATTTTGCTCTCGAATGGCATATATCAGGATTGAACTTCTTTTTCACAAACTGCTTGAAAACTGTTTTCAGGACACGATAGAAATCCTGCTGAGGAGGTATCAACATACCAACATGTCTATTGAGGATTTCCTGCGAGCCACCTAATCCAGTTGCGAGCACTGGTTTCCCGAAAATTAAAGCCTCCGTCATTTGTAATCCAAAGGGCTCGGGCCAAATATGTGGAGCAATCAGAGCACCAACTTCTTCAAGATATTTTATCTTTTCACGCCAAGTGATATTGAAACGCACTTCCAGATTTTCGAGCTCCTCAGCTGCCTCTACACACGCCTGAGCAACATGCGGCTCTTGCGTGAAGAGAGCATCGCCAATCATTATGAAATTATATGAGGGGAAGTCTCTTGCTAATTGCACTACAAAATGCGGGCCCTTAACTGTTGAAAAGCGAGCAAGGAATAAAATTGTTTTTCTATCGCCCTCGGTAGGCGTATAATCTTCATATAGTCTTGCTACGAATGGATAAGCATAGCGAAATCTGTGAATGCCTTTTGGATCTTTTTGTCTCAGTGCAGACATTATGTGCTTTGAAACGGCTATTACAGTGAAAGGAACATCCTGCGGAAAACTTTGAATGGCGGGCTGGAAATCCCATGAGAACAAACAGGGCGGACAACTCTGCTTCTGTCTATACGCTAAACATTTCAGATAATGAAAATACTTGAAGTGAGTATCATCAATCACAAAATCACAGGTATCCAAAACCCCTAAATTATCAAGAACCTGCTTTTTCTCTAAATCATAGGGCGAAGCATCCATGCTTGGATTCCAGGTGGGATGATTAGACACTACTTCTATACCCTTTAATTTTGAGCCTTCTGGAGCAAACATGATTACCTCATGACCATCATCTCGCAAACGCAAAGCTAATTCCCGTGTGCGTATTTCTAATCCGCCATACAATCTATGCGAATTATCAGTAATTTTAAAAAATGGAGGAAACAAAATTCCTATTCTCATACCCACTCAACTCCTTCAAGTTTTCCAGGTTTAATCGCAACTGTTGCCAAATGCAATACCTTTATATCATCACAGAAGGTCGGCCGAAATCCTGCATGATGACATTTTAAGGCAAAGTAGAAATCCTCTGAAACTCGCCAGTAGTCATCCACTTCCTCTCGTGTAATTGTAAATTTAAAGTATGGCTCCTCAAGCTTCTCAAATACTTCTCTTTTCACAAGAACGCATCCTAATCCAAACAACATCGGGTCAATATCTTTTAATTCTCGCCTTTCTCCAGGTCGCACTTCAACTGGCGGGTCCCTGCGGAAAGGCACTTGTGAATGATGATAACAGTGATATGACACCTCCATTTTGCCTTTTTCTGCATACTTAGCAACAACAACTGGAGCATCAACTTGAAGCATTTTTGAGAGAGTGTCTGGCATGAGCACAATATCAGCGTCCATCATGAGAAGGTGAGTGCAATCAGAGTTCAGAAAGGAGCGAGCGATTTCTTCTCGTGCCTGGGATACTTCAAACTGTCGTGAAATCGTTAGAGGAATACCAGGAAATTGTCGCATAGTTTGGAGAATTGAAGAGATCACAGCAATGTGTAAAAACGGGAAAGATGGATGGAGTGGAACACCTATCATGGGCTTAGCATTTTTAACAGGCTCAAACTCCCACGCAAGCATTTCTATTTAAAAAATTTTGGTAATTTAATTGAAATTTCAGCTCGTCTTAAAAGAGCTGTCCCCATAGAAGTATCTTCCATGCTTACTGTGCCTATTTCGTATCCTTTCGTAAGGAAATAATCTATCAAATCAGCCACCTCCTCATCTAATTGAGCATCCTGATTAAGCGGAATTTTCTTATAAAGAACAATCACAGCGGAGAACTCGTGAGAATATCCAGAAGAGAGAGAGTAGGCGGTTATACTTGCAGCCGACAAATAGTATGCGAGTGCTGGAAATCTCGGAATCAAATCGGGCTCGGTATCGTAAGATATTAAATGATATTGTTTGCTTTCTGCATAGGATTTAATATCTTCCCTTATGCTTTTAAAAGTATTTAAAATCTCCTCACCTAAGCCCATATTCTTTCTTCACCTTTAATTAATTACGTTAATTCAACTGACTTCCATGCCGAACCATCATAGACGTAAAGTTTTGACGTGCCCGAATCAAAATACATATCGCCTTCTTTTGGGCTGGAAGGCGCTGAAGTTGGAATCACAAGTCGTGTTGAGCCGATTCCCCGTCCACCAAATAATGTAACTTCGTGTGTCATATTTTGTTTTATAAGAGTCGTATAAGTCAAATCGCCCGTGATACTAACGCTAGTGTCGTAGTATCCAAGATCAATTACTATTCCATAGCCAGTGATAATATTAAAACTTATTGAATCTTTATTATCCCAATTTACAACATTCATGAATTGTATATTTACAGGAGATGAACCCTCTGGCCCCATCTCAATGTTTCCTGTGATGAGACCACCAAAAAATGAGCCGCTTGATACATCTTTAACTACTATATCTTTGTTATTTCCTTCTGTAAATAGACCGAGAACTTGAAGTCCTCTTACCTTGTTTAGATATAAACCGACGTCATTATTCGCTACATTACAATTAATTAGTGTATAATCCAAAGGCACACCTTCTTTCCCGATATATATGCCGTAGTTTGCATTATAAAACGCACCACAGCGCAATAAAGTTGCGAGACCAGAGCCAGTGAGAGATGTAATATCAAATCCTGTGTTGCTCTCCACCGCATATACATCCCTCAGGGAGTAGCCATATCCGAGGATACTTACGCAAGTATCAAATTTTGTTAAAGTAACATCACTTATTTCAAAATATCCTAATGCCTTATCTTCTACCTTGTCTCCGACTTTTATTCCGACACCTGTTCTATCTATTCCATCGAGTCTTAGACCCTCCAATCTGAAACCTCTATGTCGCCCAGTGGAATAAGTTACTTTTATGCCTTTTCCGTTATGGAACTTAAGCACGGTTCCTGCAATTTCCGCACTCTCGTAGCGATACGCTCTATGCTCTCCAGCCAATGCAAAATTCTTGACGCCCACATCAAAGTTTAAATCCGAATAAAGCTCATATACTCCTTTCTTGACAAATATACTTACAAAATCCTCGTTTGCTTCTTCGTAAGCGGCCTGAATCATGCTGGCATCGTTTTCGCCCGCTTGAGCAGATGTTAAATTTCTGCCCTTCCAGTCATCAACATAGATTTTATCATCCTCTTTATAAACTATATATGAATACGCCGCTCGTGGTCTGTCTATTCCCGTAGCTGGTCTCAAACTTGGATAGAGATAGCCTACAAATCCGCTTCCCCCTATTCCCTCTCGCCATACTTTCTTTGGCATGACTCAGACACCCTCCACCCCCCACCATCTTGGTGGAATAATGCCTGATTATATATTTCTATTTAGATTTCTCCTTATTTCTGGACTTCTATATAGATTATGTATTTCTCCATATCCGACATATAGGATTTCATAGGATATTGAGGATGCATATAAGATAAGTGGCTGAGCATGGAAGCATAAGGATTTATGGACGCAAGCATAGGATTATGGATTTCTATATAGGAAGGATTCAGGGAGGGAAGAGAAAGATATGCTATACTAAATCGTGTTTTAGTATAGCAAGATGATGAATGCTTTCTTTATATTTCTATATATTCTATTGCGGATGTCAAGTGAGGCCTAAAGGCTTTATGAGGGAATAGACATCTATATAGAATTTATAGGCTGAGCAAGATTTATGTGTTCTATATAGACCTATGCGGATGTCAAAAAATTTCACTAGAGCGATTTGATTTCTATATAGGGATGCAAATAGGCATTTGTCAATATATAGTGGAGAAGCAAATTATATATTTTCTGTTGTCAGATATATATTGTCAAGGCATGAACCTATATTGTCAGGCTCATTCTATATAGCCGTGTGAATCCCTCTCAAGCGCCTCACACTCAGCATATTCATTATCCTTTTTGGCTTATGGTATTGAAAGAATTTTTTCAACAAGGCATATATTTAAATACCCTCTTAAGATATAGGATATTGAGAGGGAAGCGGATGAGGATGAGCCGCAAATGGCGGGGACGATTTCCCTCTCCGAAAGGTGGTCGGAATGACAGAGAATAAGGAAAACGGGAAAGCGGGGGAGGGAAGTGGCGAGCCCTTCCCAAATCTTGAGGGGAACGCCGGGGCAGATATATCAATAGAGGAAATAGAGAAAAAAATAAGGATAGCACAGATGCGAGAAAGACTGATGCAACAATTACAACAAATAGAGGAGGAGGAGAAACAATTAACAGAGAAAGTGAGAAATGCAAAAAATACGATATTTTCAGAGATGCAAAAGAAATACGGTCTGAACGAAGAAGAAATCAGGAAAGCGTTTAAAGAGCGAGAAAAGAAGAAGGAAATCATTGATAAAATCATTGATGCGATTGAGAGGAAGGGACGGGAGGCATGCAAGGAGAAGGAATTCAAGGAAAACATGGATGCCTTTAGACGCATAAGAATAGTAGAGAGAATGATGGACATTGATGTGCAGAAGATTGCAGTGTATATAGATGAAGCACGACGATTTATTGAGGAAAAGATGACTGCAGAAGGAAAAGAGGAAATCCATCACGCAGGAAGGATGTCCGAAGAGAGCATAAAACTATTGAGATATGTGAAAGAGCAAGGAGGAAGGATAACATGGAACGAATTCAGGGAATACGGAAAAGAGACACTCGGGCTTTCCACCGATACATTAAACAAAAGACGGTGGGGTCTCATTGATAAAGGATATATACGCAGAGAAGGAAGGGACATCGTTATAACAAAAAAGGGACTGGGTCGTTTAGAGGAGGAGGGATGTTAAATCCCTCTTCCTTATTTTTTTGAAATAAGAGCGGAGGGGAAAGAGATGGGAGACATTGAAAGAAAAATCTGGGAAGAAATAAAGGAAAATAAAGAATTGAGAGAGATATTAAACGAAAACATGAAAAAGACGGCCGAGAGATTAGCGAGGATTTCCTTTTTTAGCGAAACATTTAGGAAATTCAATGAAAAGATAGCGAAGGGCGAAATTGAGATATATTAAAGGAGGCGAAAGATAATGAAAGAAAGGGAAATAATGACTTCCATAATAGCGATAATACCGAGAGATTTGAGAGGAAAGGGAATAATAGCATACATGGAAAGGCCCTTAGCGGCGATGGAAATCAATGAAGAAGTAATAAAACCGCCTTGGCGAGAGATACATGGCTGGTGCCGGCGATGTAAAGAATTTCATAATTTCATGGAAGCGGACTTTTCAATAAACAATAAACAACAACATGGCATAAAATATGAGTGCGTTAAGTGCGGGACAAAATATAGAAAGAAAACAATTTTAAGGGAGACAATAAGACATCTGGAAGATGCGGATGCGGATATAGAATTTTAATCTTTCTTTTTTATTTTTTTTGGTCGTTTTCTATATAGATTTATATAGGAACTTATAGGATATGTATTTCTTGGTAGCAAGCAGAAGGCATTATTTGGCAACAGTGATTTCTTTGAGTATTAAGATAGCATAACGGTCCTGGCATTATCAAGCAACCTTCTCGGAGTGTTAATTTTGATATTTCATAACGGTCCTGCGTGGCAGGGAGCAATTCGTGGCAAAGAGCACCTGCATAACCATTAGCAAGGCATAACGGTGGAAGAATTCTCTCAAAAGATAAACAAAAGCGGGTCCTGTAAGTTGGCAGAGGCAGACAGAGCAGATTGATTTCTTGAGGCACGGCGAAAATCCCTTTTCAATGAGAGAAGGATTTAAATACCCTCTTAAAGAATGGATTAATGCGATGTGGGGAAGAAAAGAAAGAAGGGGAAGGGAAATCATGGAAGCATGGAAGCCGAGAATCAAGCAAACCGCAGAGGCAATCTTAAATGGTGCAGAGGTAGTCGGAAGGGCAGTGTTGTTCGTGGTAATAGTGCTTGCGATTGAATTATGTGTTGTGGGGCTGTGTTATGTAGCGTGTGGGAGGTAGTGAAAATGGCTGTAACGAAAAAGGAAATTGAGGAGGTCAAAGAATATTTGAAAGCATGGAAAGAGAGACGAGCAGGCAAGCCACCGTTTTGGCAATTGGAAAAGCTAATAGAAGTGCGGTGTGAGCAGGCAAAAGATCAAATCATGCAAGGCAATTTCAGAAATGCCCGACAGCTCATTGAGGAGGCCATTCAGTTCGGGAAGGAAAGGATGATAGATTTATTGGGCGAGGAGAAGGCAAAGAAAATTTGGACAGAGTGAATAGCGCCTTTTTTCTTTTTTATTTTTTATAGCCACCTTAAAAGGTGGAGAAGAAGCAGGCATTATTGCCTTGCTTCTCTCTTTATAACTAGCGATTTATGGCCTGCTCTTTATAAAGATATTTGCTGGCTCATAACATTCCTTTGCTGGTTATATATAAATGGCAGGCCCTTTTCTTTTTTTATTTTATAGGCCGATCCTATATATAGGCTTTGAGGTAAGGAATTTCCTTTGCCTCTCAGCAAGCACAGGAATTTCCTTTGCTCTTTGTTTCTTTTCTTTTTCTTGGCTGGCTGGATCTGGCTGGCCTCTTTTTTATAGATCCCTTTTCTTTTGGCCTTGCCCTTCATATATATAGTATAAGAATTTGCTGAAATTCAATTTTGGTGAGAGATGGGAAGAAAAGAAGAATAATGGTATGAGTGCGAGAGTTAGCAACTTTTGATATGATAGTTGCTACCTATCGTATAGACCATTCCCGTCCATATTTCTTGGCAAAATCCCAAGGCGTATTTCCATAGCGCTTTTTATTCGCTTGCCAAACAATTCGCCTCCACTTTCGCTCAGATTTCTTAAATAAGGATAAATAAAATCGCTCCAGCCTCCTATCCTCCATTTTGCTCACCTCCCAAATTTTCCTCTATAGCCTTATTGAAAAATCCCTTCTATTCAAATAACTTGACCCGCTCATCGTCTTTCAATCTCTTGCCATCTTCCGCCATTTTTCAAAAGGGCGAGTTTGGTGAGAGCTGGCGGATCTCGCACCAGAAACGATTTTCGCCTCCAAATACATCTATATATCCCACCCATCTTTTGCTAAGAACTTTAGGGTTTAAATTTGAGATCCAGATTTGACATGTAAAAGATATTGAAGGAGAGGCGAGATATGGGCAAAAGCAAGGATTTGGCACGAGATAGAAATTCACAACCCTTCAATGCATAACGCAGACAGAAACACAGAGCATTCCATGACAAAGGTCCTGAAGACGGCAACTAGCAGGCAAAGGCATTCAGCAAAAGCATAACGGGAATAGATAATCACGGGTCCTGAAACCGCCTTGTGAAATTCCTTCTTTTCTAAAACGGCAAGCGGAGAGCTGAGATCCGAGGCACCAAAAACGCACCAGAGGCGCCCTTCCAGAAAAGTGAAACCGCTTGGCGAAAACCGCCCTTTTTGAAATTGGGCAATTCTAGTGCGAGTTTGGCATCTTGGGATGACTTCTGGCGCCTCAGAAGCGCCCATTTGACGATCCATCTTGCGAAACCCTTTCTTTCCCTAAAAGAACAAAGCAGAGCAGAGTTTGGGAATTCTTGGCAAAAATGAGGCAAGCCACACATGGCTGAAACAAGTGCTGCCAAAGAAGGATTTTCCGCTAGCCTTTCGCTCATATCTCTGCTCTGAGCCTGGTTAATAAGATTTGCCTTAAAAGATATTAAGTATGTATATCCCCTTCTACCTCTACTCTCTATATCTCTATATATAGCAGGTGAAGACCCACGGCGAAAGAAGCGTTTAGAGCATGGAAAGGATTTCCTTTCTTCCTTCCTATGTATATATGGAAATGCAAGGGGAAGAAGGGATATATGGAAAGGGGAAACACGCAAGGAGAGAGGAGACCGACGAAAGCCTCATATACATATCGTTATTTCAACAAGGCAAGGAGAAAGTGATATATGCAAAGCAAGCACAAGGCGTTCCAATTGTAGTCAGAGGCATCTGTCCAGCATGCCACCGAAAAACAAATCTTAAAGGATGGAATGGCATATACGAGTGCCCGGCGTGTGGAATGGTAAGAAGCGAGGAGGAAATAATAAGAGAAAGCATAAAGGGATGGTGGCTATGATGGGCTCGGAGCAAAAAGAAAATCTCGTATATATAGCAATGAGGCGAGGCGACACGGAAAAAGTGGTATTCGTGAAAATCGTTGGCAGAGTGCCTCAAATAGCCACAGGGCGATGCCCAGTGTGCGGCCGCAGAGTAAATCATCTTGGCATACCTGGGACGCCTTATTTCCAGTGCTTGGCGTGTGGAGCGGTTTGTAAGGAGCGTGAAATAGTGCGAGAGAGTATTAGGAGGTGGTGTCTGTGAGGTTTTGTGAATTATGCAAGCATTGGGATGGCAAGCAATGCAGCCACGAAAATCGTGCCTTCGTTCAGAAAGAGGAATACGGGTGCCAGTATTTCAGACCAAGGAGCGAACAGGCGGCAAGGGAGGCGCTTCAGATATTAAAACAAAAGGAGAGCGAGCTGAAAGAAGAAACGGCAGTGATACAAAAATGGGCGAGGCTGCAGTTGGAAAGGATGGGCGTTAATCCAGAGAGGCTAGCAAGGGCAATTCATAAATATTGGCGGTTGTATTGGTGGGAGCCGAGGAAGCACCCTGAGTTCGTATATAGGGAGGCAAAGCGATTGATAAGAAGGTGCAGGGCAAGAGAGATAAAGGGATATCTTGCGAGTATCATAAACGAGCATGAGCGAGCAAAAGCGCTGGAGGAAATGGAGATAGCACGAGCACATCCGAAGGGCATGTATTGGAGGGAAACAGTAAGGCAGCCGTTGGTGCAAAAGGTGGCAAAATTCCTTGAGGGCGATGTGAAGTTAGCGTGGTTGATAGTAACGAGCAACAAAGAAGACTTTGATATGATATTGAAGACAGGCAGACAGCAGGTTTGGAAGAGGCGAAGAGAGCCAAGAATTCCACCACACATAAAGAAATATTGCAAGCTATTGATGACAAGAGATTTAGATATATCAGAAGTGCCAATGAGTGTCTTGGATGAGCTGCAGGACCGAGGCCTTGCGAAAGTGAGCGAGGAGGAGGGCAAAGTGATACCCACTGAATACCTACAGTTGCTATTCTTTGACAAAAAGATATAATGCCTCCTATTCGCCTTTTCTCCCTTTATTTTTTACCTTCTTTTATTGTGGCGAAAATTGGTATAATTCTGGGAGATTTATGAGAGAAGATGATAAAGATGATGCGAGAGAAGGGAAGGGAAAGGAAGGGAAGCGAAAGAGAGAAAAGGAGGCGAGGAAGATGGCATTAAATCTCCTTTTGGAGGCATACATGAGAAGAGGAGAGATGGATAAAATGCATGGCATCATGAAGGAGATTAGAGAGGTGGAAGGGAAGCAGTTGAGATACCTTAATATGATTTGGAAGCGCTTATTAGGAATAACGGATGAGAGCAAATTGCCTCCTTCCACCACGAGGCAGATGCCATGCATAATAGGAGGCGAAATGAGCATAATCTCATCCCTTTCTATGAGGGGAGGGAAGATGCGAGGGGAAAGGGGAAAGCATAACGAGGCAGAAAGGGAGGCGGAAAGAGGGAAGGCGAAATGCCTTTCCTCCCGCCCGAAAAAGGCGGTATAAGGAGGTGTGTGTGAAGTGGCGGAAGATGTAGAGGCTGTGGTTAGGGAGCTTGAGAGGCTGCAGAGGGAGCAGGCACGAATAAGAGCGGTGCTGGAGAAATACCAGAAGATAGAGGAGGAGAGGAAGGCGCTTTTGAAGCGTGTGGAGGGCGAGATAAACGAGGCGAAGGAGAAGGCGAAAAAGATTGGCATAGACATTGACAGTGTGCTTGATGAAATAAATACGGTCATAACGACCGATGACAAGCTTACGATGCCTACACTTAGCGCCGACGATTACGAGGCATTGCTTGGCTTGGAGAAGGTGCAGATGGCTGGAGCAGCAGGCGAGTTCATAAAGCGGATTGTGGCATTTGCAAAGCGAGAGCTCGCAAAGCGAAAGGTATTGGCAGAGGTGAGCAAGGTCAGAGAGGGCGGAGTGGTCAATTTCCCGCCAGCAGATACCGTGTTCAAAGTGTTTAACGAGGTCGTTTCTGTGGTGCTTGAGAAGGGCGAGGAGGCCACGGCTGACGATGTTGAAAACGCAGTGAAGAAGGTAACAAGGCGAGCAACCGCAGTGGCAGGAGCATCCACAGCAAGAAGGAGGAGGCGAACACGGAAGACAGGCATAAAGGCATTCGTGAGGCGGTTGCTGGAGGAGCGTGGCGAGATTACAATAGAGGAGGCAGTGGATGAGTTGATTTCTGCTGGGCTGGCAGAAACAGAGGACGAGGCAAAGAGGCGATTCAATTCCGCCCAGTATAGCATCGTTCATGATGACGGCGATGCAGAGTATATAGACGGTGTCCTCCGCCTCCTTCCCGAATAAGCCTGCCTCCCTCTTTTCTATTTTTCCATTATTTAACGGTGATTAAAATGCCCGAGAGATTAAAAAACATGGCGGTTGCTAACGAACAGAAGATTAAACAGCTCAGAAAGAAATTATTAAAGAAGGCAGGCATAACGGATACCGTGATTCAGCTCCTGAACGAAGCAGAAAGAAATTATAACAAAGCGAGAAGAGAGGCCGAGGCGGAATTTAAGAGAAGACTGGCAAAGGCAGAGGAGGAGCGGAGACAGCAAATTCGCTCAGCACTAAAAATTTCTGAGCATGATAAAGAATTCCTTCGGTTACATAAGGAAGTATATGAGAAGGTTCTCGGAAGGCGGATATATGAAATTTTGGTTAATTCTTAAATTTTTATTTTTTAAGCCTCGTTTATTGGTCAAAGAGCGCTGTCGTTAAGGCAGTGCTCGGCCAATAACGGAGGTGAATTCCTTAAATGAAAATTAAAATACTTGGAGGTATTATCGGCGGTGCTCTTGGATACATAACAGGAGTAATATCAGCAATAAGAGCCAAAGCAGTAATAACGGTGCATCCTGAGCTGGCAAGTGCGTCATGGAAGACAGCATTTCTATCTGGACATTACCGAGAGTGGATATTCTATCATAACCCAAACGATGCCATAACAGCCGCTTGCTTGTCGGGTGTTCTTGGAGGAGTGCTTGTTGCATGGATGCTGGAGGTGATAGCAGGGAATGAGTATCTGGGATGAGGAGCCTAAATTGGAAATAACGGAAGTGAGAGCCATAATAAATGATATTGAAGTCAAAAACGGCGATGTCTTTCTTCTAATAAAAGACGGCGAGATAATAGAGCGAGGCACAATTAAATTCTGTGTATATAGTGACGGCGAAGGCGCCTATGACCTCTATCATATCGGTTTTATTGTAGAATGGGATAATCCTAAGCAGTGCTGGCCGAGAACTCTAGTGGATGCAATTGCGGAGGCGCAAGATGCTGGTTTGGAGTGGGAAATAATAGGATAAGGTGATGGAAAGATGGTGAGTTGGGATAGCTGGGATGAGTTGCGGGAGAAGCCAAAATGCGAGATAAGCGACGGCTCGGTGAAAATAAACGGCATTGAGGTGCGGGACGGCGACATTATTACCTTCATAAACAGAAACTTAATCGTGAGGCAAGGCAGAATTCGCTTTGGAATATACCAAGACTACGGGGACAGCAATCGTTGCTGGCATCTCGGATTCTATGTGGAATGGCCCGATTACGATGATGACACACTGGCAGATGCATTAGCATGGGCTGAGAAGAAAGGCTGGGAATGGCGGATTGAGAGAGGTGAAGGAGGAGAATAAAAATGAGAAAAGTAGTAATACCAAATAATTCGGAAAGAGTTATATACGAAGGCAAAGATATAAGAGTGGAGGTAATAGGCATAGACTTGTGGATAACGCCAAGGAGGCAGCGAGTTCGCAAGCGTGGAAAGAAAAGTTACACAACCAGAGCAACTCCAATACCCTTGATGACACGAGAGGAATTTGTTGAGCGATTCAACATAAGGAGCCCGAATTGGACTTACGGGCTACCAATTGAACTGCGAGAGCTGCTTATGGAGGCGATGAATATACTGCCTATAACAGGAAACCTCGGATCTCGGGAGGTGAAAAATAGTGGAGGAGAGGAAGAGAGAAATATTGGAAAATGAGATCCTACCATTATTAATTGAAGGCTTAGACCTCATGGATGAGGAAAAATATAACGAAGCATATGCGAGAATAAATGATGCAGTAGTTCTCATAGTGGCTGATTTAATACCAGAAACTAATATAGAGGACATCACGGAGCGTGTATTGAGAAATATAAAAATAAATAGGAGGTGATGTCGAAATGAGGTTGTTGGTGGTGGGAACTGAAGAAGATAAAACCGTGATAATGGATGGGATGGTGCCGTGTGTAGCCCGTATAAGAGGAGGAGAAGTAGTGGAGATGCAGAGACGAGCCGATGCGGGCGCACTGATTGAAAAATGGTTAGAGGCAGCGAAGCGCAACCCGATTGCAAAACGGCAAATTCTGAAATTCATTGAAAAAACAGGAAGGCGGGGACGAGCACAGCGGGACTTGCTCAGCGAGCTAAGAAGGAAAGGCAAGATCGTTCTTTCTGGCATCGTGTAGGTGGTGTGCATGGATGCCGACGACTAAGCTACGACAACTGAAATATTCATAGGAGGAAAGAAATGACCAGATTAGATCCACTGGAGGAATTCGCAGTAACAGCGGTTCTTTGCTTAATATGGATTCTAATAATGCTGCTCTTAATGAAGTGTATCTGCGGATTCCCATAAGCGCTAAACAAAAATTTAAATTGTAGCGGGGTTTTAATTTTTTAAGCCCGCATTTAACCATATAAACTGGAAGGAGGTGTAAGATATGGAGGAGCTAACTAAAATGATAAAAAGTATAAGAAGAAAATGGAGCATCTATTGGGAAATTTTAGAAAGCCTCGAGGAGGTGAAGGAGGCGGAAGAAGCAAACCGACCCGTAAGGAAGCTCCTAACAATAACAGAGGACACAATAGATATAATCACGAAGCGTTTTAAACGGTTCTATCTGCTTATAGCTGGAGATGATGAGCGAAACAGATTTGTTAAAAGATTATTTAAACTCGCAGCCGAAAATAACGAAGATCCAAAGATAGCTTATGGAACTCTGGATGCCGACGAATATTATGATCTAGCTAAACAGCTTTTGTCTCAAGATACAGTCTGCGATCCCGAGATTTTATGTATAGAAAACGGGCAGCCGAAAAAAAATTCAATATACTCCCTTAAAATAGAAGATATACTTAAGGATGCTATTGTGAAAGTCTGCGAGCAGTTATAATCTATTAGGTGATGGAAATGGACAGAAAAATTTATAATGAAAATTCCCGAGCCCTATTAGAATTAGCGAAAACAAAAGGCTTATCACTTCCCATGCCTTTGAGTCCTGAAACCTTCAGCGAAGCAATACGCCTAGCAAAAATATTCATCGTTGCGTGCTACGATCCCAGGCAATACTTTCAATACACGGTGGTATCTGGCGCTCTTTGGGACTTTTTCCGAGAAAATAAAGAATACGGATATGGATACGGATGGGTGGATTTAAGTCTATATCCGAATTTCTTTGAGAGCATTAAGCTGGAGCCAGCCGAGAATGCACCCAACTTCATGGTAGAGATGCTTCGCACTACAGAGCCGCCATTCATCATAATCTTTGTTGATGGTAAAGTTAATCTCGTGCTCCCTTGCGGGCTCCTTATGCTAGCCTGCAAGCAATGTGTTTATAAGAAGATTTCAATCACAGTTGATGAGGTAGAGAAGGAGGTGAACTCTAAATGAGAGTGGAATATATAACCGCACAAGCGCTAAACGAGTCGTTCTTTGATGCAGAGTGTCCCTTCTGCAAGAAGCACACTCTAATAGAGAAGATTCGTAACTTTACGAAGCGAAATGTGAGCGTTGAATACCGAATAAATTTTGGATGCAGACACTGCTTCGCTTTTGACCCACTCACAAGAGTAGTTCTATTCGCCGAGGGGTGATGAAAAATGTGCGAATGGCTTTGGAGAAGCTTTGATTTGGAGGCTGAGCTGGAGGAGCAGGTGCAATTGCTCCTTGAAATGGTGCAAGAGAGCGCTTACAAATCGGTTGATGAGCTCATGCCTGTAGTTGAGAACATAATTAACATTATAGCAGAGCTGAAAAGACTTGAAAGTATGGATCGCTGAATAACTAAAAAGAATTAGAAGGAGGTGAAAGATATGGATGGAGAGGATATGGCAGCTCTTTTAATAATTTTGGGTGGAGTAATACTAGTAACGGGCATAGTCTATAGCGTGTATGCCTACACGCAGGTCCTGCCTGTGTGCGGATGGTATGAGCAGGCATATTCCGCAGCAGATGCTGAACAAATGGCCGTGTGGCTGGATAACCTTCTTAATGAAATGGAGGCTAGAGGCATGACGCATGGACACTATGCACTAGTTTTCAAAAATCCGCATAACGATGCTGCTCTTGATTACGAAGTCTTCAAATCACTGAAGCAGAGATGCCTGGAGGTTCAGAAATACCCAAAAGGAAGCATGGACTACGCAGAGAGCCTTGAGGATATTCGGAGGCAAATGGATAAAACCGATTTCAATCCATGGTGGTGGTATGTGTGCAACACTGCTGGCGGTGTCTTCGGATGGATGATAGCTTTCCTGTGGTGGATTATCTGGATTATAGCACTCTTCTTTTACGCTCTGTATGAATAAGGAGGTAATGGAGAATGGAGAAAGAAGCGCTTGAAAAGATTATAAGAAAACTGGAGGCACGACGAAGCGCTTACGATGCTGCGATAGAAGACCTATTATATCTGAAGGATAAAAAGAGCACCATCTTTCCAATTCGGCTGACACCAGAAGCGCATCAAATTCTGAAGTCAATTGCAAAGAATTTCATAGTGTTCTGCCAAAACGATTCATCAGCGAGTAGAATGGGATACTTTGCTGTCTGGAAACTCGCAGAAAAATTCGGAAGGAAAGGAGTGATATTCGGTATCTGGCCGAAAGATATATTCGGACAAATGCCAGATGCGGACTTTGACAATGCTGCGGTGGTTACCTACATAGATGGAGAAAAATACATAGAAGTAACTGAGGATATGTTACATACTATATTCCAAGACACCCTCGCTGAAACGCTAACTAATGTCTTAAGAATTGAAGATTGAAGGGAGGTGAGGAATGTGAGGAGCGTATTTACCCTTGTAAAATATAATCCAAAGTTAATGGCAGATTTAAAGACACTGACACCACTGGAGAAGTATTTGATTTATGAACTGAGCAATCCCGATGTCGGCACTTCTTTCGGCGATGATTGGGTGCGAAGAATAATACGACGGCTAACAAAGAAATACGGAGATTTCATAGTGGATGCTGCTACTATTGAAATAGAGCATGCTAGCGAAGAAACCGAGGATGCAATTTATCTTGCTGTTAAAGAAGCGCTTAAACAGCAGGGCTTCGTGGATTACTATAACGACAATCCATTTAGTCTTTCACGAGAAGAGCTACACGCAATGGAGGAAGAAATTAGCAAATATCAAAAAGAATACGACGAGGAATGAGCGCACTTGCAGAAGCGTGTGCGGTAGCTTCGGCTACAGTAATTATCACATCTCTAATAATCGGGCTTCTCTTTTATATGTTTTTAACCTGAGCGCTAAAAAGGAGGTGAGAATAAATGGGAAGGTCTGAAAAACTCTTTGAAATAGGAAAATGTATTGATGGCAGGCTTGAATATTTCTACAATAGAAAACAAGGAGAGAAGCCTGTGTATCTTTTAACGGTTGATAATAAAGACGGCACTATTCACATCGTAAAGGATACCATCTATGCGCCTGATATTATCATAGCTCTTATCTCGGCTCTTAAACACTCGGTAGAGGTCTTAAAGGTTGCAAAAGTTTTTTATCCAATCCTTGATGATTATGTAGAGTTGTTCGTGGAAGAATGGCGGAGAGCGTATTCTGAAGCAACCAAGAACAATAACGATTAGATAGAATTAATAAATGAGCTTAAATTTTTCAAAGGCCATGAAATTAACTGAGCAGGAATATGAAGCATTGATAATGACATTAGCGGCTGGAATAAGTGGATCGGTAGCTTTGAAAATCAAGAAGCAAATAAAGAAATTTCTTCCAAAACATTACCTTGAGGATTTGCTGGACGAGCCTGATAGCGAAATCTCTATAAAGTTTAAGGTAGATTTTACGATTGCTGATGTAATTCATATCCTTAAAGGAATAAAAGGTGAAGAGCATGATTAAGAAAATAAAAAAGATTCTCGGGGCAAAAACCAAGCACTAAAATCAAAATCGGGAAGATGCAAGAAAGACAGTCTGGAGTTAGATGCCCAGTTTGCGATAACGAAATAGATATGTTTATAGCAGATGCAGGATTTACTCACGCTGTTCAGCCGCTTAAAGTAACAAGAAACACTATAGAAGTCATAGAAGATGTCTGGAACCTGGATGACGAGAGATGCTATTGTCCAAAATGTGGTGCTATGATTGAAATAGCGATTAAAGATGCTCAGCGAATTCTTCGTGGTGAGGCAATTTTAGTAGATCCCTCCACAGATAAGATAGTAACACTGGAAATAGAATTAGATAATGGTAAATCCGAGTGTGCTGAAGCGGTATTAAAAGATGGAAAGATATTTATCAAGCAATCCAATGCTGATGCTGAAATTTATAAAGATGGAAAGTGGCATCGCTTCTTGCTATTTGAATTCGCTGGCGAATACGATTGGAAATAAGGAGGTGAATGATTATCATGAAATTTTTGACCTATGATGAGGTCTATCGTCCTGATTACTGTATAGCTCAGTGTCCTAACTGCGGCAGAGCGGTTTATGAGGTGGAGTTGATTCTATCAGAAACAAGGATAGTAGTTTGCTGTCTCTCTTGCTTTAAAGATTTCGTAGGAGAGCGTATTGATAGCCCAGCTAAAGAAGTCAGGATTTAAAAGGTGAGGATATATGAAATGCCCGATTTGCGATAAAGAAATAGATATGTTTTATTGTGATGTGATATTTAAACAAACAGTAACTTCATATAGAGTCATGGAAGACGGTGTAGAAGTAATAGATGAAGATGAGCAGGAAACTGAAGAAGAGAGATGCTTTTGCCCGCACTGCGATGCAGAATTTGAAATGAGTATGAACGACGCAGAAGCTCTACTCAAGGGCGAAGCAATCTTGGTTGATAAGAATACTCCGATGAAAATCATTGAAGCAGAAAGAGAAACTGGTCGGACAAAAGAGGAGATTGCTATAATTAAAGTTAATGGCGAGCTTTTCTTTTCACATCCCGAAAGATACCGAGTAGTAATCCATCATAATGGGACAAAGGAGATGTTATTATTTGTAAAGCGCTATCCTATCAAGTTGAAAATACCTGCTAATCTTGCGAATAGCTTAAAAAATATCAAGATATAAAAGTATCTCACCGACATGGCGAACAAAGCAGAAAATCGCTCTACTGAGATATTATATAAAAGACGATTTCTAACACACAGCCTTTGGAACTGGGATACCCAAGACCTTATGCCTGTATATCCAGCTGGAAGAATAGCAATAACTATAACAAGGGAGCAATCAGATAAGCAATGTTGCTATTATAGTGTAATACATAAAGATCGGGTTTGCCGGCGATGGCTAATAACCTGTGGAAGAAATCTTCAAGAGCTTAAAGACAAGCTTCAAGAAATAGCTAATAAGCGTCCCGCATGCAAACATCTTCTCAATCTTATATTTTATACCATCACGGAATACGAGCAAATGACTTAATTAAGGTGAATAAAAATGGATAGATGGCTGGCTGAATTAGAAGAAAAATACCGAAAGACAGCACCATTTATACAAACTATAATTCCGCTGGATGATTCAGATGCGATTCTGAAAAAACATTACTACCTGCTCTATAAGCGTAGGCTAAGAACACAAATAAGATTATTAAGAAGATTAGCTAGGGAAATGCTGGAAGAAGCGGAGGAGCTAGAAGCTATAAATGTTATAATAGACCGTCTGCTTAAGGATAAAATCTCGGTAGAGGAAGCACAATCTCTCTTTCCTCGGCCAAAACGAATATTAAATCATAAAGAAGAGAAATGAAGTTTAGAGAATTTATTTGTAAAAAATGTAAGCCACCCTGTATTATAAGAGTAATAGAAACTCGCCCGAAGCCAGATAAGTGTCCATTTAATATCCAGAAGCCTAATTGGGAGCTGCGAAACGAAGATGAGCGGGAAGAGCCGCTCGGCAGAGAGATTATCTTTGATGAAAGACCTTTAAGCTGGCGGAAGCTAAGTGAGAAGACCTGTATAAATTGCTATAGAGAATTTCAAAAGGCGATGTGTATTGCTGCGAGTGTCTATGAAAATTATAGAGAGGTTCCCGAAGAGCTATTAGAGGATCATCCAGAGCTCGCTGATTGCATGGTTACAAAATATCATACTCTACGAGAAATAGTGCAGGAAGTTACGGAAGCTTTTAAAAAATGGAAAGAAACCAAGAAGGAGGAATATATATGGGATGCTATAGGCGCATTATCTTGTTTTAATTACTGACTGGTAAAATTTGCTTTCGGATTTTGTGAAATGAATGATGAAAAAGGTGATATGGGAAGAAAGGAGGTGAATAGGATGGGCTTGAAAGAAAGAGCTGTTGAAACATATTTAAGAGAAACCGCTGAGCAGCGGGAAAGAGACAGGAAGGCTGCAGAAGAATACGCAGCTGAAGCGAGCAAAGAATTTAAACAAGCTTTCGGAGAAGAGCCTGACAAAATCAATCCAATAACACAGTGGTCATGTGAAATTCATTGCGATGGTCTGGTATTTGAGGCTCGTCGGCAGGCTTACGGAAGCGAATTTTATGTGAAACTTTCTTGCTCAAATTGCGGAGAGCTGGTTCCAATCCATGTTCTTTCGTTATCTACTCTCGGTTACTGGCTCTCACAGAAGCCTCTTTGCAAGAAGTGCTCCAAAATAATAAATGCCGAAAAGACTACCGAAGAGCAAATTATTGAGAAGCTTAAGGAAATCCTAAATCTAATAAAAGAGGGAGAATAAGCATGCCTGCGTGTCCATTTTGCAGAATGAGAATAGATGCTGTTATTGCTAAATTTGAAGAACGACGCATCACGAAGTATTTAATTCGGTATGTTACCGAGGATGGTGTGGAAGTGGAAAGATGGGATGCGATTGATAGTAGAGTTACAGAAGATTCGCTGGAGGATGTTCTTTGCCCAAAATGCCATAAGGTTCTTCCATTATTTTCCGAAATTGATATAGAAGAATTCCTTGATGGACGGCTTCTATTGGTGCCAAGGCGCATAGCTCGCATTATAAACAATGAGAAAGCAGAATTTAATGAAGAAACATACACTATTGAGGACGAGGTCGGCGGAATTCTTCGCTTAGTCAAGGAGGATTCCTCTTAATTTTTTAAATTATCTTGGTAATATGCCAAGACTTCATTATAGAAGATTGGAATATACTCAGATGGATAAAGTCTCTGGCGTCGTTTTCAGGGAATTAGAGAAGTTAGGTATTGAAAAAACTGATATAGACAGCCTAGCATGGTATAAATTTGGACAATACGCAAAGCAACCACTTATAGTCTTTCTGAGAGACGGCAGGATATTTAAAGTGGGAACTCGGAAAGGCAATCTTTATGTAGAAAGAATAAAATAGGTGGTATTATGACAAGATGCCCAATATGTAAGCGGGAATGGGGAAAACTGATATATGAGGATATACTTGAAATAAAAAGTAGAAGAGCGTATATATCAGCTGACGACTGCCAAGAAAACTTTTATGGCAAGTATCGGACTTTCCAAGAAATTTGCTTTTGTCCCCACTGCTTTACGAGACTATATATGTCGCTTAATGATGCAAAGAGAATATTAAGAGGCAAAGCCTTGTTAGTTAATCCTATGACGCCTGTTGGATGGATGACACTAGCAGCCAAAGGAAAAGAGGAAACTATCGATCTGCATGTAGCAGTGTATAAAGACAAAATGTATTATGCGACGGCTCCACCTGATATAGTATTTATAGAAAACGACAAGCGATATATTATGTGGTTATTCTACGATGAGCTGCCACCATCTCTTCCTCCAGAAGTTCGCTATAACAGCCGAGTAATTTCATTAGAAAAAACATCACTGCCTCTCTTTGATAGAGACTTAATTATTGAGGAATAGGTGAAACGCATGACGGTCTGTCCCTATTGTAAAGCCGAAATAAATAGTGTTCATGTAACTGTGAAAGAGATTGCTTTCGTCCACTACGAAGTGTCTGTTAGCGAAAAATATATTGGCGAATGGCACGAAACTAGCAAGGAAGTTGATTCACAAGAATTATATGAGACACGATGCCCACACTGTCAGCGGAAATTGCCTCTCTATTCGGAGAGAGAAATAAATGAATTTCTTGCAGGTAGTTTGATTATAGCGCAAAAATCCGAAGTTAGATACACAGGCAGTCCCATAGTTGGCTTTAATGGTTATGGATACGAAATTTACGAGGATGCGGGTGATTGCTTGTTACTTCGGCCATGCAGCTGGGTCTATAATTTCTTTATTGAATTATTTAGATTCTGAAATGATAAAGATAAGTGAGTTCGTTCTACGCTTTCTAGCAGGAGCTGATATAACAGAGCAGCTGGAAGCATGGGACATTCAGGTTGAGAAGAAAGACAAAGTTTATTATCTTACCGGTAAAGTGAGAACCGCTATCCACAGACAGCTGGACCCAATCAGCTGTTATGTCTGTTTAGCAATGGCTCTCTTTGGGCCATTCTGGATTTTTCTTCTTAAAGAAGACTACAATCAATTTAGAAAGGAAGCAGATAAAATTCTGCGAGAAATGAATAAAGGGATACGGAGGTGATGCCGTGAGTGAATTCTTTTTCCTATATTTCTTTATTAGAGAATTTTATAAATAAGAACAAGGGAATATCAGCAGTAGAGCTCAGTCAAATGAACATAGATGTAAGTCATCTCATAAAATATGGTGCAGTAAGATCCGTGGATGGCAGGCTTTATTGTAATGTCAGATGGAAAATAGAAAAATCGCCGAAGGAATGCATTCTACGATTTATAGAGGAAAGCCCTCGTCCAATAACTTTAAAGACACTAAAGACAATTTTATCGGAAACATTTGATATTGTTAAACTGAACGACGCACTAGCAGAGCTCTTTAATTCAGGGAAGATTTATATATCAAAGGACGGATACCTTACGATGAGCGAAGCTGCAAGAAAAACAACGAGCAGACAAGTATCACCTGCTGACATTATAGAAGCATTAGAAATATATCATGAGCTTGAGTTTTCTGATTTACAGCGAATGTTTGACCTCAATTATACAGAGCTAATTGAAATACTTAGAAAGCTTGAAAAGGAGTGCGAAATCTTCATAGATTGGGATAACAGAATAGTAGAGCTAGTATGGGATGAGGGAGCTGATTACGAGAAAGGTAAGAGTTCATACTGGAATTTATTTGGAGATACAAATGAAGAAAATCTGGAAATCTTCCTAGTGCGACGGCGTATGCCAAGACTGAATTCAGTGCTGAAAAAGATAAAGAATTTCGCATTGATTACTCCGAGCCTTGACATCTCGCTTACATGTAGTCCTAAATATCTGCTGGAACAACTTCCAGAAGTAAAAAAGAAAATGAAGACGCCATTTATTATCATAGGCGGTTGCGATAGGAGACAGGGCTGGAGATATTTAAATAACTATATGGTTGAGATTCATAGCGAAGATGCAACAATGGTAGTAAATTTCGCTGAGCGAGTGGCTGAATTAGAGGGAATTTGGCTAGTAACTCCAAAATATATTACAAACTCCCTTCGTCTAATTCCTCATTCTGAAGAGAACAGCAGGATTTTGAAAGCAAAAGGCGATATTATAAGATTATAGATAGAAATGTGCGGAATAGGCGGAATAATACTGGCGAATAGAAAACTTAAATTTGATGAGGTCTATAACCTGGCATCCCGCCTTGAGATGCGAGGACGAGATGCATTTGGATTCCTTCTTCTAAATAGACATGGGCGTGTGAGACGATATTTTAAGCTTCCCTCGCCTGCAACAGAGGTTCTAGCTGAGCTTGAAAAGTTAATAGCTCCCATTATAGAAAGTTCCTATGGGATACTAATGCACACTAGAGCAGCCACTCTCGGTGAGCCTGTTATAAACAGAAACAATCATCCGTTCAAAATCTCTCACTATTATTTCGCTCATAATGGATACTGTTCATACACTCCTTTAGATTGGTCAAAGAGGCGAATTCAAACAGACAGCTTTAATGGCTTATTCGTTCCTCTAATACAAAGGATAGAAAATGGAGAAACCTTTAAACAAGCTGTATGGAAAGCCTATGAGGAGTTCTGTGCTACAGGAGCATGCTGGCTTTACGATGAAGGAATGCGAAAATTATATTTATTTAGGGAGTTCATGCCGCTAACCTATAGCATGCACAGAGATGCATTTAGATTCGCTTCAACTGGCGAGCCGAATAATGTTGGAAACGGCTGGATAATAGAAATTCAACTGCCTTATGCAGGCGGAATTACAAAGTATCGGGCTGAAGGCCTTGAGGAGAACCATTCATATCATTATTACCACGCAGCTGGAGCTGCACACAGTAGAAATGCCCTTCCATCTAATAGAAATAAAACGGAAAATATTTATAATAAAGGAGCACAGCGACAAGCAAGATGAGCTCTATCGCTTTGATTTAATACCATTTTTTGGAGACATGGGCGGATTCACCAAAGCAGTATTCAAATCCTTTGACGAGTATATAAAATATGATTTGAAGGAGGTGCATGGAAGGATAAAGGATAAGAAAGTCAGAGCAAGAAAGATAAAAAACAAGGAATCCTCCGCATTTTTAATTCTGCTGAAAAAGCATGCGAGAGAGGTAAAACGAAAAGCCTGGCGAATGGGTAAGGAGCCAGAATGGTTTAAATATGTGTTTTTATTTGAAAACCGAGAGGAATTCTGGAGTATCGTTAGGAAGTTTTCTAAAAGAATAGAGGTGATTAATTGGCTATGAGAAGGATAAGATGTGGAGGCTTCTATAATTTGGGATTGCCTGCAAACCAGACACGAATGAAATTTATATTCTCCTATACGGACCCATTAACCTGCTGCTGGGAGCCTTTAATCGCAGACATATTCGCATGCTTTGACGAAGTCATTCAGATACCCGATGATTATGCTCTTCCAAACGAAAATATAAAAGAAGCTCTTAAGGAAAGAATTAAGAAGAGCCGAGGATTTGATGTTAAACTGGAGAATTCACTGATTATTTATCCCGACTGGATGGGCGAAGTGCTCTTCTTCAGTAATGACAATAAAATTGACGAGGGCATCTATGTATTGGATAAATCAGTGATTTTCATGAGGGAGAGCAAGTATCATAAATTAGCGGATCATCCTTCGCCCACAATTCATGCAGCAATAGAAAACTATATGCTGGAAAACTACATTCAGCATCCAGAGCCGAAAAGCGTAAGGGTAATGCTTGGTTGCGATCCCGAATTAACAATAGTTACCGATAATTATACAATTATCTCGGCATCGGATTACTTTGATGTAGAATATGGAGATCCAGAAGATGAATATTATGATGCACCTGATACGGATGACTTGTTAGAAGCTCCGATAGGAATTGACGGAGCTCAGCGGGAGCTTGAGATTCGTCCCGATCCAGTTCGAACTCCTGCAATGATGGTTCAAAACATAAGCGAATTGATTTCCAGACTTGATAATGGATTTGGCTATCTAACGACTTCGTTCAGGAGGCCTCTCGGAGGCCACATACATATTACGGTAACAACACGAGATGGGCATTCCATTCGTTTGTATCCGAACGCAGCAGGGCAGTTATGGAAACTCTGTGATTTCTTTTTGCAACCACTATTTTTAGTGGATAAAATTAATTGCGAAACACGGAGGGAACACGGGTATCTGAGCCTTCCGCAGGCTGTTCGTGTATCACACTTTAATGGAATAGAATATCGCAGGCCGTCGTCCCTCTGGCTTACGAGACCTTCACTAACAAAAGTTGTATTTTCATTAATAAAGAAAGTCGTTGAATACTATTTCACGCACTTATTCACGGTGCAAGAATTTACCGCTGACAAAAGAGGGCCCACGCTAGCGGCTTACGCTAAAATAGGCGCATATAGAGAGGGACGGAAACTTCGCAGCCTTCGTTTGGGCATTGATTTCATGCGAGACATTAAATATCATTGGACAGGAAACAGAAGAAATATAGTGAGAGTCGATCCGAATTCTTTCCAGTTTGAAACTTGCGAATATCTGGAATCATTAGATATTAGTGTCCCGACATACATTTATGGACTGAAGGCTTCACGAGGAGATGTGCTTGCATTAAGAAATAATCTTCGCTCATGCGAAAAACTAATACCAGCTAGCGTATATCAATTCGCTAAGGAAATAACAGGTAAACCTCATAGCCAAATAGGAACTCCCGATCATTTAAAGAGCAGACACACTGTCATTTTGATTGGTTTATCCCGAAGCCTGCGGGAAGTGATAGAGGAAACGAAAAATTATAAAGCGCTTCGAGACCTGATTATCACCTTGGTGAAGGCAGGGCTGGTAGCTCCTAAATACTCCACAATTTCATTACAAAGTTCAAATAGAAACCAATCAGGAAATTATTCGGTTATAAGATTAGATGAGGTGTATGCGAGGGCGCATGAGGGAGCGTTTATGCCGACCATATATGTCGGTGATTATTTAGAGTGGTAAAATTATAAGAAAAATTGTAATAGGAACTATGTGTGTCCGAGTTGTGATACCTGAAAGAGTGGAGATTTTGAGAAGAGGTTTTCCACTAACTCCCGAGGCTGTTGGTGTTGTATTTACAGAGCGCTGGTCGGCTTGCACTCTTCCCTCCTGTCTCCCTATGGATTATAGCAGAAAACGAGTATTTAAAATTAATAAAAAGCTAGAACCCTTTAGAGCTGCGGAAAATACTTGCGGAGCGCCATGCTGGGAATTTTATAATATTGAAGGCAAACTTTGTGGAGTTGTGTGTCCAGCCAATAGAATTGTTTATACACCGAGCATTGAGAATTTCAAATACATCGTTGATAACTATATTGTAAAACCACGGATAGTCGTTTCATTAGGAACGGATGTTGAGCTAGAGCTTTCACATTACTCTTCGGATCTTAGAGTGCGAGCAAGAAACACCAGATATAATACGCTAACAGGCGTCGTGGGAGCGGATGGAACAGGCGGGCCGTTGGAAATACGAGTTCCACCAGCTCTTTCACCCAAGACGCTAAGACAGAACTTGGAATTCATACTTCATCGTTTGAGAGATTATAGATTGACAATGCGATGCGTCTCGCAAAACGAGCCGCTTGGCGGGCATATACATATTTGTATAAGAAATCAATTCATGGACGACCTTCTGCCTGCTTCCCTCGTGAAACCCCTAGCGTATTTGCTTGATTACTTTGTAGGCTCACATTTCGTCAGGCACGAGCCGTATAAAATCCGCCGTCTATACGGATATGGACGATTATACGAGGAGAGTGTAGATGCAGTGCGAGATGTGCCGCAGGCGCATCCTGGCATAGAATATAGAGCTCCTTCCGCATTTCTTATTCATGACCCGCTATTCTTTGAAATCACATTTGAGATAGTGCGACGAATTGTGGATTACATATTTGAGCATCCTGGCACTGAGTTAAAATTCACCTCTCTTGACATAGAGCAGGGAGCGGAGCTAGAAGACTATGTAACTATGCTTCGGATGGATAGAAACAGAGCAGCGTATTTCCTCAAGGCATTTAAGAAACCAGTTCCGACAGTGGATGTCCGAGTGTTATGGGATGTAGTTGGCCCACGCAGAAAAAGAAATCTTATTCGTCGCATGACGATAGCTGAGAAATTTGATATTATAGGCAGAATGAGACCTGCTGACTTCAGGCGATTTCTGCGAGCAGTAGAAGACATTGAAATTTTAAAACACATCCCTTATAAGAGCATAGAGATAGAGCAGAGCTCATACTGGTATAATGCTTCTAATTTCAGGTTTGTTACGAACTTTGAATTTGAAACAAACAATGAGATGGTGCGAATTGAA
>Ga0190363_1000270_pt1 | contig 30046 bp, 33 predicted proteins | sample 48721867_MG_FD_161272 | JGI IMG/M metagenome (GOLD analysis project Ga0190363, IMG submission 161272) | Hydrothermal vent microbial mat bacterial communities from Southern Trench, Guaymas Basin, Mexico - 4872-18-6-7_MG | ecosystem: Environmental > Aquatic > Marine > Hydrothermal vents >... | reverse complement strand
TACGTAAATCCTTTCCGAAAATAGAAGAGATACGTTCGACAATTAGAACCAGAGACATTTCGGGTAGTAGATGCAGATACGAGGTTAATGTTTTAATCAGAATGGCGGGAAAGCGTTACATCTACTCGCAGGACGGTTGGGAACTTCCTTCACTCTTCGACTTAATCACAGATAAGATGATGAGAATTCTAACAAAGAAGCGTAAGAGATGGAAGAGAAACATAAGAAGGTTCCCTTAATATCTCACAAAATTTCAGTATAAGAAAGAGCGGGTAAAATAGACAAGGAATAAGAATTCAGCGGCTTTCAGACCCTTACCCTTCGCATCCAGTTAAAGTAAGCTCCTAAATCGAAAGATAGAATTAAGGACGGCTCAACATAACAATGTAAATAACATGCGTTACAATTTTTGACTTCTTCCCAGTTGTATTTTTTCCATATTTCCTTAACGTCTTTACGCAGAAGAGAAGCGTAGCTGTCATATTCTTGCCGAACATAGCAAGGCATGATTACGTCGCCTTTTGGTGACACGTTAATAACCGTCCATGGTTTGCATTTCCAAGATTTGGCGCCTAGCAGAACTTTAAGATAGTTTATGGAGTTTACGATGGGATATCCTTCCTTTTTCATATGAATTAGCCGAATTATCGTTTTTCGCAAGTCACTTATCGGAGGAGTGGAAACGCATGCATCTTTATATTCGTAGGCCAACGTTAAAGAAATGCCTACATTAAGCTCTTTTGCCAGCTTTACGAGATCTTCAATTTCGTGGACGTTCTCTTGAATTATTGTTGTGTTTATGGTAACAAAGGCCTTATTTTTACATGCAGTTATTCCTTCAATTGCATTTTTGAAGCATCCGCGGACCCCTCTAATTTTGTCATGAGTATATTCTAAACCGTCGATTGAAACGTAGATTACGCCATTAATGTACTCTGCTATCTCATCCACTTTTGCCTTAAGAAGCATTCCATTAGTGACTAGACTGGTATGCATACCTAGCGACCTTGAGAAAGCAAGAATTTGAGCTATGTCCTCTCTGAGTAAGGGTTCCCCACCTTCAAATGCTATTAAACATACTCCAGCTTGACGCAATTTTACCAGGATTCTCTTCTCCTCTTCAAGTGTTAATTCCGGCTCCCTTCTCTTCCAGAAGGGACACATTACGCACCGGAGATTACATCTATAGGTTACCTTGTGGCCACAAAAAATTGGGGATTTAATTCCCATAAAATTCAAAAATAAGCCCTTGTAAAGCCTTATTCCAAGTGACAGCAACCCTAAGTAATAGTCTAATCCTTTATGTGCACTAAAGTAGTTCTTAGGTCTTTTCCTATTCATCATTTTCTCCTTAAACAATGTGATGTTATGAATGGGACGTTTGCTTATATTTGTTAGGTGTGCTATGTTTGTGCCTTCGTTACATGAATTTTACGCATCCATCGCAAATTAGTGCTCTTTGCTAAAAATTAAGCTTAAAATGGTAAATTGGCGCCGGGGAGGGGACTTGAACCCCTGCGGGCCGCATGGCCCACCGGCTTGCTTGTCATGGCCCCTTTTTCGTGCCATCTAGCTGATCTCGAGGCCGGCGCATTAGCCGCTCTGCCACCCCGGCATATTAGCATTTAAAATTCTAGTAAGCGTGTTTAATTAGGCTTTATTTTAGTATGGTTGGGTATAGCCGTTTCTTTTTGGCTTTGTTCTTTTTTATGTCCCATTCATTTAGGATTTTTACTGCGTTGTTTGCTGCTTTTATGCATTTTTCTTCGCCTGCTCCTGGTTTGAATTCGTCTTTTATGCGGTTTGCGTATACAGTGCAGATTGCTCCGCTTCTTAGGTTGTAGAGGTTAGCTAGGGTGAAGAGGGTGGCTGCTTCCATCTCGAATATTAGGATGTTTGCCTTTCTCATAGTTTCAATTAGGTTTTGGGTTCGCATGGATTTTAATCGTTGCTGGCCGGCGTAGAAATCGCATGTTGTGCATCCTATGCCTACGTGATAGCGATAGCCGAGTTCTTCACATGCCTCGATTAGAGCGAGTACGACTTCGTAGTCGGCGACAGCTGGATATTCGACTGGAACATAGCATTCGCTTGTTCCGTCCATGCGGACGGCCGCCGTCAATATGACTAAGTCTCCACATTCAATGTAGTCTTGGATTGCGCCACAACTTCCAACCCTAATGAAGGTTTCGGCGCCCACACATCTAGCCTCATTTACAACTATGCTCATGCATGCAGGTCCTATGCCGCTTGAAACAGCAGAGATTGGAACTCCTTCATAGATGCCTGTGTAGACTCTAAATTCTCTGTGATATGCAACTTCGCGGGCGAAATCCCAGTGTTTAGCTATTTTGGGAACCCTTTCTGGGTCGCCTGGAATAAGCAGGTATTTGGCTAGGTCGCCGGGTTTACAGGCGATATGATATTGGCGGCCTTCGGGAGGTTCTACTCTATGCAAGTTTCCACCGTTGAGTAGAGTGCTTTAATATGTAGAAATAGTTTTAGGCTGAAAGTCTCGGAATTACCAGGTCGGCTATGTCGACGCTGTTTTCGTAAATCCTTGTTAAATGAGAGATTGCCGAAAGAAAGTAGTCTGCATCCTCTTCTTCTTTAAGTTCTTGATGAAGTTCTTCTTTAAGCCCCTTGATTTTATTTTGCAAGCCTCTTACAGACTCGGCCATGGACACCTCATGTAGGAAAAGTGCTTTAATTGCTGTCTCATGTGAATCATAAATTGTTGAATGCAGCTCCATAATGAGCTTAGCTATTTTCTGTTTCGGCTTAATTCCTTTAAATTCAGCTACCTGTTTTGCCAGCTGAGCCGACTGGTCACCAATAGATTCGACTAGGGAACTGGTAATCCTATAGTCTAGGCAGTCTATTGGACGTATCCCAAGCTTTTCACCTAGGCTCGGATTCTGAATTACTGTTCTAAGAATCCTTACAAGGAGAAAGTAGAGGCGGTTAACTTCGTTGTCTCTTGCAACAACATTCTTAGCGAGCTTTCTATCGCCATCAAGCAGCGCAGTTACAGCATCTCTGTGCATACTTGCAGCAATGGCATATTCACGTCTCAAAACTTTCTCCGGTGGAAAAGAAGAGGGCTCTAGGAGACACTGCAATATTATTTTGGCATAATCTTCCTCAACTATTTCAAGTCCCACTAGGCGGGTTGCAGCACGCTTAACCTTTTCTCTATCTTCTGGGCTTATGCGCTCCTTGGACTCAACTCGTATGATGTCGTATCCAAGCAGGTATTTACCTATTATTTCTCTGTCAAGGAAGGGACTGGGCTTAAGTGTAATTTCCTTCAGAACTCGTTCAGCTGAGGGTTTAGGACTTATCAGGAGGTTTCCGTCGGATGTTTCGGTTATTGCTACAATTGATCCCCTTTCTAGACCGTTCTTTTCAGCCCACTCTCTGGGAAGACACACAAAGAATGTCCCTGTTTTTGTTCTTTGAAGTTTTCTTAGTTCCAAGCCTCAGGCCTCAGATTCGAAATATTGATTAATCAAAAGCTAAACCGAATATATAAATTTAGGCGGTAAATTCAAACTTGAAGGCAAAAATATCGATAGGTATAGACTTATCGGCAAGTGAGCAAAGGCCAACAGGATGGGCAATAATAGAAAAAAGAAGAGTGAAGACAACGCAACTTTACACAGATAGAGAAATAATTGAAAAAACCCTGAAGGCGAACCCTTCAATAGTGGCTATAGATGCGCCATTAACCTTTCCGAAACAGGGCATTCTCAGAGAAGCGGATAGACAAATGTATAAGCTTGGCTATCCAGTATTCCCACCGCTTTTCAGAACAATGCAAAAACTAACAGAGAGAGGAGCAAAACTCGCCGAAATTTTAAGGTTGAAGGGACTAGAAGTCATTGAGGTTCATCCGGCTTCTTCACGTAAAGTCTTATCAATACCAACCAAAGACTGGAGAAAAATTCAAGCGGTGTTTAGGCATATAGGTTTAAGGGGAGAACACGAGAAACGCATACTGACAAGGCATGAAATAGATGCAATAACGGCGGCTCTCACAGGCCTACTTTACTTAGAAGGGAAAGCAAGGCTTGTCGGAAATGCCAGCGAAGGCGTAATAGTGATTCCGGCCAATATGGACTGGAGGAAAATTAAAGTTTGAACAATGAGGAGGAACTGAGAAAGGCTGTATCCTACGCTCTTTCTGCAGGATACCAGCTAGATAAAGAAGCATTCGAATTTCTAAATTCAATTTCAAAAGCCAAGAATCCAGCCGAATTCATGGAAGAAGTAATAAAAAGGGCGCAAAGCCTATCAGAGAAGCCATACTTTCTCAACAGACAATTCCTTGAGGAAATAGCTAAAGAGATCTTGCCGACAATTGAGGAAGAACCAGCAATAACTAGCCAAGCAAAGAAGCGATTTAAACCATTTGCCAAGGAAATTTCTTCGCAGATAAGGATTATAGAAGACCCTGCGGATAAAATATCGACTTCAGGCTCAATTGAGGAATATTTAGAATATTTTCATGATAGGTTCAGAAAGCTGGAGAGGCTTCTTAGGCAAAGAATTGACGTAAGAGATGCTGTATCCATACGGGAGGCTTATAAGGCGCCTGCAAACACTAGGCTGAAAATTATTGGCATGATAGTCGAGAAGAGAGAATCCAAGAAGAGAATTTTATTGAGACTTGAAGATTTAGAGTCAGCGATAACCGTTCTTATCCCAGCCAACGCCAAGAGAGAGCTACTAGAAAAGGCTGGCATGCTCCTTTTAGACCAGGTTGTCTGCCTATCGGTCATCAAGGGTAGAGGCAACCTGCTTATTGCAGATGATATTATTTGGCCGGACATTCCGAAAAGAAGCCCGAAGACGGCATCTGAGTCGGCCTATGCGGCGCTGATTTCAGATTTGCATGTGGGAAGTAAGACCTTTATGCGTGAAGAATTCAGTAACTTTATTTTCTGGCTTAATGGGAAATATGGAAATTCGAAGGCTGCAGAAGTTGCTGGAAAAGTGAAATACCTAATTGTTGCTGGCGACATTGTTGATGGAATAGGCGTTTACCCGCAGCAAATTAAGGAATTAGCCATAAAGGACATTGCTAAACAGTATGAATTGGCCGCCGAATTCTTCGAGCAGATTCCAGACTATATAGACGTAATAATCATTCCCGGAAATCATGACGCTTCCAGAAAGGCTTTGCCTCAGCCAGCAATTCCAAGGGATTATGCAGAAGCAATTTACGAAAAGAGGAAGATTTACTCACTTGGAAATCCAGCAACAGTTGAGGTTCACGGCGTTGAAATTCTGATCTATCATGGCAGAAGCCTAGATGACGTAATAGTCTCTTCGCCAAATATAGGATTTAGCAATCCTGAAAAAGCTATGAAACTGTTATTGCAGTGTCGGCATCTAGCGCCTACTTATGGCGCAAAAACCCCCATCGCGCCGGAACCCCGTGACTTTCTGGTCATAGAGAGAATTCCAGACATTTTTCATGCTGGTCATGTGCATGTTGTAGGCTATGAGAATTACCGCGGAACCTTGATTGTTAATTCTGGTGCTTGGCAGAGACAAACTGCCTATCAGAAGAAGATGGGACTGGTGCCAGTTCCAGGCGTGGTTCCAATCGTTAACTTGCAAACCTTAGAGGTAACCTGCCTATCCTTTGCTTAACTGCTAGGTTGGAGAAAGTCCTCTAGCTATTATTCTTGCCGCTCTGATTGGTTCTGGAACTCTGCATGAGAAGCAGGATAATTTAATTGTCTTCATTGCCCATTCAGTTTCGGCGCCCACAATTTCCAAGTATATTGGCGGTTCATTCTTTAGGGGCTTAAACTGATGGATTGGACCTAACCCTTCAAACACTCGCCATCTCGTTTCCCAATCCTTAAAATGCTCCTTTAAGGCTCTTTTTACGGCCACATTGTTAGGTTTTGATCTCGACACAATTATAACAGGTTTTTGGAAATTTTCAGCAAGCTCGGCTGGGTTTATTAGGTTAAATCCGGCATAGGATACGCCGGCAAGCATTACAGCGTCAAAGTTCCAGTTTTTGAGCATTTGAAGAGCTGTGGCTGTTGCGTCGAGGCCATCTACGGTTATTTCACTAATTTTTACGTCTTCTATCCACCTTCCATCCTGCATCAAAACGGCAACGAGTAATGCTTTTGGCGTTTCCTTAGTGAAGCTTCCGTCTTCAATTCCTACGATCTTTAGCCTTACTGAGGCACTTCGGCGCATAACCTATCAGACTTCCAAGTCGTTCATCATTCTGGAACACTTCCCTAATAATGCTACGCCCAATACCTAATCGAATCTTTTTGGTTCGACCATAACGACCTAAGCTTACAACCCGCGAATTTAAGAGACCAACAGCATCTAGCTCGCTAATTAGGGTGCTGACACGTCTCTGAGTTAGCGGCGCAATGCCAGTTTCGGCGCAAAGTTCACAGTAAACAGCATAAATATCTCCTGTAATCGCGTCGTTAATGTTGGCTTTCGCCAGTAAGTAAACGCTGCAGAGAACAAGCTTGGAATGAAGAGGCAAATTCTTGACGGCTTCGAAAATTCTGTTGTGCTCGATTCTTTTCTCTGCTAGTCGCACATGATCCTCTACTATTTGCTTGGCGCCTTCACGTTCAGCCAATTCTCCAGCTACTCGGAGCAAGTCAAGTGCCCGTCTTGCATCTCCATGCTCAGCAGCGGCGAGCGCAGCGCATAGATTTAGGGTTCCATCGGATAAAACTCCGTCATAAAAGGCTATTTTTGCCCTTTCAGCTAGGATATCTTTAAGCTCGGCAGCATTATAAGGCCTAAAGACTAATTCCTCTTCGCTTAGTGAGCTTAAAACTCTAGGATCTAGCCATTCTTTAAATCTTAGATCATTTGAAATTCCAATTATAGATAATTTGCTTCTTGAGAGACTCTCATTTATTCTTGTTAGTTCGTAAAGAAGTGTGTCACCTTTTGTTTTCACCAGAGCATCGATTTCGTCCAGAACAACTATTAGGAGAGTCTCTTTGAGATCTACCCCACTTTTGAATCTATCAAATACTTCTCCTAATGCGAGACCTGTAAATGGAACTTTTACGCCGACACTGTTACATAGATAAAAGAAAACCCTATATTCGGTTCCAACTAGCCGACAGTTCACATATGACACAACTAAAGGGACATCAAGTTCTTTAGCTTTCTCCTCAACTTTGCTCAGAACATATTTTGTAACAGCCGTCTTACCAGTCCCAGGCTTGCCGTAAATGAAAAGGTTGGAGCACCTATATCTCTTTAGTGCCGGCGCAACTACCTCCCCTACACGTCTAATTTCATTTTCCCTATGCGGTAGATAAGAAGGGATATAATCATGCCTGAGAACATCCCTATCTTTGAATATTCGTGCATGATTGAGGAAACGATCAAATAGGGTATCCAATACGTCTAATGATTTTGTCATGAACATCAACCTTAGAGCCCTGCTTCCCTTCTCTCTCTAAGCGCTTCGTTGCTCAAGGTTCACTTGGCTAGACATAAAGCAATTCATACAAAAAAGTGGAGGCATAATCTACTAGCCTAAAGCAGAACAATAGCGAAACAGCCAAGAAGACTCCTACCCCTCTATTTCTAATGGAACTCCTATGAAGTCCAATGGAAATACTGATTCTTCTTCTAGAAGAAGAATATACTCCGTTAGGTTAGTTTGAAGTTCTAAATTTAACTTTTCTACTAAATATTTTTAGAGTTAGTCTCCCAAATTTCTATTCATCCGCTTGCTGGCGCATTTACCCTTTCCAGTAGAAATTTAGGGGTGTGTGTGAGTTAGGTATGCTCTAATAATTGCGCCGCAAAATTCATTCTGTGCACATCTTCTATCGCGTACGTTCCATATCTATATGCAGTTAGTATATTACTCTGCACTTAACTTCTGTGAAATTGTTGTGAATTTAATATTTCAAATTACTCTTATCATACCCATTTTCTCAATTTTTAACTTTTCATGTAATATTCACAGCTAACTAGACACCCCAACCTTTCTACTGGAACATAGCAAAATTCCTGGTTCTTTCCTTTTTTATGAAAGGTTGTCTTATGTGAAGTTTGTGAAATCTAAATTGCTATAAATTGCGGAGAATTTTCTTTTCTAAGCTTAAAAATTTATTTTCTAATTTGCGGATTTCACCGCAACTTCTTTAACTTGTGAGCTGTAAACTGTTAAGTCGCCACTTATGGTGCTAACTTAATGCCTGCAAGAAAAATGCGCATCGAAGTCTTCGATAGTGAAGGTAACAAGTATACCATATCCTTAGAAGGGAATATCTCCCGAGAGAAAGCGGTTAAAATACTTGATTTAATAGAGCTTCTAGGGGGGATACCTTCCAGTAATCCTGTTTCGGCGAGTTCTCCATACAAGATGTCGAAAATTGAGAAGGTTAAGGCGATAATTGAGAAGAATTTTCCATTAACGTGGTTCTCTTCCAGGGAAGTTCAAGAGGCATATGAAGACGAATTTAAAGAACCTATAAATCTCAGCACAGTCTCAACCTATCTTTCTCGCCTTGCAGATAGAGGTTTTCTTATGGCAAGTTCCAATTCTAGGGTAAAGCGTTATAAAATGGTAACAGAAATAACTAGGCAAGCAATACGTTTTATGGCGAAGAAATGAGGAAAGCTGAATGTATACAGAAGTTGAAACAGATCTACAGGATATTGTAGATGCTCTGAGGAATTATGTGGAAAAGGGATGGAGCCCAGTAAGCATACAGATACGTGAAGAACCAAGGCTGCTAGAGAATCCAAGTAAGGGAAAGATAAAGCCTCTCAGAAAAACCAGCGCCGAAAACATAAGGTTCCTAGCCGTTGACTGCTCCACGAGAACTCTGAAGAGGGCCCATAACTGGGGAATCTACGTGTTTCGCGTCGCATATGCTCTAGTTCAGAATCGAAAAGTCGAGTGGGGACACAAAGAAAAGTTACAGTTTGTCCCTGGCGATTATCTAACAAGAGGTAGGCTTCTCAGAAGACTTAGGTTCGAATTCGAGAGCAGAATGGCCCTTGAAAAACTCAACTTACTCTCCGAGAATGATTATCTTCTTCTTGACGGCGCAAGCTATTTTGGAGAAAAGAAGGGATTCCCGATAATGCTTTATGGAAAATGTCAGGAGAAAAACCTAAAGTTGCTCGCCATAAGTAAGCAGTCACCTATGCTTCATGACAGCAAGGGGAGGGATCTTGTCGCTACAGTTTATGAAATGGCCGATTATCCTACATGGATCTATCATCCAGCTAGGAAGGCCGACAAGAATGAGCACTTATACGGTGACATCTGCCTAATCAAGCTTTGCGCCGAAAGCCCGAGGGTTTTCCGCTGCGACATAATGGACTACCTCATAGAAAGATTTGAGCCAAGCGAAATAGTCTCACCGTTAACTTCCATCTCGGAGGATCCTAGATGCCTTGGATATCCAATAGCCCTCTGGCTTGCCCACGACTTTTCTGGAATTTCAAATTCGAAGCTTCTCTATTATCATGATCAACTTGAAAAGGTTCTGAAAGAGAACGGCATATTTGAAAGAATTCGTAGAGAAGAGCTTTCATGCAACTTTCCAGACGAGCTTCACGGATTTAAATATCCCTTTGAAAAGGAGCTGATAGAATATGTATGAGCAAAAGCCATTAGGCTCGGTTAGAGAGGTCAGCGGAGACAAAATAACATTTTTCCTAGACAAGAATCATTCACTTTCATTCGGTCAAATAGTCCGAATAAACTCGGCGGACAGAATATTTTACGCAAGAGTTGTTAATTCAAAGAGTGGTTCAACTCTAAAAACAGATGAGCAATTGCGGGAAGCCGAAGGAAAAGAGGCTTTTGGTCCCTACTCTTCCTATAGATGCGTAGAAGCTGTACTCTTTCTAGAGAGAAGAGATGGACGAGTTAGAGCGCCCACCTTTAATCCGAACTATATGGATAAGGTTTACGCCGCAACTGAGGAAGATTGCTCTATCCTAAAGTTGGATGGACCATTAAAGATTGGGCGTTTACGTTCAGGAGAGAGGGAGCTTGGATTCGTCGGCATAGATATCGAGGCTATTCCGAGAATGATGGGAATGTTTGGAATGACTGGATCAGGAAAAACCAACTGCGAACTTGTTCTGAATGCCCAAATAATCGACCACAGCCCGCTAACCGTAGGCCTAATCTTCGACTTTGCAGGCCAGCTTCTAGACGGCAGAGGAATACATCCGCAAAGAGGCCTAAGAGATCATCCGCTCTTTCACACAAAGGTTAGATATTATTCTGCCAAAAATGGAAAACTCAAAATAGGATTAAAATCCTTAACTCCTGGAAAACTTCAAATAATATTTCCAGAACTTGGATTTCCACAATCAAAATTAGCGCAGAAACTCTATGATAGGCTTGGCGAAAACTGGATAGCCGAAGCGCTTGACGTTTACTCGCGGGACGGATACACCGGCATAAAAAATCTCGCGGGGTACGGACATAAGGGAGTTATCGACGCCTTAATGCTTAAGCTTTCAAATTTAACGTCATCTGAGGAGATATTTCCGTCGTCAGACTACAGCTTCCTAGATGATGTGATTAGGAATATCAGTCAGGGGATCACATGCCTAGTCGACATTTCAGGCCTAAGTTCAGAAGAGCAACAAAGCATAACATGTCTAACAGCCGCTATGGTAGCCCTCCATTATAAGAGAATGTGGGAACAAAACTATGAAGAATGGAGAAAGCTTCCAACTCTACTGATAACCTTAGAGGAAGCCCACGAATTCCTTGATCCTGCAAAGCCAAAAACGATATTTTCGGATATTGCCCTAACCTACCGCAAATACAGAGTCGGCCTAAACGCTGTTACGCCTCGGCCTTCAAGAATAAACTTTGACGTTTTCGCCGAACTCTGGACGAAAGTCATAATGAAAACGGAACTCAAAAGGGACAGATACTATCTAACCGAGAACACTCCATATCTGGAATATAGCGATACTGAAATTAAAATGTTGGATGTCGGCGAGGCTCTCTTGATTTCGGAGCCTAGAATAAGGTTTGCAGTTCCAATAAAGGTTGTTCACTATCCAGAATATCTAGACGAGAGAGAAAACGTAGACTATAAATTGCCCAGCTCAAAATCGCTGGAAAATCTTGATTTAAAGCTTAAACGCTTGAAAGAGGCTGACACTTTATTCTGAACTTTTCTCCTTCTTTAGAAGTCTGAGCATTTCCTCCTTAATTCTGTATGAGTAGGGAATCTTTGAAGTGTCCCTTTCAAGAAAGCCCTTCTCATAAAGCTTCTTCATTAACCGAGCTGTATGCTCCCTAGTGAGCTTTATCCTATCTCTGATTTGCGGCGCGGTTTTCGGGCCTTCGCTTGCAAGTATTTCCAAAACGGCCAGCTCAGTACTCGTTAAACTCGCCAGCACCTTGTCCCTTCTTATCGGGATTGGTATGGTTGAAACTCTTTCTTCCATTTCAACTTCTCCTCCCTCAACGGTACGATAGCTTAATTCCTCAAGCTCCACAATCTTTCTTTTCAATTCCTCAATTTCCTTTCGGCCTTCAACAGCTGTTTTCAACTTTTCATGAAACCCCTTGACTTCCTTCTTTAAGCTTTCTAAACCTGACTCTAACCCGTCAATCTTCCTTTCTAAATCACCGATTTTTCTCTCTAGAATTTCACTTCTAAGATAGGCTGTTTCAGCCCTGCTATTTGTGGAAGCTACAGCCTCTGCTTGGCGATTTAGCTGTTTATTAAAACTGATAACTATATCACTAACAACATCCTTTGCCCTCAAATATTCCTCCTTAACCTCGCGTATTTTCTTGGAATAAATAAAGGCTGAAGCCAATGTTAAAGCCAAAAGGACACAAGTTAATGCTAGGAAGATTTCAATCATCATTTATCACCGTGATATTTTTGTGATTTCATCCGTAACATCACAACTACCTTAATGTCACCCCAAGTCTTTCCCCAATTATGAACTTAAAGATTGCGGTAGCTAATTGCGTGATATCACACATCACATGATAAAAAGCAATTTCATCAAATAAATGTTTAAAACCTCAAATCTCGATGAAAAACAAATAGAATATAATAGTGGATTATTATTTGCGGCTTATCTTCCATAAGTTAAATTTTGGGCTTACTTTATGTTTAGGAAATTGGTTTGTGATATCACATGTCACGGCGTGGACTCCGTGAGCATTTTCTCTATTTCTTCCCTTAAAATTACAATTAGCTCTTTTTCTTCCTTTTTTCTATCTTTAAGGAACTTTTTGTAGGTTTCTATGTAAGTTTTTAGTTTGTTTGAAATTTCAATATAGGGTGTTAGGCTTGAGGTTTCGAATATTCCTAAGTAGCCCAGTAGCATTATTGTGTATATTGACTTTACTACATTGTCCTTTGCCTGTTTTAATGTTCTATTGAATGCGCCGCGGGTTACGGAAGGCTTTATTAGCCTTAATTTTGCTTTTTCTTCGAAGCTTAATTGGTTTTCGGCAAAATTTTCTGCTAGTACGTCTATCAGAAGAGTTTCGAGCTGTGTTTTTGTTAGATGGCTATTTTTTAGAAGTATATTTACAATTGGGTCATTCATGGAGCTTTTTATTATCTTTTGGACACTTTCCTTAAGTATTAATTTTCTCATCTGATATTACCCGCGTAGGTATACTATTTTGTATACGAGCAAACCTTTATAACCTTTCACTGCTAACTACTCAACTCCACATTTATCTTAAACGATACAGAAATTTGTGCGAGGTATAGAGTTTGAAAATTGACAGAAAAGCTGAAAGAGTCAAGAAAATTAAGCTATCTGAAATCAGAAAGTTTTTTGCGGCTGCAAGGCTTTTTCCGGGTGCTATAAACCTTGGAATTGGAGAACCGGACTTTACTCCACCTAAACATATCATAGAAGCATCTGAGAAGGCTATGAGAGAAGGAAAAACTCATTATGCGCCGACCACTGGAATTCCGGAGCTTTTAGAGGCTCTGGCTAGAAAAACAAGAAGAGATTATAATCTCTCGTACGATTCGGGGTCTGAGATTTTGGTAACTGTTGGGGCTGTGGAAGCTGTTTTTCTTGCTTTGATGGCTACTGTAAATCTTGGTGATGAGGTTTTATTTCCTGATCCAGGATTTGTCTGTTACGAGCCTGTCATAAGGATTGCTGGAGGGGTTCCTGTTCCTATACCTCTTATGGAGGAAAATGAGTTTCGAATTGACGCTGAAGTTGTGAGGTCACTTATCACGGATAGGTCACGTGTGATGATACTAAATTCTCCGCATAATCCGACGGGTTCGGTTCTTACTTATGATGATTTGAGCTCGTTGGCGAAGCTTGCAGTTGAGCATGATCTGGTTGTAATTTCAGATGAGGTTTATGAGAAAATTCTTTATAATGATGCCTGCCATTATTGTGTTGCAACTTTTCCTGGTATGCGTGAAAGAACAGTGGTTGTAAACTCGTTTTCGAAGACTTATGCTATGACCGGTTTTAGAATAGGCTTTGCTTTGGGGCCATCTGATATAATTTCTGCTATGGCTTTGGTTCATCAGTATACTTCTGCTTGTGTCAACACTCCCACTCAATATGCAGCCTTGGCGGCGCTTGAGGGGCCTCAAGATTTTGTTTATGATATGGTTCGTGAGTTTGATAGGAGACGGAGGCTTGTCTGTAGGAGAATAAGTGAAATTGAGGGTTTGAGTTGTGTGGTCCCAAAAGGGGCTTTTTATGTCTTCCCGAACATTAGGGCTTTTGGTATGTCCTCAGAGAGGTTTGCACGCTTTCTTCTAGAGGAAGCGAAGGTTGTTGTGGTTCCGGGTTCAGGATTTGGCGAACACGGCGAGGGCTATATTAGAATTTCTTATGCAACCTCATATGAGAACCTTGAGGAAGCCATGAATAGAATAGAAAGGGCCTTAAAGAGCCTAAAATAGTTGAGCCTCTTCTAAAAGCTTAGTTATTTCCCTTTCGATTTCTTCCTCCTTCTCTTCGACCTCTATTAATTGATTCCTTGCGTATCCTGTCTTTATTTCTCTTTCTGGTAGAGTTTTTCTCTTTAATTTTAGCGCTTTTATGGTTGGGTGGGTTTTTATTGTTGTGTAGGCTCTTACAAGGTTGGCTATAGTAGCTTCTTGGAAAATTAATGTCTTATCGCCAATTTTTATGCATATGCGCAAGTGTTTATGATTTTTAGGTATGCCAATGAGAATTTCTTCTACATCTTCGTTTCTAATCACGTAGGTCATCACACGTGACCTCACGGATCACATTATATTTTTTCAGAAGCCTCTTTCAGCTCTTCATAAAGTTCTGGTCTTAAATCTCTTATTGTTGGAACGAATGCTGCAATATGTTTTACATCTTTGAAATCAATTTCTCCGATTGTAAAGTCTTCTTCATCATATTTTGCCTTGACAATTATGCTTCCGTTTGGGCCTATTATGCGGCTTCCTCCCCAGAATTGTAGGCCTTCCTCTATTCCGACGAGATTTACATAGGCTAGGAAAACGTTGTTTTCTATTGCCCTCGCCGCGGTTAGTATTTCGAAGAATTTTCTTCTTACGGCCGGAGAAGCCGAAATGCAGACTATTAGTTGAGCTCCATTAAGCCTTAACGCTCGGCTAACTTCTGGGAAGAACACGTCGTAGCATATCATTAGGCCTATTCTGCCAATTTTAGTCTCAAAGACGGGTGTCTCGTATCCTTGTCTGAAGTATCTTTTCTCTTCAAATACGCTGTGAGTTGGCAAATGCATCTTCCGATACTTTCCAATGTAGCCTTCCGGCCCAACCAGCACAGCTGTGTTGTAGATTACGCTTTCCGCCCTTTGGCTTACTTCGGGCATGCCGAAAACAATGTAGACTTGATTTTCTTTTGCTATTTCCGTCATTTTTTCAACGGAAGGGCCCGGAATTGGTTCTGCAAGTTCGTAGATTAGGTCTCTTACAAGGTAGTCGGTTAGTGATAGTTCTGGAAATATGACGAGTTTGGCGCCTTCTTTATTGGCTTTTTCGGCGTAAGCCTTCATTTTTTCTATGTTGCCTACTTTATCTGCTCTCTTACACGAGATTTGGGCGAGGGCAATCTTTAATGTGTTAACCATTTATTTTCTCTCCTTCTAGGTTCTCGGTAGGCGGAAATCTGCGCCGGGGGTTCTATATTGAATTTTGACTGTTAGGGGCATCCTTCTTTTATGCTCATTTGCTATCCATCTAGCCTTTATCTCTTCAACTGTTTTTACTGGTAAGTTCAGTTGGTTGGCGATTTCTTGGGGGCTCATGAATCTTTCTAGGCCGTATAGGATTAGGTCTAGAATTTCGTATTTCATTCCAAGTTCTTTTTCGGCTGTTTGATTTGGCCAGAGAGCCGGGGTTGAAGGTTTTAGCGCTATTTCTTTTGGCACGCCTATGTGAAGTGCGAGCTTTCTTACCTGTGTCTTGTATAGGTCCATTAGGGGAGAGATATCGGCGGCTACATCTCCCCATTTTGTGAAATATCCCATCATCGTTTCAGATTTGTCTGAGCTTCCAATAACTATTCTGTTTTGGGCGTTTGCATAGTAATATATGCATATCATTCGTGTTCTGGCCTTGATGTTTCCTTTACTGACTCTATCTTGCTCATTAAAGTTGGGTATGGCATTGTAGAAGGCTTTGAGAATGTTTGAGAGGTCAATGATTTCCGTTTTGATGCCAAATTTCTCTGCTACTTTCTTCGCGTCCTCTATGTCTTTCGGGTTGTATGTTTCCTCTTCTGGCATTATTAGGCCTAAAACCCTTTTTCCGCCTATCGCTAGGGCTGAGATGGCGGCGGCTGTCGAACTGTCGACTCCTCCAGAAATTCCCAGAACTATGCCTTCCGCATCAGCTTTCTCAACGTAGTCACGTATGAAGTTCTTGATTCTCTCTGCTACATTGCCCCAGTTGAGTTCTAAAATCTGTGGAGTTAGCTTCAAATTCTTCACCTTTTGGTTATTTTGAGTCAACTATTTAAGGGATAATAGCAGATTTGAATTATTGGATTAAGGGGAATATGAGGATTTCCATATGGGTCGTAGGCGGAGAAAGGTCATTCGCATTCCAAAGAAGAAGTTACCAAAAGTATTTGTTTGTCCAAACTGCGGAAAAATGGCTGTAAGAGTCGAACTTTATAAGGATGAGGGGCGTGCTGTAGTCAGATGTGGAAGCTGCGGTCTAGAAGACGAGTTTCCAATAAAGCCAATCTTCCAAGAAGTTGATGCATACTGCCTTTTCACCGACAGATTTTACGCCAAGACTGTGAGTAGGTAATCTATATGGAATTGGGAAAAATTGAGCAATATCTGCTGAGTCAAATTAGAAAAAATGGAGCTATACACATAACCCTCATAGATCCAGAAAAAGTAACCTCTTCAGCCGCCTCAAAGATAGCAAAGGATGCTGCGGCTTCTGGCTCCTCCGCTATAATGATTGGAGGCTCAACCTTCATTTCAATGTCGCATTTGGATAATGTCATTAAGGCTATAAAGCGAGCCATCCGAATTCCAGTTATACTTTTTCCAAACAATGTGACCGGAATAAGCCGTTACGCCGACGCCATATGGTTCATGTCATTATTAAATTCTACGGACCCTTACTTCTTGATGGGCGCCCAAGTTCTAGGCGCGCCGTTAGTAAAGCGTTTTGGACTTGAGCCTATACCTATGGGCTACATAATTGTTGGCGAGGGCGGAACTGCAGGGGTTATTGGGCGGGCTACACCTATCCCGTACGATAAGCCTGAGCTTGCTGCCGTTCACGCTTTGGCCGCTCAGTATTTGGGGATGCGCTTCGTATATTTGGAGGCGGGTTCTGGGGCTAAGGTTCCAGTTCCCCCGGAAATGATTTTTGCAGTTCGAAAAACTGTTAATATTCCTCTAATTGTCGGCGGCGGAATAAAGTCTGCTGAGCATGCGACGGCGGCCGTTAAGGCCGGAGCCGACATAATTGTAACCGGAAACGTCATCGAAAGCTCTGATGCGAAGGGCAAGGTAGGAGAGATAGTTAAGGGAATTAAGGTTGGAGTGAAGAGTAGAAAATGACATGTTTTGAAAGATTCTTTAATTCTTTAAAGAAAGCTTTGGGCAGAGAGGATCTTTTTGGTGTTTGGCCGGATTTTACACCCGAATATGACGAGAAAGAGTTTGCATGGACAACCTTACGTGGACTAGGCGAGGTTCTGCTTTTAAATTGCGGCGTCTGCGACGGCCCCTCAGATCTTAGGCACGTTAAATGTAAGGAATGTGCCGAGAGGCGTTCACAAATGGCCAAAGAAGCTTATCAGAAGGCTACTGGAAGACCGAAGGAGAGCTGGCACGCCATAATTCTATGTAGAATTTACACAGAATAGACTATGCAATTAACTGTTTCGTGTTGAAAAGCGAAATATTCTAGACACAGCTGTCAAATTCTAAATTGGAGGCTTCGATTGAACTCCGCTGAGATGAGTGAAGAGTATAGGCGATATGTTCTTGGCCTAGAAGGGGAATTGGAGAGACTGCGTCAAATAGCCGAAAGGGCTAGAGAGAAGGGTCTAGATCCTGCCTTAAAGCCTGAATGCGAAATTGCAAAGGACCTAGCCGGTCTGGTTGAAGGGCTTGTAGGGCCTGCCGGCGTGGCTGAAAGCATTAGAAATCTAAGCAGTAAACTGCCGAGAGAGGAAATAGCCTTCAAGATAGCCGAAGAGATTGTTTATGGAAAGTTTGGGCGTTTACCCCCTGAAAAGGCGGCTGAACAGGCTGTTAGAACGGCTTTAGCCATACTAACTGAGGGCATAACTGCAGCGCCACTTCAAGGAGTAGCCAAAGTGGCAATTAAGGAGAACTTTGATCATACTAAGTATTTGGCAATCTACTTTGCTGGACCCATCCGTTCTGCTGGTGGAACTGAGCAAGCCTTAACGCTTGTTGTAGGCGACTTTGTCAGGCGATTGTTAGGCCTCGACCGCTATAAGCCCACAGAAGAGGAGATTGCGCGGTTCATCGAGGAAGTTAGAATTTATGAGCGTCAAGTAGCCCGCTTCCAGTACCATGTTTCCGACGAGCAGCTTCACATGGCCCTCGAAAGAATTCCAGTAGAGGTTACTGGAACAGAGTCCGATCCAGTTGAAGTTTCCTCTTATCGAAACCTTCCTAGAATCGAGACGAATAGGGTGCGCGGTGGAGCGCTCAGGGTTGTGAATGACGGCATAATTGGCAGGGCGGCCAAGGTCTGGGCTATCGTAGAAAAGCTTGGAATTGAAGGTTGGGATTGGCTTAAGACGATAAAGAAGACGGAGAAAGAGAAGTCGGCTGGCTTTATGGATGAGGTAATTGCTGGCAGGCCCATCTTTTCGTTTCCATCTAAGCCTGGGGGCTTCCGTTTAAGATATGGAAGGGGAAGGAATACTGGCTTGGCTGCAGTTGGAATTCACCCGGCTACTATGCTTGTTTTGCAGGGCTTCTTGGCGGCTGGAACCCAGCTTCGTTTAGAATTGCCCGGAAAAGGCGGGGTTGTCCTTCCAGTTGATGGTATAGAACCGCCCATTGTTCGCTTGAGGGACGGTTCGGTTGTGCGTGTGACGCTTGAAAACTTTGATGAAATTAGGGATTCAATAGATAAGGTGCTTTTTCTAGGCGACATTCTGATAAGCTACGGAGATTTTCTCTACAATAACAAGCCTTTGGCGCCAGCTGGCTATACGGAAGAGTGGTGGAGTCAAGAGCTTAAGCAAGCCATAGCTGAAAGCTTCGAAAATAACTTGGCAAAGGCTGCCGAAGCCATTGGGATTTCCGTTAAGAGGCTTATGGGTCTCATTGAAAATCCATTTTTTGAAAAGCCTACCGTCAAGGAGGCTCTTTCAATTTCTTTAAAGCTGAATGTTCCTCTTCATCCAGCCTTCACATATTTCTGGAAGATTTTGCCAGTATGGGTTTTCAAGCATTTGCGAAATTGGTTTTTGAAAGCTGAAAAGCAACTCTCAGATGGTTTGGTTACTAAAATTTCCGGAGTGAATGATGAATTAGTTAAGAAGGCTCTTGAAAGGATTTGTGTTCCGCATAGGCTTGTAGGTAACAGAATTATTGTTGAGGACGATGACGCCGCCGTTCTTGCTTTCTGCCTAGCTTGGCATAAGGCCGACATTTCAATTTCTGAGGACAAGTCAATTTTCGAGATTATACGGGAATCGTCCGGCATTATAGTTCGTGATAAGGCCCCTACCCTTATTGGCGCCAGAATGGGACGGCCTGAAAAGGCTAAAAGGCGGGAGATGAAGCCTCTAGTTCACGTGTTGTTTCCGGTAGGCTTGGCCGGTGGGCCTCAACGCGACTTAGCCGTGGCAGCCTCAAAGGGCGAAATTAGAGTTGAGCTTGTCAGGAAACAATGTCCAAGCTGTGGCAGGCTCTTCTATTTTTATTCTAGGTGTCCGCAATGCGGAGTTGAATTGAAAAGGCAGAATGTTTGCCCAATATGTGGAAGGACTCTAAGTAACAGCGTATGTCCGGTTTGTAGGGTTCAAGCGAAGAGTTATTCGCGTCAGTCAGTCAATGTTAGACGGCTAATTGAGGATGCATGTAAGCGCCTCGGCGCACAGTTTCCGCAATTACTGAAAGGAGTTAAAGGACTAACAAATGAGTCCAAAACTCCTGAGATAATTGAAAAGGGGATTCTTCGCGCCAAGTATGATCTTTCAGTTTTTAAAGATGGAACTGTGCGTTTTGACGCTACAAACGCTCCTCTAACACACTTTAAGCCAGCTGAAATAGGCGTTAGCATCGAACGATTAAGAGAGCTTGGCTATACTCATGATGTGAATGGAGAGCCGCTGACAAGTCCAGAGCAAGTTTGCGAATTGAAGATTCAAGACGTAATTATTCCGATCAGCTGCGCCGAATACTTTGTGAAGGTTGCCAATTTTATTGATGAACTGTTGGAGAAAGTTTATGGTTTGCCGCGTTATTACAGTGTGAAGTCTAGGGATGACTTGGTTGGCCATCTAATTATTGGTTTGGCTCCGCACACTTCTGTTGGGATTCTAGGCAGAATAGTCGGTTTTACTCCGTTGAATGTCTGTTATGCCCATCCTTTGTGGCATTCAGCCAAGCGCAGAGACTGTGACGGAGACGAGGACGCGCTTATGCTTGCCTTAGATGTTCTGCTTAATTTCTCACGTGAGTATCTTCCAGCCCAGATTGGCGGAATAATGGATGCGCCATTGCTGATTAATCCGTTTGTGAATCCAAGCGAGGTTCAGCGTCAAGCACAGCTTGTGGATGTTGCTGGAAGATATCCGCTTGAGTTTTATAAGAAGACTTGGGAAGAGATGGAGGCGAAAGATGTCGCAGACCTAATCGATTTGGTTGTCGATAGGCTTGGCAGTCCACGTCAATTTGAGGGCTTTGGTTATACAATACCTGTTTCAAATGTAAACATGGGTAATCGTGAAAGCACATATAAGCGGTTTAAGCGAATGATTGACAAGCTTAACAGCCAGCTCGAACTGGCCGAAAAATTGCGAGCTGTAAACGCAAAATTTGTAGCTAGAAAAGTCTTAACTACGCATTTTCTAAGGGACATAGCCGGCAACCTCCGCGCCTTTTCTACGCAGGGATTTCGCTGCAAATCATGCAATAAGAAGTTTAGGCGTCCGCCCTTAAAGGGTAAATGTCCAGACTGTGGAGGTGCTCTTACCCTAACTGTCTATCGCGGCGGCATAGAGAAATACTTGGATGCCGCAAAGCATCTAGTCAAAAAGTATGACTTGCCCACCTACTATGCCCAACGCATAGCCCTAATAGAGAATGAGATAAAATATCTGTTTGAAGGTAAAGGACCAAAACAAGTAAGCTTGACGGATTTTGCCTAAAATTTTGCATTAAACTTTTCTATGTTTCCAACCTTAAGAATACTTTGAATGACTTATGAGCATTCACCCTAAGGCGTTTCTTTCGCGTAAGAGGAATGTTAGAGAAGGCGTGTCTACGCGCAGCCGAATAATTACTGTTTTGGAGCGTAAGCCTTCATGTGCAAAGGTAATAGCCGAAGAGGCTGGAATAAGCTATTCAAATGTATTGCACCATTTGAGACTGTTAGAGGAAGAGAGGATTGTGAGGCGTGAGGGCGGAAAACCCTACGTTTGGAAGCTTACTGGTGTAGGACAGCTACGCCTAATAGATGTTCCTTTACGCTAAAGATTGCTTAGATCTTTTTCTCTTTAGGAATGCTCCAAGGCTCAGAATCATTGCTATGGCCACTCCTGCAGTGCCCACTACTGGAGCTGTAGGTATGACGTTAAATGATGTTGCCCTTATTCGAATGGTGCACTCAACATTAGCCTTTGTTGTTCCGTCTTCCCCTATGAAGAAGGCTTGTACGCCCCAATCTCCATAAACATCGACTATATGCTGACTTTGCGCATAATAGATTAAGTCGCCGCTGCTGTCGGGCCACCTTGTGCCATTACTCCAAACAGGAACATTCTCATCTCTAAATTGTTCTGTTTCATTGCACTTCCATATGAACGTTACATTTTTTACTTTCGGATTGGTTGTACCAGCTGTTGCTGTAACAACCGTTCCAAGCGGGACGTTTTTACCATGATAGTCAGTGGTAACAGCGTAGCCGGAATTTAATGCATTCCATTGCGCACTAGCAACCTGAACCAGAAAATATAAAAGCAGTAAAGCTAAAGCGGCAAATCTTATTTTCATTCTTGTTATACCAAACTTAAGATGGTTTGCCAGCTTATAAAGTTGTATGGAAAGTTTATATAGAAAAAAATCAATCAAGTTCTACCTCCCTGATAATTGAAAGGATAATTTGGGTTCTATTCAGATTTCGACTAAAATTTTAAATATTAATTCGACCTCAACCTTAAACTTCAATGTAGAAGGTGAATAAGGGTGACTTCTTCGATTAGAAGAGTTGCCCGAAATCTCGAAAAGCGCATTCTTACAGATTATATGGATATTCTTATCCTCTCACTAATGCATAATGGTCACGGCGCAATTGGCGGCTATGATGTAATTAGATATCTACATAAACACTTCCACTTCCTGCCGAGTCCAGGGACAGTCTACTCTCAACTTTATGCGCTGGAAAGGAAGGAACTAATAAAAGCTGCGGGGAATAGGCGAAAAAGAATCTATGTTTTAACAAAGAAGGGACGTGAATATTTCCAAATGATACAAAGTTGCAGAGAATACATTCAAATGATACTCAATGATATTATATTAAAAAACGGACTTAAACACTCTCAATAACGGTAACTTTCTCTACGTCCTTCATCCACGGAATCTTCGGCGGCAGTGTAGAGAGCGCCCTAAATATTTCCTTCTCTAACTCACTGTTACTTTTACTTTCGCTTTCCTTCACCAGTGATATCACGATTATGGCCTTTTTAGCCATGTATCTCCTCAGCCTCTAAAACTCATGAGCCAACTCAGTTTTAAACTTTACTGGAACTTAATTATAGAAAAATTATCTCTTCGATAATTAGGTGAGGCTAAAAGGTACATTTACATGGTTTATGACCGCATTTTGGACATTTATAATTATATTTTTTCAATGTAGCCTTCTCTAAGTCTACGCCGACGATATTTGCCAAAGAAGCAAGCCAAGCAATAACATCCGCAAATTCTTCCTCTAAATTTTCCCTATCATTGCTTTTTAGGGCTTCACCAAGCTCCCTAACTTCGTCAAGGAGCCAATTGTACGTTCCGTCTGCTCCACGTTTGGAATCTCGGTGAAAATAAATTTCTTTCATCAAGTTTTGAAATTCACTTATGTGCATGGTTTATCCCTTGCATGCTAAAGTAAGCGTCCGAACTCTTAAAATTTGAGTATGCTTGCTTGGCCTCTCTCTATTATGTGTATTACTTCTACTCCTTTCCTTTCCAGATAAGCGGATAAAAAGCGTCTGTGGCAGTATTTCGGGTTTTTCTCCATGCACATTATACATGTTCTTTTCTGTTTCGCCAGTTCCAGCAGTTTTTGTACGCCTTCTCTGAAAAGTTTGGTTCTCATATGCCTCTTATATCCGCCCTTTCTGTATCCTCCAAGTTCTTTTCCAAGCCAGACATATTCTATGCCGTTTTCCGGAAGCCATTGTTCCATTTCTTCACGCTTAAAATGTTCGATTTTGGAGGTTGGGAAGCTTCTGATATCGGCTAAAATTTGTATAGAGTGCTCCCTTAAGAGTTCTAGGAAGGCTTCTATTGAACGATTGCTATGTCCAATGGTCCATATTCTAAGCTTTTGCTTTTCTCTCATCAACTAAATATTTGGTCTACCTCAGTTTTATGTATTCGTAGGCTTGTCGTGTGCTTTCAAAACAGTAATGAACCTTCTGATAATTTTTCCTGAACTCAATCACATCCTGCTTAACCTTTTCAGGCGGCTCTTTGTCAATCACAACTCTCTTGATGAATTCAGCGATTTCCTCCATCTCAGGCTCTCTCATTCCAAGTCTAGTTACTTCGGAAGCGCCAAGCCTAATCCCGCCTGGATGCTGGAAGTGCCTTCCCTCTTTAATGTCCCAAGGAAGCAAATTCCTGTTGATAATTATGTTAGCCTTCTCTAACTCTTTCTCGATTGTTCCGCCGTCGCCATGCTCGGTAATATCAATTATTAACACATGCGACTCTGTAAAGCCCTTATGCTCGCCTAAAACCTTGAAGCCTCTCTCATAGAGAGCCTGCCCGAGAGCCTTCGCGTTTCTAATCACCTGCTGGCAATACTCCTTTCCAAAGGCAAGCATTTCGGCACATGCAACGGCTACGCCAGCCAAGGCGTGCAAGTGGTGATTGCTAACCAAACCTGGAAAAACAGCACGCTTAATCTTGTCCGCATACTTCTCCCACGACACTATTCCACCATGCTGTGGGCCAAATAATGTTTTATGCGTGCTTAGAGTCATTACGTCTGCGCCTTCGCGTAGCGGGTCTTGGAAGCATCCTCCGGCTATTAGGCCGGCTACATGTGCAGCGTCATAGCCTACTATTCCGCCTACCTCGTGGATGGCATCTGCTAATTCTTTTACTGGATGTGGAAATGGAAATACGCTTGCGCCGAACATTACAAGTTTCGGCGGTCGCCCCTCATCAGCAAGCTTCCTAATCTTGTCCTTCGCCCTATCAACGTCTATGTTCATCTCCTTATAGTCAAATGGTATGTACTCGACTTCTAAGCCGTGAACTGCGCCGGCGGTTCCTCCAAGCTTTTTCTTGCCCATAGTTATGTGGCCGCCACATGGAATTGAAAGAGCCATCATTACGTCGCCAGGCTCGGTGAAGGCCGTATAAACCGCTAGATTCGCTACTGCACCCGAAATTGGCCTTACATCCGCAAATTCCGCCCGGTAAAGCTTTTTCATTAGTTCTATGCAGATTAGTTCAATCTGGTCTATGTAGATGCATCCAGCATACACTCTTTCGCCAGGCCATCCTTCAGCATAACGGTTTCCAAAATCGCATGTTAGGGCTTCTCTCACAGCCGGGCTTGGAACGTTCTCGCTTGCAATGAGCGGGATGCATCCCCTAAACCATTCATGATGCTTCTGGAGAAGTTCAAAAATTCTGTCATAATACTGCCTTGCTTCTTCCAAATCCTACACCTCACACCATATAAATAGTTCACGCATAAAAGCTTTTGAGAGTAAGATTAAAAAGAATGTCGAGGCATTTCAAATTGGTGGAGCGTTCACTGAATGAGTAGACGCAGAAAGAGAAGAGATGAGAGAAGAGCGCCTATGCCTGCTCAAAGCGCGGGTCTGCTCAGATTCTTTGAGGAAGAGACCGAAGGGTTAAAGGTTAAACCTGAACTTCTGGTAATTCTGGTTATAGCATTTATAATAGTTTCAATTTTAGCTCAAACATATGCAGTGTAATTTCTGCTATCTACGTTTAGGCTTTTCATGAAGCACTTCTATTCGCTGAACTGAATTTAGGTTGATGAATATTTCGCTTCTCTCTTCTCTGGCAGCTACTTGCGGAATTGGATTAGCAATTGTAGCCCTCAGCACTACTGCTTCAGCGTCTGAAAGCCATATGCCAGCAGGCTCATAATTGACCGCTGCCAAAATGCCTTCAAACCCGTAGGAAGCGTCGAGTATCACCAGAACCTTTTTTCCAATGTTCTTCTCAAGCATGTGAAAAACTGTTAGGGGAATTTTGTGCTCAGACAAGGCTCCGCAAAACCTAAAGTGCAGTACCTAAATAAAACATTTACTATTCAGCAATCATAACAGCCAAAAGGGATAAGTTGGAACGATGACAGCCACCCTCAATCACTCCATAGACATGCTGGTAAAACAGTACTCTTCATTATTTACCCTCCCAACTTTAAGGGCGATCCTGTTCTATACGTTAACCCTCGTAATGCTTGGCTCAGTCATTTCATGCTTAACCTTTGAATTTTCAGTCTCAAGCTTTATTGCTGGCGTAGGAGCCGCTGCTCTCTCCTTTTTAATAATCGTCTTAGTTGACCTCTTGATCAGTAAGACCCTTATGAAGGACGATTTAATCTTTAATTTTAGGCGTTGCTTAGCATTATCGTTGTTTTCGAATTTAACATGGTTCTTGTTAATCCTTTTAGGCTGTATATTGGCTGTTGCATTTAATTCTGAAATTGTATGGATTAAACTTGTTCTCTTAGGGTTCTGCGCTTCCCTAATCCTCAGATTAATCGTTTTTTTCACAACTTCCACGAGGAATTACATTACCGCTTGTGCATCAGCCTTTCTCCAACCCTTAGTGTGTCTCTTTCTCATTTTTCTGATATGGCAAATACTCGGTAAACCCATAAGCACATTTATCTTCATGTTTCTCGCCGCGGCAATCCCGATAGTCTTAATAGCGGCCTTCTCATTCGTCTTAGCCATTGACATTGTAGGGAAAAAGTCTCCTCTCCGAGTTTCGGCTTTCTCTCTTTTCAGGGCGTTTATGGCAAATTGGACCGAGGATGTAAATGAGCCGCTTGAGGAAATTTTTGAGTTTTTAGGCGACAACCGTGAGGTTCAAGTTAATCTTTTGGCCTTTAAAGGGAAAAGCGGTTATAAGGCTGTTCTGGCGGTTCCATGCTTTCATCCAGGCCCCTTCAAGAATGTTGGAAGCAGCCCGATTCCATACCTAATCCAAAAAACAATATCTGAAAAACTTAATTGCGTGGTTGCCGTTCCACATGGCCTATTTGGACATGAACTTGATTTAGCTTCCCAAAAACAGAATAAGAAGGTTTTAGACGCAATTTTGAATTCGCTATCATTTGAATTTCAATCTCCTGAAGTTTCCCCTATGATTCGCGTAAGCGAAGAAAATGCCAGCGCAACATGTCAAATATTCAAAGAATGCGCGCTCTTCACGTTAACTTTAGCGCCAAAGACCACAGAAGATTTCCCAAAGGAAATTGAAGATTACATCGCTAGTCTAGCCTCTAAACATGGACTTTCAAATTTCATTGTTGTTAATGCCCACAACAGCATAGATAGTCTCGATCAGTCAGAGGAGGAATTTAAGCTTCTGGAAGCGGCAGCTTCCCAAAGTTTGAAAAAAGCTCTAAAAAGCAAATTTAAACCGTTGAAGGTGGGAGCAGCCAAATTAAATCCAAAAGAGTATGGAATTAGTGAGGGCATGGGGCCCGGCGGAATAGTAGCCATGACTCTTGATGTTGACGGCGAAATTTACGCTTATGTAATTTTTGACGGCAACAATATGATTTCTGGACTCAGAGAGAAGATTCTCGAAGGCTTGAAAGATTTGAAAATAGCTGAAGGGGAAGTTATGACGAGTGACACTCACATTGTGAATGCTATTGTCCTGGGTGGGAGAGGATACCATCCGATTGGAGAGGTTATGGATCATGAAAAGCTAGTCAAAATGGTTAAAGATGTGGTTTCTGAAGCCATCAAAGATATGGAGCCGGTAGCCATCGGATGGCGAACGATTAGTGTTTCAAATGTTAAGGTGATTGGTGAGAGACAAATCGAGATTATGGGGGAAATAGCCTACAAAGCCATGAAAAGAGCTAAAAAAGCGGCTGTGACCATTTTCCCAATAATTGGAATGGCGCTTGTCGGTCTATTACTGGCCATTTAGCACTAGACTAAAATATTTCTGTTCTTAGATTATCTGTTCTATCTTGATGCCGGAGAGATCACATTGATTAAGGAGATTCGAATTCACGGTCGGGGAGGACAGGGTGGAGTAACAGCGGCTGAGCTAATCGCCCGAGCAGCCTACAAGGAAGGAAAGTGGGTTCAAGCCTTTCCATATTTTGGTGCTGAAAGGAGAGGCGCGCCGGTAAGGGCGTTTGCAAGAATAAGTACTGAGCCAATACTTGTCAGAAGCCAAATCTATAATCCAGACTATATTCTAGTATTGGATGAGTCCCTTTTAGAAGTAGCCAATGTAACTGAAGGCCTAAAGAAGGATGGAATAATCATAATTAATACGAGAAAGAACCCGTCTGAAATCGTTTTGCATGGATTTAGGGTAGCAACCGTTGATGCTACCGGAGTTGCCCTCGAATTGGAACTTCTTGTCGCCGGACTGCCAGTCGTTAACACAGCCATTGTTGGAGCGTTCGCAAGGGCGACAGGAGAGATCAAGATTGAAAGTGTCGTTGAGGCAATTAAAGAGGAGTGGCGGGGCGCTGTTGGAGAGAAGAATGCTAGGGCCGCTGTTCTCGCCTATGAAAGGCTTAAGAAAGGGTGGTAAAATTTGATTGGAATTTCCTCGTTAAAAATTAGAAGTGGAGTTTTGGTGAAATTGCGAAACTCTTTTCCTAACGTTTGCCTTCTCTTCATAGTCCAAAGTTTACTTAAAGGTGATCCTTATGGAGAAATTGGAAGTTAAAATTCCGAAAAGCCGCAAAGACCTACCAATAACTCCCCTTTCAATTCCAGTTATTGGGAGCATAGGAAAAACAGGGGATTGGAGAACATTCAAGCCAGTAATTGACTATTCTAAATGCACCCGATGCCTATGGTGCTGGATATACTGTCCAGAAGGAGTTATAACACGTGAAGAGGACGACACCCCGAGAATAGACTATGAATACTGTAAGGGATGCGGAATCTGCGCGGAAGTATGTCCACTTAAGGCCATAGAAATGGTGAGGGAGAAATAGCATGGTGCATACAATAATTGATACGGCCAACCACATTGCAGCCTACGCAGCCAAAGCCGCAAGGGTAAAAGTTGTAGCCGCCTACCCAATTACTCCGCAAACAACAGTCGTTGAGAAAATAGCTGAATTTGTTGAAAGCGGAGAAATGGACGCCGAATATATCCGGGTTGAGTCTGAGCACAGCGCAATGGCCGCATGTGTAGGCGCAGAGGCGGCCGGAGTAAGAACCTTTACGGCAACTTCGGCACATGGCTTAGCTTTAATGCATGAAGTACTACATTGGGCGGCTGGCTCACGTCTACCAATAGTTATGTCTGTAATTAACCGTGCTATGGGCGCGCCATGGAGCATTTGGCCCGACTTCAGCGATTCTTTGTCTCAGAGGGACACTGGCTGGATACAATTTTATTGCTCAGACAACCAAGAGGTTTTTGACACGATTATTCAGGCATATAAGGTTTGTGAGGATAAGCGTGTGCTTTTACCTGCCATGATCTGTTCTGAAGGCTTTATTCTCTCCCACACATTCATGCCTGTTATTGTTCCTGAGCAAGAGGAAATTGATGACTTTCTCCCGCCCTACGATCCAGGATGGATTCTAGACATCGAGAATCCACTTTCGCATGCTAATCTCGTTTCTCCGGAATGGTATATGGAGTTTCGTTACATGATTCAGCAAGCCATGGAAAACGCCAAAAAGCTGATTGTTGAAGTTGATAGGGAGTATGGCCGAAGATTCGGATTTGAACACGGCGGCCTAATAGAGAAGTATCAGTGTGAAGATGCTGACCTAATACTTGTCACTATGGGGACTATGGGAAGTGAGGCAAAAATATCTGTGAACAACCTACGAAAAGAAGGCTTGAAGGTAGGATTGGCGAGAGTAAGAGTTTTCAGACCTTTCCCGAAGGAGGAGATCAGAAAACTTGCGGAAAACACCCAAATGCTAACCACAATTGATCGGCATGTGTCGTTCGGTTTTGAAGGTTTCCTAGCAACTGAAGTTAAGGCTTCACTATACTCCAGAGAAAAGGGCATGGCTGATCCTCCGCTTGTAGCCGGCTTTCTGGCGGGACTGGGCGGAAGAGACGTCACCTATCGCGATATTGAAGAAATCGCCAAGAAATCTTGGAAGTGGATGGAGGAGGGCAAAGTTAAGGAAGAAATTGTTTGGTGGAATTTAAGGGAGTGAAAAGCATGGTTAGTTTAAAAGAACTTCCAAAAGAAGAATACCTGTTAAAGGGTAATGCTGCTTGCGCCGGATGCGGCGCAGCAATCTCCCTCAGATTATTGTTTAAGGCTTTAGGAAACAAAGTGATACTAATTGTACCTGCATGCTGCACAACTGTTATTCAAGGGCCGTACCCCTACACTAGTGTTAAGGTTCCGCTTCTAAACATTGTTTTTGAGGCTACTGGCGCTGCAGCTTCCGGCGTTGTTGCAGCTTTAAAGAAACGTGGAATTGATGATGTGACGGTTGTTGGCTGGGCGGGTGACGGCGGAACAGCCGATATAGGAATTCAAGCTCTTTCAGGTGCAGCGGAGCGTGGAACCAACTTCATTTACATCTGCTATGACAATGAGGCTTATGGAAATACTGGAATGCAGAGAAGCGGCGCAACGCCCTTCGGCGCTTGGACGACGACTACGCCTACCGGGAAGAGGGAGCATAAGAAGGATGTTCCGATGATTATGGCGGCTCATGGAATTCCCTATGTTGCAACTGCTATCCCATCCTACCCGATGGACCTTATTAGGAAGCTTAGAAAGGCCAAGGAAATGAGGGGAACAAAATACATCCATATCCTCTCGCCGTGCCCAACCGGATGGAGATATCCCGGAAGCAAAACAATTGAAATTGGAAAGTTAGCCGTTGAAACTGGGCTTTGGGCCCTATATGAAATTGAAAATGGAGTTTTCAAACTTAG
>Ga0190363_1000269_pt1 | contig 30094 bp, 32 predicted proteins | sample 48721867_MG_FD_161272 | JGI IMG/M metagenome (GOLD analysis project Ga0190363, IMG submission 161272) | Hydrothermal vent microbial mat bacterial communities from Southern Trench, Guaymas Basin, Mexico - 4872-18-6-7_MG | ecosystem: Environmental > Aquatic > Marine > Hydrothermal vents >... | reverse complement strand
CTCTATTGCCCAAGGGTACACACCAGTTCTTCATGCTCATACAGCTCAGGTTGCTTGCAGATTTGCTGAATTGATTAGGAAAATTAATCCTAGAACTGGTGAAACTGTTGAGGAACATCCAGCTTTCCTAAAAACTGGTGATGGTGCACTTGTAAAATTTGCACCCATCAGACCTATTGCTATTGAAACATATGCTGATATACCTCAACTTGGTAGATTTGCTATTCGAGATATGGGAACAACTATTGCTGCCGGTGTTGTAAGGGAAATAACCCAAACAGCCTAAACCTTAAAAATTAAGGGAAACTCCATGGTTCAAAAAGCTCGTATACGATTAACAAGTATTGACCACAAAAAACTGGATGAAGTGTGTAGAGAGATTAAGGAAATTTCAGAAAAGGTTGGAGTTAAAGTTTCAGGACCTATTCCTCTACCCACCAGAAAAATTCATTGTCCTACAAGAAAAACTCCATGTGGTGAAGGAACAGCAACATGGGACAGGTTTGAGTTAAGAGTTCATAAAAGATTGATTGAGGTTGAAGCAAACGAAAGATTGATGCGTAGAATAATGAGGGTTAGAATTCCTGATGACGTGTACATTGAAATTAACCTAGTTTAATTTTTTCTGTTAGTGTTAGCTGATTAGCTTGTTTATGTTCTTTTTTTGTTGTTTAGGATAGATTATTTTGTTTTATCAATGTCCATGGGTCTATGATAAGTGCTACTTTTTCATTGCTAAGTATGGTTGTTCCTAAAATCCATACTTCACCAGGTAAAATTTTTTCAGACCTTACAGCAACATCTTCAAACCCTAAAATTGATGATACTGTTAAACCGCAAAGATTAACACCCTTCTGTAAGATAACTACATATCCTTCATGGTTACTTGGAAACTTAAGTAGTTTTGAAAGGCTGTAGATAGGTACTATTTTTTCCCCATAAATTGTAATCTTTTTTCCTTCAACATGTTTAACATGTTTTTCTTTAAGTTTTATTATTGATTGAACCATTGAGGATGGTATTGCGTAAACCTCGTCTTTTACACCAACAAGAAGCACTGTTATAACAGATACTATAGCTTTTGTTACTGGCACTGATAAGGTAACTTTTGTTCCTTTACCTTTTTCACTTTCTATTTTTAAATATCCTCCAAGGTCTTCTATACGTTGTTTTATGGTATTAAGCCCTATACATTCCTCATTTGTCGATAGAGTAAACTTTTTCGTGGAGAAACCAGGAAGAAATATGAGTTGTAATGCTTCCTGGCTACTTAATTTTTCCACGGTAGATTGGGGGATAAGCCCCTTCTTTACAGCTATTTTCTTTACAAGTTCTACATCTATTCCTCTACCATCATCCTCAACAGTTATTGCTACAAATTCTTTTCTACGTTTAGCTGATAACTTTAATGTTCCAACTGAGGGTTTTCCAGCAACCCTTCTTTCACTTGGAGATTCTATACCATGGTCTAAAGCATTTTTGATGATGCCAATTAACGGTTCTGTTAATTCTTCAACTATGCTTCTATCTAATGTTACCTCGTTAGAATCACCATTAATGACCATATCTACTTGTTTACCTAACTTTCTAGAAAAATCTCTCACAAACCTTAAGGACAAGTCAAAAATTTGTTTTACAGGGATAAGACGTATTTCCAAAATTTTGGAGTAAAGCTTATTTGTAGTTTGGTCAAGAGCTGTTAAAGCATCTCTTAACATAGGAGAATCCTGAATTTTACCTACCATAAAAAGCTTATTTCTTATTAACACCAATTCACCAACAAGAATAAACAATTTGTCTAAATCTTTTGCTTTAACTCTAATTTCTTTTGCTTTTAACCTACTTAATATATCCGTGGATGTAACAGTTTCAAATTTTTTCTTTTGAAGAAATGTTTCAACCTTTTTTATAAGATACTCTATTTCTCCCAGCTGACCTTCTTCTCCCCTAATTTTTCCTTCCTCTTGACAGGAAACCCCCAATTCCTGTGGATGAACTTCTGTGTAAAACATTTCCTTAACGTTAGCTTCATCTTCAAGAATTTTTCTGATGTTTTCTGTTCCACGGTAAGCCACTAACATCATCATTTCCCCTTTAAAGCTACTTTTTAAGACTTCTGAGCCGCTTGGTATGGTTACGATAACATCTCCATGCTCATTCAGTTTCTGTATAATTTTAAAAGCTCCTATTGATGCTAAGGGTGCATTTTCAGCTACTGTTATCTTTATTAGGTATAGTTTAAAACCACGATTAATTGCAAGCTTAATATCTTCACTTTCTTCCTCTTTTACCATGTTTTTTATTTGGTTGATAGCTTGATTTAGTAACCTGCTTTCCGTATTCTTTTTATTGTTCAAGTATTTTTCAACTCCATCTTTATTATATGTAAATTACACATAGCGTATGAGTGATAGATAAATTTTAACTAAAAAACTTATCAATATTTTAAATACGAAGTACCCCATGGTAAGAAAAAAATATAGAACTATTTCTATTCCAGAAGAGCTTTATCTTGTGGTTGAAGAAGCAGTAAGGAGTGGAAAAGGTGGTTATACATCTATAGGTGAATTTGTTAAGGAAGCTGTTAGAGATAGATTACGTGAACTAGATTTTAAAGTATAATTTTTTAGACAGCTAAAACTTCTTAGACTTCAAAAACCTTTTTTGCAATTTCTTCACCCATTTCACTTGTTTTTGCATTTCCTCCAAGGTCGTAAGTTTTAATTTTACCTTCCTCCAAAACCTTAAAAACAGCTTTTTCAATTTTTTTTGCAGCTTTATTTTCACCTAGATATTCCAGCATCATTTTTGAGGCTATAATTGTGGCGGTAGGGTTCACCTTATTTTGACCAGCATATTTGGGGGCAGAACCATGAACAGGCTCAAACATTCCATAGGTATCTCCAATGTTTGCCCCAGCAGCTAAACCTAAACCTCCAACTAAGGCTGCAGCTTCATCTGAAAGAATATCCCCAAACATGTTTGTGGTTACGATTATGTCAAAAGTTTCAGGTCTACGAATAAGCTGCATTGCTGCAGCATCAACATGTAACTCTTCAACTTCAACTTTTGGATAATTTTTTGCAACATCTAAAACAGCTTTTCTAAAAATTCCATCAGTTAACCTTAAAATGTTTGCTTTATGAACAAAAGTTACACGTCTTTTTCTTTGTTCAGCTAGCTTAAAAGCAAATTTTGCTATTCTTTCCGATGCTTTTCTTGTAATTAACCTTAAAGATATTCCAACTTCAGGTAAAATTTCAAATTCTTTTGCAAAATAAAAGCCTTCAGTATTTTCTCTTAAAATTATTAGGTCGATGTTAGGTTTTAAGGATGGAACATTGGGCATAGATTTGCATGGTCTAACATTTGCATAAAGGTCAAAAAATCTTCTAAGAGTTACAGCAACACTTGGAGGTGCTTTAGGGTCTTCAGGAGTTGTCATAGGACCTTTTAAACATGCATCAGTATATTTTAATATTTCAAGTGTTTCTTGAGGTAGATTAGTACCATACTTGTTTATACAGTAGTAGCCAGCTTCACCAAAAACATACTCTAACTTTAAACCTTTTATAGAATCTTGAACAGCATCTAAAACCTTTAAAGCTGCATCGACAACTTCCGGTCCAACACCATCTCCACGAAGTACAGCAATTTTGTAAGTTCCCATGATTTTCTACCCTAAACAACCATTAAGAATTCTTTTTAATTTCCAACTTAAATAAGTTTTAAGCAAAGTGTTTTAATTGTTCTTAAACAATTTTTAGTTTATGAGGTTAAAACAAGGAATTGTTCAAGTTTATACTGGGAATGGGAAAGGTAAAACAACAGCAGCTTTAGGTCAAGCTTTAAGAGCGGTAGGTCATGGATTTATGGTTTACATGATTCAGTTTATGAAAGGTTATAGAGAATATGGGGAGTTGGAAGCTTCTAAAAGACTTTACCCTAACCTAATCATTGAACAGTTTGGTAGGGTTACCCATGTAACCAAAGGTAAACCTGAAAAAATTGATGTTGAACTCGCTGAAAAAGGTTTGAAAAAAGCTAAAGAAATCATCCAAAGCGGAGAATGGGATATTGTTATTTTGGATGAAATTAATGTTGCAATAGATTTTGGTTTACTAAAATTAGAGGATGTTTTAGAACTTATAAAAATTAAGCCTTCCCATGTTGAATTAATTTTTACTGGAAGATATGCTCCTAAAGAAATTTTAGAAGTTGCAGACCTTGTTTCAGAGGTTAAGGAGGTTAAACATCCATATCATAAACAAATTGGTCCAAGAATGGGTATCGAATATTAGACTAAAAATTTAGAGTAAAAATTCAGAAGAGTAAAAACCTTAATTATTTATTAGGGATTTTTAAAAGATCAGTATAAAGAACTATTCTTGGTGGTTTTTGGGTTGACATTACAGGAAACTCAAAAAAAGATTAGGGTTTTGATTGCTAAACCTGGTTTAGACGGACATGACCGTGGTGCTAAAGTTATTGCTAGAGCTTTAAGAGATAATGGTATGGAGGTTATTTACACCGGATTAAGACAAACACCAGAACAAATAGTTCAAACAGCTATTCAGGAAGATGTGGATGTTGTTGGTTTAAGCATACTTTCAGGTGCTCATGATATTCTTGTTTCTCAGGTTGTGGAAAAACTAAGAGAAAATAGAATGGAACCGGGAAAAAATGTTTTATTGATTGTTGGAGGAATCATTCCTAAGGAAGATGTAGCTTCATTAAAAAAGGCTGGTGTTAATGAGGTTTTTGGTCCTGGAACACCAACTCAAGAGATAGTTAAATACATTGTTGAGAATGTTAAAAACTTGAAGAAAGAGGTGTAAAAGAATGGTAGAATATGAAAAAATTGCTGAAGAACTTAAAAAATGGGAAGAAAAAAATGCTAAATTTGTTAAAAGTGTTAAGGAATACATAAACCGTTCAGGAATTCCCATTAAACTTGTTTACACACCTTTAGATGTTAAAGACTTAGATTATCTTAAAGACATAAGTTTTCCTGGAGAATATCCTTTTACACGGGGTATTTACCCAACAATGTATAGGGGACGTTTATGGACTATTAGACAATATGCTGGGTTTGGAACTGCTGAAGATACAAATAGACGATATAAATATTTGATTAGTCAAGGTCAAACTGGTTTAAGTGTTGCTTTCCATCTTCCAACCCAATGTGGTTATGATTCAGACCATCCTATGGCTTATGCTGAAATTGGGAAGGTTGGTGTTGCTATTGATAGCCTAAAAGACATGGAAATTCTTTTTGATGGAATAGACCTTGGAAAAATTACTACTTCTATGACAATTAACTCCACATGTCCCCAAGTTATGGCTATGTATTTTTGTGTTGCTGGAAGTCAAGGTGTTCCTAATGACCAAGTTGGTGGAACTGTTCAAAATGATATTTTAAAGGAGTATGTAGCTAGAGGAACCTACATTTATCCACCTGAGCCCTCCATGAAGCTTGTTGGTGATGTTATAGAATGGTGTTACAAGAATGCTCCAAGATTTAACTCCATCAGTATTAGCGGTTATCATATGAGGGAGGCTGGATGTACAGCTGTTCAAGAAGTTGCGTTTACACTTGCAAATGGAATAGCTTATGTTGACCATGTTGTTAAAAGAGGTATCCCTGTGGATAAATTTGCACCAAGATTGTCATTTTTCTTTGCAGCTCAAAGAGATTTGTTTGAAGAAGTTGCTAAATTTAGAGCTGCAAGAAGACTTTGGGCTAGAATTATGAAAGAAAGATTTGGAGCTAAAGACCCTCGTTCCATGCTTTTAAGATTCCATGTTCAAACAGCTGGAGTTACTCTTACAGCTCAACAACCCTATGTTAACCTTTTAAGAAACACTTTGGAAGCTTTAGCTGCAGTTTTAGGTGGAGCCCAATCTTTACATGTTAACTCTTTTGATGAAGCTTATGCAACTCCAACAGAGTTTGCTGTTACCCTTTCAGTTAGAACCCAGCAAATTGTTGCTCATGAAAGTAAAGTTACAGCTACTGTTGACCCATTAGCAGGCTCCTACTATATTGAATGGTTAACAGAACAAATAGAAGAAAAAGCATTAGAGTATATTCAAAAAATTGATGATATAGGTGGTGCACCCATAGCCATAGAAAAAGGATTTTATCAAAGAGAAATTTCTGATGCAGCTTACCAGTATCAGATGGATGTTGAAAGTAAAAAAGAAATAATTATTGGTGTAAACGAGTTTGTTACTGAGGAGGAAATTCCTGTTACAATTTTGAAGGTTGACCCTGAAGTTAGAAGAAAACAAATTGAAAGATTAAGTAAGGTTAAAAAGGAAAGAGATAATGTGAAAGTTAAGGATGCTTTAGCTAAACTACGTTCAGCAGCCCAAAAAGGTGAAAATATTATGCCAACAGTTTTTGAGGCTGTTAAGGTTTATGCAACCATAGGTGAAACATCTGATGTTTTAAGAGAAGTTTTTGGAGAATATAAAGCATCCACAATTATTTAGGAGGAATAAAAATTGATTAAAAAGGTTAGCCATATTGGTATTGCTGTTAAAAGTATTGAAGAAGCAAAAAAATTTTATGAGGATGTTTTAGGTTTAAAAGTTGAAAGTGAAGAGGTTGTAGAGGAACAAAAAGTAAGAATAGCCTTTATACCAGTTGGTGAAACAAGGATAGAACTACTTGAGTCAACAGACCCTCAAGGACCAATAGCAAAATACATTGAAAGTAGAGGTGAAGGAATTCAACATGTAGCTTTGGAAACAGATAATATTGAGGCTGACCTTGCCAAACTTAAGGAGAAAGGATTAAGATTGATAGATGAAAAACCTAGACGTGGTGCAAGAGGAGCAAAAATTGCATTTATCCATCCTAAAAGTACTTACGGTGTACTGTTAGAACTTTGTGAAGAATAAAAATTCTAAAAATCCAAAAATTTTTTTTAACTTACCACTGAATAGATAAAATAAAATCCAAGAATTATTAGGAAAAAGGCCCCTCCAACAACAATCCATCCAACCCTTTTTTCATTCAGAATTTTTTTACTTTTACTGGTTGAAAAACTTACAAAACCAAACCAACCTAAATCTGCGGCACAATGTCCAACATAAAAACATACAAACCCAATTAATCCAGCAATCTCTATACTTTTGTACATTAAAGGAAATCCAGGGCTAACCCACCAAAGAAAAAAATAGGGGTTAGATAGGCTGGCTAAAAATCCTGCAAGGATAGGCCCATGGGAAAGAAAACCTAAATTTTGTTTTTTTCTTTCATTATACTGAATTTTTCTTGAGGATAGAAGAAAGTAGATTCCCATAAGAATTAAAGCTAACCCACCCAAGTATCCTAAACTTATTCTTGTAAATTCCAGTTTAAGTAAGTTTCCTAAACCAAAAAATGCCAAAAAAATAATTGCAGCTTCAACCATAAAATGACCTATTGCAATTAAAGGTCCAGCTAAACTTCCTCTTCTAACAGATTCTGTTAGGGTTACTGCAAAAACAGGCCCTGGGATAACTGCTCCAATCAATGCTGCTACAAAAGAAATCATAATTAAGGTTAGAATTGTTGTTAACATGTTTTTAGCCTAATAAATAGAAACTTTTTCAACACCCTTAATTTTTAAGAATTCTGGGACAAGTTCTCCAGGAATTTTTGTTTCAGCTATTAAGGTTAATTTTGGCTCTGGTGAAAGTTCAGGGTCATCAACCAAAGCCTGTCTAATGCTGATGTTTTTTTCAGCTAAAAGTAGGGCTGATTTTGCAAGAATTCCTGGAATTTTTGCACTTACAGGGGTTATTTCTACAACCCCAAGATTTAGATATTTAGCTATCTCCCTTAAGGAATGGCCTGCAGACTTTAAATGTTTAAAAATTGTTTGAAGTTCAGGTGTTTTTTCGATTGTTTTTATTGTTTGGGTTACTGTTCGTCTATCCACTTTTGCAACCCTAGCGATTTTTACAGTAGGAATTTCAATTTCATTACAGTAGATTTTACCATTCTTGATGGTTAAACCATTTTCAACTAAAACTTTGGCTACAGCAAGTCTTTCAGGATGGTTTTTTAGGTGTTCTACTACTTTTTGCCACATAAACCATCAAGTACATAAATGTACAAGTAATACTTAAATATATCGTATATGTTGAATATTAAACAAAAAAATACATTAAAATTCCTTGGTGGTCAAAAAATGAAACGTGCAACCGTAACCCTACCCCTAGATGAAATTCCCAGCCAATGGTATAACATTCTACCAGACCTACCCAAACCTTTACCACCACCCATCGACCCTGAAACCAAAGAACCCATGAAACCGGAAAAACTGGAAAGAGTTTTTGCTAAAGAACTTATAAAACAAGAGATGAGCCTTGAAAGATGGATACCTATCCCTGATGAAGTTAGAGAAGTTTACCAGTTGTGGAGGCCAACACCACTTTTTAGAGCTGCAAGATTGGAGAAGGCTTTGAAAACTCCAGCAAAAATTTACTATAAATATGAGGGTGTAAGTCCACCTGGAAGTCATAAACCTAATACGGCTGTTGCTCAAGCCTATTTTAACATGAAGGAAGGTATTGAAAGATTAACAACTGAAACTGGTGCTGGACAATGGGGTTCTGCTTTAGCTTTTGGTGGTGCAATGTTTGATTTAAAAATTACAGTTTACATGGTTAAGGTTAGCTATTATCAGAAACCTTATAGAAGACTTTTGATGCAACTGTGGAATGCTGAAATTCTTCCCAGCCCAAGTGAAAGAACAAGTTTTGGTAAAAAGGTTTTGGAACAAGACCCTAACAATCCTGGAAGTTTAGGAATAGCCATTTCTGAAGCTGTTGAGGATGCTGTAACCCATGAAAACACAAAATATAGTCTTGGAAGTGTTTTAAACCATGTGTTACTTCATCAAACAGTTATTGGTTTGGAAACCAAAAAACAATTTGAGATTTTGGATGATTATCCTGATGTAATTTTTGGATGTGTTGGTGGAGGTAGCAGTTTTTCAGGTTTGTTTTGGCCTTTTTACTATGATAAAGTTTCAGGTAAGGCTCCTAAAAATGTTAGATTTGTTGCATGTGAACCAACAGCATGTCCAACCTTGACCTCAGGAATCTACATGTATGACCATGGAGACACAGCCAGAATGACACCTTTACTTAAAATGTATACTTTAGGTCATGATTTTATTCCTCCGCCTATTCATGCTGGAGGTTTAAGATATCATGGAGATGCTCCAACCCTATGTTTACTTGTAAAGGAAGGAAAGGTTGAGGCTGAAGCTTACACTCAAACAGAAGTTTTTGAAGCTGCAAAACTTTTTGCTGAAACTGAGGGAATGATTCCTGCACCAGAACCATCCCATGCAATTAAGGCTGTAGTTGATGAAGCCATAAAATGTAGGGAGAAAAACGAGGAAAAAACAATCTTATTTCTTCTTTCAGGACATGGACATTTTGACATGAAAGCTTATGAAGATTTTTTTGAGAAAAAACTTCAACCCTACGGATATCCAAAAAATGAAATTGAAAAATCAATTGAAAGATTAAAAAAGCTTTATCCATGGATAGACAAACTACCCTACTAAAACCCCAAAAATTTTTTCGATTATCTTTAAATACTTTTTTTGCAAAAAATGGATAATCGATAATAACCGGAAAACCTTCTCCCATTGCAAAAGAAAAACTCCATATAGGGATGAAAAAGAAGACCTTACATATTGACATAGGTAAAGGCTTAGGCATTAAAAAATACATCTCTTCTGATGAAATGAGAAAGGCAAAAGAACTTATTATAAAAACATCCTAGAAGAATAAACACAACAACTATTAACAGAAACTAATGTTTATCGCAAACCCGCAGTTTCCACATTTTATTTAATTAACCTTATGATAGTATTCCAAACTCTTCTTTACTCTTGTTGAAGGTTTTTCAAAGGAGAGGATTAAACAGTTTCTCTAAGAACTCTCTATTTTTTCTGTATTTTTCTTCTTCTATTAAGGGTTTACATTCTGAAAGCTTCTTTTCGCCAGATATGAGCCTGATGGCGAAGGTGAAGCAAGACTTCTCCTCACATCTTCCACAGTTTAGTTTAGGTAGGTGATTATAAACTATGTTAGGGTTAAGTTTACGTCTAGCTTCAAGCATTTCAATTGGAGGAAGACCATGCCGAGAAAGATAATCATAAGCTTTTGACAGTAAATCTATAAGTTCCAAAAGGAATTTCTTTTGCCCTATTTTCATCTTTAACTTTCCCTGCACATACCCTACCGTTTCCATAGATTGTTATCATTTCTTCTTTGTCTGTTGTGAATGTTAAGACGTCTAAAGCTTCAAGGTAGTTGGAACGTTTAAGATGTAAGTAAAGAATTGGAAGTAGGTCTTCCACATTAGCATCCATTTGAGCTATAAACCTAATCTTTGAAGAATCTGCGATACATGGTAAAATCCTCTCAATTTTGTAGGTTAAAGGTTTATCCCTAGCTACATTTAAAGAGTAAATTTCCTCTTTAAAATAGGATAAGGGGTTTTCGACATTGACCTCTTCCAACTCTTCTACATGTTGCTTTAATGGTTCAGGCTCAGATATTAGTTCAGCTGAACATGGAATAATGATACTGTAGCCACGACGGTAAAGTTGGGGGATTTCCCTTATATCCTTACTGTTTAAAACATAAATCTGGTTTGGTGCGAACTCGTAGGTTGCCTTATAAGTTAATAGTGTTTTCTCTTCAGAAAATGTGGAGACAACAGAAACTACACGAGCCAGTGGAGACCTTCCGACAACAGAAAGAATAACATTATCAAAACTTAAGAAGAGTATCCCAAAAATTTTTTTAAGTTCCTTTAAAAGCAGAGGACCTGTTATACCTAAGATGATTGCGGTCTTAATATTTTGCTTAGCCTCATAGGTTTTTGCAACAGCATTTGCAATCTCTTCTTTATCCAAACTAGAAACTTCAATTTCTTCTATTTGAAAATCTTTCAGGGTTAAAGCCATTTTTTCTCTAATTTTCCCTGTCAATCTTAAATCTTTTTTGGGGGTAATCAACAGGATTTTTACAGTTTCCATTTATCCTTCATAAAACATCTATATATCGTGATTTTTAAATTTATCTAATTACCGCATTAGGCAAGTTATGGTCTACAATCTCTTGTAAAGGAGAGGTTTCATAAGTGGGGATTGAAGGTTGATATGACATAGTATGACAGTGTATGACTGTGTCTTACTTGATTTTTAATTTTTTAGTGGTTGGATGTGGTTATTTGTGTTGGGGGAAAGTTTATTTGTTTAGGGTTTAAATTTTTTTGTAATGTCGGATGTTAAAAGGGAGAAGGAAAATCTTAGAAATAAAATTTGGAGTTTAATGGAGAAAAGGGGTTTAGGAGATTTTCCTTTCCCTTTAAAAGGTAGAATTCCAAATTTTAAGGGTTCTGATTTAGCTGCTGAAAAGGTTAGAAGTTTAGAAGTTTGGAAAAAAGCAAAAGTTATTTTTTCTAATCCAGACCATGCTCAAAGAAAAGTTAGAGAAAATGTTTTAAAGGATGGAAAAATTTTGGTTATGGCTTCACCCAAACTTAAACATGGATTTTTAATTGTTAAACCTGAAAATGTTAAGGGTAAAGAAGTTTTTGCCTCAACTATTAAAGGAGCCTTCCAATATGGTGAAAAGGTTGATGTTAAAAACATGCCTAAACCAGACCTAATAATTACTGGATGTGTTGCTGTTGGAAGGGATGGTTACAGATTGGGTAAGGGTGGGGGATATGGAGATAAAGAAATAGAAATAATAAAGAAAAAATTTGGTGAAATCCCGGTTATTACAACAATCCATGACATCCAATTTTTGGATAAAGTTCCAGTTGAAGAAAAAGATACAAAAGTTGATGTTGTAGTTACACCTACAAAAATTTATTTCCTTAAATAACATTTACCTAAGAATATTAACTTTTGGGTGAAAAAATTGGAGTTGATGGAGGTAATCAAGGGAAGAAGAAGCATAAGAAAATACAAATCAAATCCTGTTGAAGATTGGAAACTTAAAGAAATTTTTGAAGCTGCACGTTGGGCTCCTTCATGGGCAAACACTCAATGTTGGGAATTTATTGTTGTTAAAGATTCTGAAAAAAAGAAAAAGCTTTCAGAAACTCTTGTTAAAGGTAATCCTGCTAAAAATGCTGTTGCAACAGCCCCCATTGTTTTGGTTGCATGTGCTAAAAAAGGTGTTTCAGGTTATGGGTATGACGGAAAATTTTTAACTGAGAAGGGTGAATGGACTATGTTTGATGTGGCATTAGCAATTCAAAATTTAACTCTTGCAGCTTACAATCTTGGTTTAGGGACAGTTCAAGTTGCTGCTTTTGATACAAAAAAAGTTGCTGAAATTCTTAAAATTCCGGAGGATGTTGAGGTTTTTGAGCTTATACCTTTAGGTTATCCTGAAAAAATCCCCAAACCTCCACCAAGAAAAAACATTGAAGAATTTGTTTACTATGAGGAATACGGAAGAAAAAGCTAAAAAAATTGAGCAAGACCTTTAGATGGTTTTAAACTTCCAAGCTCCTCCTTTCTTACACCAAACATTTCTAGAATTCTTAAGGCTGCAGGAATAATTTGGTTTTCAATGTAATAGTTTACATCAAGTTTTTCCGGTTTAGCCATTAGGTAGGGAACAGCCTTTTCATACAGTTTACCTTCACCTTTAACAATAACATAACCAATTTTATCTCCAAGCATAAGATTCCAACCTGAACGAATCAGTTTTTTAGCAGCCTCAACATGAGGAGCCTTAACTTGATAATCTTTAATTGGCTTAGTTATTGTTTTCCAAATAATAAATGGTTCAAGCTGAGAAATACCCTCCCTAAGTTTTTCTGTGTAGTTTCTGACAAATTCAGCTGCTTTTTTAGGGTTAACTTCCCTTAAAATTATTTCTAAAACTTTTTCCTGAACCTGTTTTGCAGCTTCACACCAATCACCTCTAGCAACCTCCAAACCAACAACATCAATTTTTCCATCTGGAAGTAAACCAGCATACCTTTTTTTAGCTTCAGTAAACAAAATTCTTCTATAAACAATATCAGGTCTAATTTCTAAACCAACCTTTTTTTCAACCTTACCTAAAAACTTTCTAATTTTTTCCTCATCATATTTTACAAAAACACTATCCGTATCTCCATAAACAACTTCAAGCCCAATTTTTTTTGCAAGCTCAATTGTTTCCATAATAGTTTTTCTTCCCCATGCAGCAGTTGCTTCAGCAACCTCACTTACATACCATCTAGCACCTCTCCAGCCACAATAACCATAGGTTGCATTTGTAATCACTTTAATGCTTCTTTGTCTTGCATCTAAAATTTTGTAAAGTGGATTATCCGCTTCTAGTTTAGCCATTTGTTTTTGGATTTTTCTTCTCGCCTCAATAAGCTCTAATAGAACCTGTTTATAAAATCCTGGAGGTTCAACTCTAAACCTATGTCCCACCTCAGGTGCAACATAAACTTTTTCAACAGGTTCCTCCGGTTTAAGGTAGGTGTCAGGTGAAAGATTGTATTTAACCATAAGGTTAGGATACATTGAGCTAAAATCTAAAACAGCAACATTTTCATGAAGACCTGGTTTAGGTTCAAGAACCATTCCTCCCTTGTAAGGGTAGAAAGGTTGTTCAACTCTTTTAGGGATAAGCTCGTTTAAGGCTAAGGCTTTACGGATAAGATACCAGTCAACCCTAAAACCAACAGCAGCAGCACAAACAAAATCTGCAGGTATACCTATAAGATTTGAAAGTTGAAAAACAAAGTTTAACATTGAATCCGAAACTTTTTTTACAAGTGTTGTTCTATACTCACAAAAATCAGCTAAAGCTTTTCTTTTATTTTTATCTTCCCAGTATTGGTGAATTTCAGTTTCGCTAATTTTTATTGGAGGTTCAATTTTTTCAACACCAAGAAAAGCCGCAACATTTTCTAGAGTTTTAACTTTAACTTCAGGCATATCTTCAGCTAGGTCTAAAAAATCTATGTTTAATCTTCCAACAATGGATACATGCCCATAGACACTTGTATGCGGTTCAGCATTAACTCTATCTAAAGCAAGTTTAATACCTAACTTTTTTGAACGTTGAAGCATATAGGGGAAATCTATCCTATTAGAGTTGTAACCAACTATAATGTCAGGGTCAAATTTTTGAACATAATCTACAAAAGAAACAAGTAAATCTTTGTCATCTTCATCTTTAGCCATAAAAATCTTTTTTTCTCCTTCATTAGTTAGGGTTGAGATAACTAGGATAGGGTCTCTTTCAGGGTTAGGTGAACCTATTTTTGTATGGTAAATGGCTGAAAAAGCAAGTAAACGTAAAGGTGGAAGGTCAAGTTTTTCTAAAGGTTCAGGTTTTGATTTTGCAAGATAAAAATCATCTACCTTAACATTATGGATAGGCTTAAATTTTTCAACCTTAACTTTATGCCAACCACAAGGTTTTAAACCTTGTTCAACAAGGTAAAGGGAAGAATATCTTAAATCATCATGTAAAACTTCTTTAACTAAAGGATTTTTTAGTAAGGTTTTTACATTATGCTCAACATTTTCAAGGTTGTTAAGTATAACTTTAACAGCTTTAACAGGTTTACCAAAATATTTTTTATCCTCAACCAAAACTTCAATAGCATCCCTAATTTCATTTTTAATTTTTCCAGCTAAAATTTCTGCATCCTCAAAATTTTTAGGTAAAACATAAAAATGAGGCTTAAAATTTCTGTCAACAATTAAAATTTTTTTTCCCTTTTCATCTAAACCCCAAATTCTTATTTCAGGAATACCTTCAACAACTTCTTGGTTAACATCTAAAAGCCAAAAAACAATCTCCAAGCCTTTCCACCATCCAAGGTTAAAAATGTAGAAAGTAGATTATAAGCATTACAAGAAAAAATTTTAAGAATTTTTAAGAGAAAGATACATTACTACAGCATCCTCCCCATCCTCATAATAACTTTTTAAAGTGTAAACTGTTTTGAAACCAAAACTTTTGTAAAGATTTTGAGCTAAAAGGTTGCTTTTTCGAACCTCCAATCTAACTTCAGAAATATTTTTTCTTTTAAGAATTTCTAAAAGTGTTTTTAAAAGTTTTTTTGCAATGTTTCTTCCTCTATAAGTAGGATGAACAGCTATTGAAGCTATAGTTGCCGTATTTTTTGTTTCATAGATGGAAGATATGTATCCAACAATTTTTTCTTCAACAACAGCTACAAGAAAAACCCCAAACCTTATAAGCATTAAAGTTTTAAGCAAATTTTTTGGATAGGGATATGTAAAAGAATTTTTTTCTATCTTCTCCAGTTCTGGAAGATCTTTTAAATTTGCAGGTCTAATTTTTATTTCAACCATGTTTCTTTAGCTTATGTTTTTTAGGTTCTAAACCTCATATATGTTGAAGTAGAAACATTATTCCTTATTACTGTTACTTAAGGAAGCTTAAACAATGAAATTGCTTAAACTGGATAAGAAAAAAGGAATAATTCATTTAACAGTAGAAAATATGGATGACCTTTGGCATCTTTACAATTTAATCCAAAAAGATGATGTTGTTTATGCAAAAACAACTAGGGAAATTAAGGTTAGAAGTGAAACAGGTAGACCAACTAAAGGTAAAAGAATACTTTTAAAACTTGGAATAAAAGTAACAGATATTTTTTTTGATAAAAGCTTGAATAGGTTAAGAATTAGAGGGATTGTTGTTGAAGCCCCTGAACGATATGATGGGTTGATGGGTTCCTACCATACTTTGTCTATTCAACCAACCAACACCCTAAAAATTGTTAAACAGGAAATCTTAGGTTACCATCTTAAAAGGTTGGAGGATGCATGTAAAGTTGAAGAACCCCCAATAATTGTTGTATCTTTAGATGATGAAGAAGCTTGTGTTGCTGTTGTTCAAAGATTTGGTGTTAACCTAAAATTTGAGAAAAAACTAAGACTTCCCGGAAAACTTGAAACTGAAAAAAGAGAAGATGCAACAAAAAAATATTTTTCTGAAATTTTAAAAGCTCTTCAGGAAACCTTAAAATCTACTGATGGAACCATCATCGTTGTTGGTCCTGGGTTTCTTAAAAATGATTTTGTAAACTATTTAAAAGAAAAGCTTCCTCAACCTCAACCAAAAATTTATGTTGGTTCAACAAGTGTTGCTGGGTTAGCTGGTGTTTTTGAAGCTGTTAGAAGTGGAATAATTTTAAACATAGCTAAACAACACCGTTTTTTGGAGGAAGCTCAAATGGTTGAAAAATTTTTTGCTGAGGTTGCAAAAGAAAAGGGTAAAGCTACCTACGGTTTAGAAGAAGTTAAAAATGCTGCATTGATGGGTGCTGTTAAAGTTTTAATGGTTGTTGATAAATATTTAAGAGGTTGTTTGGATGAAGAAAGAATTAAACTTGAGGAAATTATACGTTTAGTGGAAAAAAAGGGTGGAAAAGTAATGGTTTTAAGTGGGGAAAATGAAGCTGGTGAAAAAATTTTATCTTTGGGTGGAATAGCAGCAATTTTAAGGTTTCCAACCCGTTAAGGGGGAATACCCATATGGGTTATATTATGGTCTTTATAACCACACCAACCCAAGAAAATGCTGAAAAAATTTCAAGTATGCTTGTGGAAGAAAAACTTGCTGCATGTGTATCTGTTGTTGGAGAAGCAAAATCAACCTTTTATTGGGAAGGAAAAATTGAGAAAGAAAAAGAATACTTGTTGATAATTAAAACAAAAGATAACTTATTCAACAAGATTTTAGAGATGATAAAAAAGATTCATCCTTACAAGGTTCCTGAAATTTTAGCTTTAAACATTAGTCAAGGAAATCCGGACTACTTAAAATGGGTGGAGGAAACAGTTAAAAAAGAAGAAGGGTAATTTTTTCTTGAATCCAATAAACCAACCATTTATGGTTTATTTTCTTATTTTTATTTTAGGTTGGAGTTTAGCCTACTGGCTAGGTGAAAAATTTAAATTAAAAGAACATGGAATAGAAATAAAACCTTTTATTTTAACCTTAAAAACAAAAAAGGTTAACAGGTTTTTGGATGCTGCCGCCAAAAAAACAGAAAAAATTCTTCCAGTTTTATCCAACATTTTTGTTGTTTTAAGTATTGGATGTATGGTTTTCGGGATTTATATTCTTTCAAAAAATCTTTACTTCTTTTTTTACAAGGTTGAAGCAGCAGCTCCAATTTTTCCAGCAATACCAGTAATTACAGTTAGGGAATCATTACCATACTTTCTTTTATCTGTTGTTATTCTAATCTTTATTCATGAGTTTGCTCATGGAATTGTTGCAAGACATGAAAAAATTGAAGTAAAATCTGCTGGAGTATTACTTTTAGCAATTATTCCCGGAGGTTTTGTTGAACCTGATGAGGAAAGTTTTAAAAAAGCATCTTTAAGCAAAAAACTTAAAGTTTTAGCAGCAGGTTCCTCTGCAAACCTTATTTTTGGCATATTAATAGTACTTTTACTTACAACTCTTTTCCAACCAACTGGCATTCTAATTCAAGGGGTTGTTGAAGATTCTCCAGCATTTAAAGCTGGTCTTCAACCTGGAGATGTTATTAAAGCTGTTTACGGTAAACCAACACCCAACCTTGAAATTTTTCGTGGAATTATGAAGGGTGTAAAAGTTGGTGACCCTGTTATTTTGGATGTTGAATTTAAAAATGGAACAACTTCAACCTTAAAAATTGTAACCGCACCAGCACCTGAAAATAAAAGTAGAGCTATCATCGGTATTTATCCAGTAAACTACATCAAAATTACTCCACTTTATCTTACCTTTTTCTGGATTCAACTTTGGTCAATAAGTATAGCTATTATTAATATGCTTCCAATCTACCCCTTAGATGGAGGAAGTTTCATCAATTGTTTACTTGAAGAATACGTAAAAAAACATGCAAAAATTCTTAAAATCATTATTTCAGCTGCTTTTATCTCTTTGTTAGGATTGAATATTGGGTTAACATTTTTAAAGTTTGGATTTATCTCCATCTAGTAAAACATGGATTAATCCATGCAAAAATAGATTTCAAAAGGTTAAGAAGAAAAACCAAAAAATAAACGGATAAGAGGAGGGAAAACTTCTGCTTTGTAGTTTTTGTGGTAAACGTGAACCAGTATTTTTCCGCCGATATTCAGGTGAAAAACTATGTAAACCTTGTTTTTTATCTTCTATTGAGAATAAGGTTAGAAAAACTATTTCAAAATATGGTATGTTTAAAATTGATGACCGGATTGCTGTTGCTGTTTCAGGTGGAAAGGATAGTTTATCCTTGCTTAACATTTTGCATAAAATTGAGAAAAAATTTCCTAAAGCAAGCCTTTTTGCATTAACTGTTAATGAGGGTATAACTAACCGTAGTGAAGAAGCCATAAACCATGTTAAAGAAGCATGTGAAAGGTTGAATATTGAATATGTTGTCGCCTCATTTAAAGAGTTTTATGGTTTTACCATGGATGAAATCGTTAAAAAAATTAAAGATAAAAAGGGTGAATTAACTCCATGCTCTTATTGTGGAGTTTTACGTAGAAAAATTGTTAACAAAGTTGCAAAAGAATTAGGAGCAACAAAAGTTGCAACAGCCCATACTTTAGATGATGAGGTTCAAACAATTTTTTTAAATTTTATTCATGGGGATATTTTTAGAGCATTTAGGGTTGCACCAAAACTTGAAAATGAAACAGGTATGTTTATTCAACGTGTAAAACCTTTATGTGAAATTCCGCAGGAAGAAATAACCTTATATGCATACTTTAAAAATATAAAATTTCAATCTGTAGAATGCCCCTATGCACATTTAGCTTTAAGGAATAATATTAGAGAATTTTTAAACAGGCTTGAATATAAATATCCTGGAACAAAATACACTGTTTATCGTTCTTTTGAAAAAATTAGACCTTTATTAAAGACTTCAGTTAAAACAGAATTAAAAAAATGTGAAATATGTGGTGAACCATCCAGTAAGCCTATATGTGAATCTTGTAGCATGATTAGGAAACTTCTAAACCAAAAATTTCTTTAACTATAAAATCCCAATAAAAATCTTAAATAAAAAGTTTGGGTGGTTTGTTTGGATTTTGGTTTAACTCCTGAACAGGAAAAACTAAAAAATATAGCTAAAGAATTTGCTGAAAAAGAACTAGCTCCAAAAGCACGTGAACTGGATAAAAATCCTGTTTTTCCAAGAGACCTTTTAAAAAAGATTTGTGAATTGGGGATTGGTGTAGGAGCAATTATACCTAAAGAATATGGTGGAAATGCTATTGGACATTTGGCAAGAATTCTTGTTAACATTGAAATTGCTAAAGCATCAGCTTTTATGGGGCTTGCATTACAAACCATACCCATAGGTTTATGGGTTTTACTTCATTTTGGAAATGAAGAACAAAAGAAAAAGTATATCCCTGAGGTTGCAAAAGGAGAAAAAATTGCATGTTTAGCTGCAACAGAACCAACAGGAGGCTCAGATATTGCCAATGTAAACACTGTTGCAAAAAAAGTTGGAAACAATTATGTGGTTAATGGTTCAAAGGTTTTTATTACCTTAGCTCCAGAATCAGATGTTTGCCTATTTACAGCTAAAACTGAGGGTGGAGTAAGTTTATTTGTTGTTGAAAAAGGAACTGAAGGTTTAACTTTAGGGCCTGCTGATGAACGTGAAGGTTTACGTGCTGCAAAAGTTGGTGGAATTAGATTTAAAGATTGTAAAATTCCTGAAGAAAATTTGGTTGGGAAAGAAGGTCAAGGATTAAGAGCTGCATTAAAAGGGATAACTGAGGTGGGTAGACCTGGAAATATAGCGATGGCGGTAGGTATTTCTGAGGCTGTTCTTGAAAGAACTCTACAGTTTTTGAAGGATAGAAAACTTTATGGTGGTAAAGCTTTAGCTGGTCTTCAAGGAATCCAGTTTACACTTGCAGATATGTACATGGAAATTGAAGCTTCAAAACTTTTGGCTTATAAAGTTGGTTGGTTGCTTGACCAAGGTAAAACTGGTGTGGAAATTGGTAAAGAAATTGCTACTACTAAAGCATATACCAGTGAGGTTGCAAAAAAAGTTGCATTTAAGGCTATTTCACTTTGCGGAGCTTATGGAACTCTTCCAGGATTTGATTTAATCAGGTATTTAAGAGATGCTCTTGAAACTGATGCTTCAGCTGGAGCAAACAATGTTTGTAAAATGCTTTTAGGCAAAGAATTAACAGGAATCTTCTCGCTTGGAGGATAAAAAATCCCCTATTTTTTAGGTTTTTCTATTTTTCTGGTTTAAGTTTATGCTTAAATAGGTTTAAAGCTAAGTTTTATCGTGAAATTTAGGTTTGGTGTTTTCCGGTTTTGGATTTAGAAAAAGAAAAACCTTCTGGAAATGTGGAGTATAAGTTAAGATTAACTAGTTTTGATGCTAAAAGATTGGATGAAATTGCAACCCAACTTAAGTATAGAATTGAGGAAGGTTTAGGTGAAGCTATTTATGAAATTGGTGTAATGGATGATGGAAAAATTGTTGGATTAAGTGAAGAAGACCTTCAAAAATCCCTTAAAAATTTGGAGGTTGCAGCCAGTAAAATTGGGGCTAAGGTTACTGTTATTCGTGAAGTTGATGGAAGAATGGGTAAAGCTTTGGAGGTTTTGGTTAGAAAAACTAAGGAATCCAGTAGTTTTCCCATTTGGCTTTATATTCCAGTTTTAGGGAATGTTGATTCTGGAAAATCAAGTTTGGTAGGAGTTTTAACAACAGGAATGATGGATGATGGTAGAGGAAGTGCAATGGCTAGGGTTGCAAGATATCTTCATGAGGTTAAAATGCGTAGAACATCATCCATTTCTTGTCATCCTTTAGGTTTTGATGAGTCGGGGGAAATTGTAAACCATAATTTATCCTCACCCTTAGATGAGGCTGAAATTTTTTTAAACTCCAGTAAAATTGTGGATTTTGTTGATTTAGGTGGTCATGAAAGATATTTTAAAACAACCCTTAAAGGTATTGTAGGTCATCATCCAGACTACTGCATTATTACAGTTTCAGCAAATGATGGAATTAAACCTATGACAATAGAACATTTAAAGGTTGTTGTTGGATTAAAACTTCCCATGATTTTTGTTATAACTAAAATAGATTTAGCACCCCATAAAGTTTCAAAAATTGTTAGAGATGTTCAAAGCCTAGTTAAACTTCCAAAAATAAATTCCATCCCATTTCCTATAAAAACTATGGATGATGCAATTGTAGCCTCTAAAGTTATGCCAACAGGTAGAGTAACACCCATATTTACAGTTTCAAATGTGACAGGTGAAGGTTTAAACCTACTACAAACATTTTTAAATCTTTTACCTCAAAGAACCCGGTGGAATGAACAGGTAAACAAACCTTTACTTATGTATATTGATGACATTTTTAATGTGAGAGGGGTTGGACCTGTAGTTTCAGGTTTAATTCAACAAGGTTTGGTTGCTGAAAATGATTATGTTTTACTTGGTCCATTTAAAGATGGAAGTTTTAGGAATGTTCGTGTTAAATCTATTCATATTAACAGAACATTTGTTGAAAGAGCTGTTGCTGGAAATGATGCATGTTTAGCTTTATCTGGTGTAAGTTTTGAGGAGCTTAGAAAAGGTATGGCTGTTATGGGTGTAGATTCAAAACCTAAAGCAGTTACAAGTTTTGAGGCTGAAGTATTTATTTTACATCATCCAACAACCATTAGAGAAGGATATCAAGCTGTAGTTCATGCTCAAACAATAAGACAAGCTGTAGAGTTTACGGAAATTCATGGTAAAAAAGTTTTACGTACAGGTGATTATGGGAAGGTTAGATTAACCTTCATGTATTATCCTGAATTTTTGGTTGAAGAACAAAATTTTGTTTTTAGGGAGGCTAATGCTAAAGGTATTGGTGTTGTAAGAAAAACCTTATAAAGAATAAAATTTAGCACTTAAATACAGCCATCAACAACAATTATTGTTAGGTGTATTAGGATGGGGTTTGCTCCGCCAGGAGCTTATGATAGAGCAATAACAGTATTTTCACCAGATGGTCGAATCTTCCAAGTAGAATATGCATTTGAACCGGTAAGAAAAGGCACAACGGCTATTGGAATAGCGTGTTCAGGCGGGGTTGTTTTAGCTGTTGAAGAAAAACCTTTTTCCATTCTTCAGGATACAAATGTAGCCTTAAAACTCTTCCAGGTGGATGAGCATGTGGGTGCTGCTGTTGCTGGATTAATGGGGGATGCAAGAATTCTTGTAGACCAAGCAAGAATTTATGCTCAATCAAACAGGTTAACCTATGATGAGCCTATAGATGTTGAGGTTTTAAGTAAAAGAGTTGGAGATATTGCTCAACTATATACTCAACATGCAGGAGTTAGACCTTTTGGTGCATCCATAATTTTTGCAGGTGTTGACCGAACTGGAAGTAAAGTTTTTTTGAGTGAGCCTAGTGGAGCTTATTGGGGATTTAAAGCTGTTGCAATTGGTGCTGGTGCAGATGTTGTAAGACCAATTTTGGAAAAAGTTTACAGGGAAAATATGAGTTTGGATGAGGCTATTCTTCTTGGATTGTATTGTTTATCTAAGGTTATTGAAGGAAAAATTGAGCCTACAAAAATTAAGATTGCTATTGTTTCTACGGATGAAAAAAAGTTTAAAATTTTACCTTGGTCTGAAATTGAAAAATATCTAAAACAGTTAGATACGTTTAAAGATAAAGTTGAAAAACAATGAGTCAAAAGTTTACCATAGCTAGACTTATGATTTCTGGTGAAAGATTTGAAATAATGGTTAACCCGGATAAGGCTTTAGATTATAAGCTTGGAAAATCTGTTCCTTCCTCCCAAATTTTGGCTTATGAAACAGTTTTTAAGGATGTTAGTAAAGGTGAAAAAGCTTCAGAAGAAAAATTAAGAAAAATTTTTGGAACAACAGACCCATTAAAAATAGCTAAAATAATTTTGGATAAGGGTGAGCTTCAATTAACAACTGAGCAAAGAAGAAAACTTATAGAGGATAAAAGAAAACAAATAATTTCTTTTATTTCTAAACATTGTGCAGACCCCAGAACAGGGTTACCTCATCCACCCTTAAGAATTGAGCAAGCATTAACTCAAGCAAGAGTTTCCATAGACCCGTTTAAAGATGCTGAGGAACAAGCTAAAGAGGTTATTCAAGCTTTACGTCCAATTCTCCCCCTAAAAATGGAGGCTGTTTCAATTGAGGTTAAAATTCCACCTCAATATGCACCAGCTAGTTATGGTGTTTTAAAATCTTTTGGAACAATAAAAAAAGAACAATGGCTTTCTGATGGGAGTCTTATGGCCGTTATTGAGGTTCCAGCTGGACTTCAGGGTGCTTTCTTGGAGAAAATAGCTAACTTAACAAAAGGAACGGTTCAAAGTAGGATTTTAAGGTAGGAAAAGCTTATCCTAAAGCCTAATATACTTCAAGCTTTAACCAACCATAATATGAGGATGGTTGAAAAAAGACAGCTTGTAGTTCCTGGAGATTTACTTGCTGAAGGGGATTATGTAGCTGGTGAAAACACCTACAAAGAGGGAAATAGAATATATTCTCAAAAAATTGGGTTAGTTGATTTTGATGACAAAAAAATTTTTGTTGTTCCTTTAAAAGGAAGATACGTTCCAAAAATTGGTGATGTTGTTATTGGGCAAATTGTAGATGTAAGTTTAAGTGGCTGGACTGTAGATATAAATTCACCTTATAAGGCAGTTTTAGGTGTTCCTGAGGTTGTAGGCAAATCTTTTAGTCCAAAACTTGATTCTTTAACAAAAATTTTGGATGTTGGAGATGTTATTGTAGGTAAAATTGTATCGTTTGATAGAACAAAAGACCCTGCATTAACCATTAAAGGTGAAGATTTAGGAAAAATTAGTGATGGAATCATAGTAAAATTAACACCTACAAAGGTTCCTAGATTAATAGGGAAAAAAGGTTCGATGATAAACATGATTAAACGGGAAACCGGATGTGAAATAATTGTTGGTCAAAATGGAAGAATTTTTATTCGAAGCAGAAACCCTGAAAAAATTGAGCTTGTTGTTAAAGCTATAAAAATGGTTGAAGAACAAGCCCATACAACAGGATTAACAGATAGGGTTAAAGAATTTCTTAAAACTGTGAAGGGGGTAAAAAATGACTGAAATTAAAAAGCTTATTGATGAAAATGGTTTAAGGGTTGATGGTCGTAAACTGGATGAAATTAGACCAATAAAAATAGAGATAGGTTTACTTGCAAACGCAGATGGTTCAGCTTATATTGAACAGGGAAGAAATAAGATAATAGTTGCTGTTTATGGACCGAGAGAAGCTCAACCAAAACATATAGGTTTACATGATAGAGCTGCTATTAGATGTAGATATCATATGGCTCCTTTTTCAACAGATGAAAGAAAATCTCCAGCTCCATCCCGTAGAGAAATAGAAATTTCAAAAGTTATTAGGGAAGCTTTAGAACCAGTTATATTCTCTGAATATTATCCTAGAAGTATGATAGATATTTTTATTGAGGTTCTTCAATCAGATGGGGGAAGTCGATGTGCAGCTATTACAGCCTCATCTTTGGCTTTAGCTGATGCTGGAATACCTTTAAAAGATTTAGTTGTAGCTTGTGCTGTTGGGAAAATTGATGGAAAACTTGCTGTAGACCTTTCTGATGTTGAAGATAAGCTTGGTGAGGCTGATATGCCTATTGCCTACATACCTGCTTTAAGAAAAATTTCTCTTATTCAAATGGATGGAATATTTACGGAGGAAGAGTTTTTTAAAGCTTTAAACATGGCTAAGGATGCATGTATAAAGATTTACAAGATTCAGAAGGAGGCTCTTAAACAAAAATATCTACAAACGGAGAAAGAGTAAAGGGGTTGGTGAAATAGGTTGTCTGTAACTTCTCAAGCAGAACCTTTAACAAAGATTAAAAGCAAAAGAATGATGAAACTTTTAGCTTCAGGTAAAAGATTGGATGGTAGAGGTTTATTGGATTATAGGGAAATCAAGATTGAAAATGGGGTTGTAGAAAAAGCTGAAGGTTCAGCTTTAGTTTCTATGGGAAATACAAAAGTTCTTGTTGGTGTAAAAATTGAAACTGGACAACCATATCCAGATTTACCCAATCAAGGTGCACTTACAGTTAATGCTGAATTTGTACCTTTAGCCTACAAATATTTTGAACCTGGTCCACCAGATGAAAACTCTATTGAGTTAGCTAGGTTGGTTGATAGGGGAATTAGAGAATCTAAAACCATTGATATGGAAAAACTTGTAATTATTCCTGGAAAAGAGGTTTATGTTGTTTTTGTTGATGTTTATATTCTAGACCATGATGGAAATCTTGTAGATGCTGCTGGACTTGCTGCTGTTTCAGCTATTTTAAACGCAAAACTTCCAGTTTATAGGGTAAAAGAAAATGGTGAGGTTATAAAGATGGACGAATATGTTCCTTTACCTGTTCAAAATTGTCCAATACCTGTAACAATGGTAAAAATTGATGATAAAATTCTTGTAGACCCAACTCTTGATGAAGAAAATATGGCTTCAGCCAAACTTACAATAACTTTAACAAAAAATGGGGAAATATGTGCTATGCAAAAAAGTGGTTTAGGTGCATTTACATTGGATGAAATTGTTGAAGCTCAAAAAATAGCTAGAAAAAAATCCAGTGAAATTAGAGAAAAATTTTTTAGGGAATGGTGTTAAAAAAATGGGAAAAACAAAAAAGCTTGGTTCTGTAGCAAGATTTCGTGAAAGAGGTGGAGCAAGCTTAAGAAAGGTTAGAGCTGAAATTGAAAGGTTAGCAAAACAAGTTTATGAATGCCCAAAATGTGAAGCTAGGGCTGTTAAAAGACAAAGTGTTGGAATCTGGAAATGTAAAAAATGCGGATATACTTTTGCCGGAGGAGCCTACACACCAACAACAAAAATTGGGGTTATCGTAAAAAAACCTAAAGAAACCTAAATCTTTATTTTTTGAAATCCACCAGAATTTTTAAGGTTTTCAGAGTAAAAATTTTAGCTTATTTAGGTTGGTGAAGTAAAGTTGGTTTTTACAGCCTTAACAGTTGCAGGTGTTGATGGGTGTGGTGGTGCTGGTGTTTTAGCAGACCTAAAAACTTTTAGCATTTTTAAGGTTCATGGTGCATGTGTAGTTACAGCTTTAACCGCCCAAAACACAAAAAGTATAAAAAAAGTTTTGCCAGTAAAACCTGAATTTGTTAAGGAACAATTTCAAACAATTTTGGACGACCTTAAAATTGATGCTGTAAAAACAGGAATTCTTCCTTCAAAAGAAACAGTTAAAATTGTTGCTGATTATGTTGATGATTATGGTTTAAAACTTGTTGTTGACCCTATATTTAAATCCACAACAGGTAAAAAATTTGTGGATGATGAGATTATTAAAACTTATATTAAAAATCTTTTACCTTTAACAAAAATTGTAACTCCAAATATTTATGAGGCAAGTATTCTTTCAGGTGTTAAAATTAAAAATATGGATGATATGGTTAAAGCTGCTGAAAAAATCTTAAAGTTTGGAGTAGAAAATGTTGTTGTTAAAGGCGGACATTTAAAAGGAAAAAATGTTGTAGACCTATTTTTTAATGGAAAAAAATCTGTTTTTTTTACAAAACCTAAATTGAATGGTAAAATTCATGGAGGTGGCTGTTTTTTTTCAGCAGCCTTAACAGCATGTTTGGCTTCTGGAAAAAATGTTTCTCAAGCAATTGAAACTGTTGAAAAAATGGTTGAAGAAGTTTTTAGATTTGGTTTAAAAATTGGAAAAGGTCTAAAGGTTATTCATCCCTTAATTCCTCTTTACAATGAAGCTGAAAAATGTAGAGTTTTGGAGAATGTAAATTTAGCCTTAAACAAGTTTTTAACGTTTAAAAAAGTTCATGGGTTTATTGCTGAGGTTGGAACTCAAATTGCTGAGGCTTTACCTTATCCTTCAACAATTTATCATGTAGCTGGTGTTGAGAGTAGAATAAGAAAAATTAAGAGAAAAATTGTTGCTGGAAATGTTAGGTTTGGTGTTTCAACCCATATGGCTAGGTTAATCTTGGCTTCAAACAGGTTAAACCCGAAAATTAGAGCAGCATTAAATTTACGTTACGACAAAAAACTTTTAGAGGCTTTAGAAAAGGAGAAATTTACTATTTCAAGTTTTGATAGAAGGTTTGAACCTAAAAAGATTAAGATGGTTGAGGGTAAAACTTTAGATTGGGGGTTTAAACAAGCCGTCAAAAAAATTGGGAAAGTTCCTGATGTAATCTATGATTTAGGAGAACCGGGAAAAGAACCTATGATTAGAATTTTAGGTGAAAATGCTGTTAAACTTGTTGAAAAAGTGGGGAAAGCTGTTAAAAATTTTTAATGTTAAACTAAAGCTTTAAATTAAGGAATTTAAGCCTTTTTTGAGGGGAAACTTAGAATGGTTGGGAAACCCAGAAATTTTTCTGCCATCCAAGAAGTTGAAGTTGAGGGTCATCTAATAGACTCCATGATTCTTTCAAGGATTTGGGATAAAATCATGGATTTAGGTGGAGATTTTGAGGTTTTAGAGTTTAGGGTTGGAAGGAAAAAAACAGATTATAGTTATGCTAGAATGTTGGTAAAAGGTGAGGATGAAAACCATCTTAAACTGATCCTAGAAGAAATTTTTAGGTTAGGAGCAATCCCATGTAAGGTTGAGGAAGTAAAATGTAAACCAGCTCCAGCAGATAAAATTTTACCTGAAGATTTCTATTCAACAACAAATCATCCTACCTATGTTTATTTTAAAGGTCGATGGGTTGAAGTTGAAGGTTTAATGATGGATAAAGTTGTGGTTGTGGACCCTGAAAAAGGTAAGGCATACTGTAAAGCTATAGGTGAAATAAAAAAAGGAGATTTAATTGTTGTTGGTGAAAAAGGAATAAAAGTTAAACCTCCAGAAAGACCTAGGGAAAGTATTGGAATTTTTAAGTTTATGAGTAGTGAAGCATCCTCAGAAAAACCAGCTTCAACAATAATTAAACAAATAGCTCAAGATATTTATGAGGTTAAAAAAGTTAGGGGAAAAATTGTTGTTGTTGCAGGACCTGCTGTTATCCATACTGGTGCAGCAGAATCTTTAGCTTCTATGATAAGGATGGGTTTTGTTGATGGTTTACTTTCAGGAAATGCTTTAGCAGTTCATGATGTTGAAGCAGCTCTTTACGGAACCTCTCTTGGTGTATCGTTGAAGGAGGGAATTACCCTATTAAAAGGTTATAGAAACCATATAGCAGCAATCAATGAAATCTATAAGGTTGGTTCCCTTAAAAGGGCTGTTGAAACTGGTTTAATTAAAAAAGGAATAATCTACGAATGTATAAAAAACAATATTCCTTTTGTTTTGGCTGGTTCTATTAGGGATGATGGCCCTCTACCAGAAGTTATTACAGATACGATTGAAGCTCAAAAAAGGTATAGGGAGATTCTTAAGGATGCAAACATGGTTTTAATGTTTTCAACAGCCTTACATTCTATTGCTGTTGGAAATATGATTCCCTCAACTGTTAGAGTTGTTTGTGTAGATATAAATCCTGCAACCGTAACTAAGCTTTTAGATAGAGGTTCTATGCAGGCTGTTGGTGTTGTTTCAGATATTGGAACCTTCCTACCAATCTTAGCTGAAGAATTAAAAAACCTAAAAAAATTGGAAGAATTTCAGAAAGTTTAAGGTTCAAGTCTATCTCTATCCCTTGGAAATAGAACACATTCTCTAACATTTTCTTTTCCAGTTAAAACCATCAAAAATCGGCTTAAACCTAAACCCCAACCTGCATGAGGAGGAAATCCCCAATCAAAAACTTTTAAATGATGTTTAAAACTTTCAGGGTTTAAATCTTGTTCTTTCAATCTTTTAATTAAGGTTTCCTTATCATGAATTCTTGTACCTCCAGATGCTAATTCAATCCAACTATACATTAGGTCAAAAGCTTCACAAGTTTCAGGTTTATCATCTTTAGGCTTAATATAGAATGGTTTTGATTGGGTTGGCCAATCAACAATAAAATAGTATTCTTCAGGATGAAGTTCACCTAAAACTCTTAATGCTGGTGTTGGTATATCTTCACCCCAACTAATAGGGAAACCTTTACCCTCTAAAACCTTTAAAACTTCATCATAACTATACCTTTTAAACGGTAAACTAGGAATTTTTATTTCACGTTTTAAAATTTTTAGCTCCTTATAACATTTTTTCTTAACCCCTTCCAAAACAAAAACTATTAAATTTTCTAGAAGTTTCATAACATCTTCCCATGTTGCAAAAGCTTGTTCCACATCGATGGAAATAAATTCAGCAATATGTCTAGTTGTACGGGATTCCTCAGCCCTAAAAAAAGGAGCTATCTCATAAACCTTTTCAAAAACAGATGTTAACTGTTCCTTATACAGTTGAGGACTTTGAGCTAAAAAAGCTTCTCTATCAAAGTATACTACAGGAAAAAGTGCAGCTCCTCCTTCAGTTGCTGTTGCTATAATTTTTGGTGTTTGAATTTCAAGAAAACCTTCGTTCTCAAAATATTCTCTTGTTAAACTTAAAATTTCATGGTTTATTTTAAATATAGCCCTATTTTCAGGTCTTCTTAGGTCTAGAATTCTTGCATCCAATCTTACATCAAGTTCAGCTGGAATTCTACCTGTAGGGTCTAAAGCTAAAGGATGTTGAGCATAATTTAAAATTTTTATTTCTTCCGGAATAATTTCAACCCCAAGTTGAGCTTTTTCACTTTTTTTAACAACCCCTCTAACCCCAACAACACATTGTTTTTTTAACCCAGAAATTTTTTCAACAATCTTTGGATTTACAAGCTTAATTGGAATGGTTATTTGTACTTCACCTTCCCTATCAGCTAAAAGAATAAACTTCATTTTACCTAAATCTCTGATGGTTTGAATCCATCCAAACACTGTTACTTTTTGACCATCAAGATTTGGTGTAATCTCGGTTGAATAATGAGTTCTACGCCAATCCTCCAGCCTATCCAACCTCAAATTTTTCACCTAAACTATGAAAAACTTTTCCTTA
>Ga0190363_1000268_pt1 | contig 30101 bp, 34 predicted proteins | sample 48721867_MG_FD_161272 | JGI IMG/M metagenome (GOLD analysis project Ga0190363, IMG submission 161272) | Hydrothermal vent microbial mat bacterial communities from Southern Trench, Guaymas Basin, Mexico - 4872-18-6-7_MG | ecosystem: Environmental > Aquatic > Marine > Hydrothermal vents >... | reverse complement strand
AAAGTTTTTCACAATCCTAGCAACTTCGCTTATATCCTTTTCCTTATTAGGAAACTTTTCTAAAAGAATTTGAAGTAGCATTTCCACTTCCTTAAGAGGAATTTCAACATACTTGTAGTTTCCGATAATTATTTTAACCGTAATATTTTTAGTCACCATTCATACCCCATAATTTTACGGTAAAAAATTACCATATTTTAAATTAAAAAAGTAACATTATAAAGTTTGGTTAGGAAATATTTTAGAGTGTGGTGAAGTATAGGATGTCATTTAGAGCAGTATATCCGTCAGCATCTAAGTTTAAATACATAGCACAAACTTTAGTTAAAATAGCCGATGAAATACCGTTTACAGCTAATGAAAACGGTCTCTTCGTGAAAACATTGAGTCCCGATAAAACAACAATGATTTCACTTACAATACCTTCTTTAGCATTTGATGAGTTCGAATGCCCTGAAGAAACAACATTTATTGTGAGTAGTGATGAACTCAATAAGACGGCTAGACGTGGTTCAAGAAACGATATGGTTGAGCTTGTTCTTGAAAAAGAGAATAGAAGGCTAAGAATGTCGTTCATAGATAAGAAGCTCGGATACAAAAGGACATTTTATGTACAACTAAAGGAGGGTGTTATAGAGAAACTACCTGAGCCAAAACTGAAATTACCTGCTGTGGTAAGGATGATTAGCGATGACTTTAAGAACCTAGTTAAAGACGCTAAAATCGTAGGTGACGAAATAGAGTTCATAGCAACTCGGGAAAAGCTTGAAGCAAGAACAGTAACTCCTCAAAAAGAATATTATAATATCATGAGGCTTGATAAACCGTTAATATCACTTATAGTTGAAGAATCCGAAGTTGCATCAACATACGGTATAGACTTATTAGAAATAACGTTAAAAGCTGTTGCTGCATCCGAGACAGTAACATTAGAATTTGGTTCCTCTATGCCTATGAAAGTTACATTTGAGGTTCCCGGAGGGGGATCATTAGTTTATTGGGTTGCTCCTAGAGCGCAGGCATAACTAAGTTACTCGAGCTTGCCCAACAATTCCTCGAGAACTTTCTGAATTTTTTCTTCAGCCACTTTCTTTTCAGCCTTCCTTACTTCTTCGAATGTTTTAGGTTTTGTTTCAGGAAACCATACAGGTTTTGAACAATGATTTCGTTCAGAACATAAGAGACAACATGATGCGCAAATTTGTCTTCCCGGATGAAGCCAACATGTTAATGTTGGAATGTAATTTCCACAAATATGGCAACGTTCCCAATACATTGTCACCGTTTAACATCTCCAATTTAGTGATAACCGAATTTAATCTTAAACTCATCGTATATCTTTTTAAGCTTAAGTTCCCATTTAGCTAAATCCTTAGGATCTTCGGGATATTCATAGTAATGTTTTTTCACCTTATCCATGAGCGTTGCTAGCGTTTTAAGTTTTAAAAGCAAACTTGGCTTACTTATAAACTTTAACGCGCTAATAATCTTATTCGCTATACTCATTTTTAAATCTCCGGTTGAGCTTATTTCTAAAAGTTCATCTTCAGAAACCATTTTCCTCTTGATTATTAACGTTAGTTCTTCCTCACTTAGTCTCTGAAGAACCATTCTAAGTAAATCTAAAGATGCTTGCTTAGCACCATAGCCCATAATATATATTTTATTCGTTTTCCAAAGAGTCTCTGTCGTAATTATTCCTTCACTTAAGGCATCTATAGAAGCATTAGCCGCAGCCCAAGCAGATATTAGAGAAGATCCTATACCTCCACCATGGACAGGATTTGCCGTAAAGGCAGCATCACCTATCACTATGAAGTTAGAGTAAACAAGTGTTTTAAGAGGTCTACGAGTAGGTACTATACCTCCACCAGCATGCAGAAGTTTTGAGTTTTTGAAAACATCTCTTGTAAGAATGTATTTTCTAAATTGTTCAGCGGGATTAGGGTAACCCATCCCCCCTTGAATGCCTAATCCTACATTTACTTTACTCTTGCCTTTAGGGAAAAACCACCAATATCCCCCTGGAGCTATTAGTGGAGACAAATATATCCGTAAATACTCTGGTTCTTCAATCTCGTTATTCAAAACCCTAATTTCCCTATATGCTATTGAAGTGTCTTTATAGCCTAGTTTTTCCGAAACCCACCAGTTACTAGGTAGCTTATTTCTTAAAGCTCCCGCAACACCAGAGGCATCTACAACTATTTTTCCCTCTAATACTTTATCTACGCCAGCTCTCCCATCATGTATAAGAACCCCTTTAACTTTACCGCCGCTAATTATCGGCTTTTTAGCATAAGAACTATCATATAATAGAACACCCCTTGAAAGCGCTTCACGAAGAAGACGTTGGCCGAAAGCCTTTCTGTTCAGTTCAAAACCTTCACCCTTAACTAATAAACTATGTTTTTCATCAGGCGCAATAACCCTAATTCCTTTAATTACACCTTCAACTTCATCGCCTGAAGGCTCTTTTAAACCCAGCTTCCTAAAGTACTCTCTATTAATAGCATCACCGCAAACTTTCTCTCCAATTTTCTTTAAAGGCTTCATTTCAACTAAAGCTACAGAAAATCCCTTCTCAGCAACTAATCGTGAATAAAATAGGCCTGCAACTCCCCCACCAACAACTACAACATCGAATTTTTCTGAAGAAACCATTTATAACACCTTCATATAGGTTGTTATCGCGAGCACCAGCTTTCATCATCTCTCAGATGCGGGTTCGACGCTCATCAAGTTATGTAGGTTTCACAATGCTCTTTCTTATACTTTTCCTCTAAACAGCATATTAGCCCAGTAAATAATTGATGCCAATTGAGCTAAATACCATAGTGAAACTGCGGATAACCCATAAACCATAAGCATAAGCAACGTAATCACAGCGATAATTATCGAAAACACTAGCTCATAAGTGAATTTAAAGCTCCTAACCCTGTAATAGCCTTTAGGAGTAACATGCCATTCGGAGGCTAAGTTAGCTAAGCCTTTAATCGAGGAAATAGCGAGTGTAGGTGCGAGCATAAAAGTCAAGCCAGCAGTTCTTCCGAGAATTCTTAAAGCCCTAGTAAAACTTAGTAGTCCTCTCACGTATTTCAAGAATAAAACGGAATAAAGCAGTGAGATAACAATCCAAAACATAAATGAATATATGAAGGACATCGCAACAACGAGTTTCCCGAATAGAACTGTAAATATAGGAATTAATATGTTAAGTAGTACTATGGACAGGGATGAAAAGTATTGTGAAAGATAAAGTATGTTTTCAATTTTCTTAACACTATCAATTTTACTTCTTAGAATTCTTCTCCAATACGTTCTTAACAGTTGAGCTGCTCCATAAGCCCATCTCTCCTGTTGCAATCTATAAGCGTAGTATGTTGAAGGAACTTCAAGTAATGTATGGATATCGTTGGCAAAACAAACACGATAGCCTTTACTAAGAAGCCTTAAACCCAATTCGACGTCTTCAAGTAAGCATTTTTCGTAAAAGCCACCTATTTCGATAAGTATATTCTTAGGTATAACAAAACCTGAACCAGCAATACCACAGTATCCAAGAATCTCATATCTTTTTCTAAAAAGTGTTTCAACAAGAAACTTCTTAGTATAGCTTAGAGCTTCGCTAAGTAGTGAGCACTCCACGTTTGATGGCTCCCATCTAGTCATTAAGACATCGCATTTTCTTTTCAAGATGGTGTTGGCTATGTTTAACAAGTACGTTTCATTTACTCGGGAGTCAGCATCCAAAACGATAATGTAGTCCTTATTAGATATTTTAAGTGCAAAATTAAGTGCACCAGCTTTATATCCTCTCCTACTTTCCCTACGTATGATGCGTATGTTTAATTTCGAACCAACAACCGCTAAAACACGATCCCTTATGTTTTCGAAAACATCAGGTTCATCGTCACTTACAATTACTATTTCGTAAAGTTTTTTCGGGTACTTCTGTCTTGCAAGATCCTCTACAGCACTTAGCAGTGTTTCCATTTTTTCGTTGTATATAGGAATTATTATCGTAAATGATGGCAAATCTTTACCAAAAATAATGGTAGATTTTTCTCCTCTAAATTTTCCTTTAATCATGTAGTAGGCTATTTGGAGAATTAAAGGTAGCAAAATAAATACCATAGTTATTACAAGAATTAGTGCCAATAACATGTTTAAGGCTTCGCTTATGTATGGCATTTCAAATTCTTCTCCCTATACTTAGCTATCATTATAAACCATGAAATTAGCCATATCAAGGTTACTAATGAAGAAATAGCTAATTTGGTAAGACTAAACACGATTTTCTCCATCGGCGTATTTCCAGCTGGGAAAGTAGCTATTATCCCATCCACTACGTAGAGAACACATAGCATACCCAGCCAAGCAACAATCATTATTAATGCTACAGGTAAGACTGCTCTAATAATTTTTTTAGCATTCATATGCATTTTCCCTGAAAAACACTAATACATTTCTTCTTGAAAGCCAATGAATTATCATACATGTAAACGTTGTTAAACATAACATATATTTCGGAACATCCTTCCCTAAAATACTTCATTATTTTCAACATTAAACTTTCTAAGTCACTATTACTATATTTGTATCTGTAGTTAGGCCATTTACCGTTTTTACCATGTAATCTCAAATATACTATGTCACTTAAGATAACAGGATCCATGATGAAGGGATCAACACAATGAATTATTCCGGTTTCCTCAACAACTTTCCTAATACTTTCAGGATAATTAATCCAATTGCCCCTAGGTTCCCAAGCAATCACTATGTTCTCAGAAATGTTTTTGGCTTTCTTAAAGAATTCTATGGCGTTCCTAAGGTTTTCATCGTTCATTTTAAATGATGGAGGCGACTGAACAACTATTATTTTGGAGCGAAGGATCTTAGCTATATTAACTATCCTCCTCCAAGCACTAATGTTTTCAGGAGTCGGCTTGAGATTACCGTAGGCTTCAGGTTTTTCAAGTTTAATTCCAGCTTTTCTCCATGTAGGACTCTTAGGGGAATGTGTAATTACCTGCCATGCTTTAACTGAAAATTCGAAATCTTCAGGTGCTTCGTTTCTCCATTTCTCAACGGTTCTTTCTAATGGTAATTTGTAGAATGTCTGCTGTACCTCGACAACTCTATGTGTTTTAAAGTATTTCTTCTTTGAAACCGGGAATCCGCAACATCCGATTTTAATAACGTGTTTAGTTATCATTGCCTAAGCCTTAGCCTAAATTTGATTGCTTCCCATTATTTTTGAATGTTTCTAATCACTTTCTCGGATTAGTATTATTTTTACTTTTTCTCCATGTAGTTTCCTGATTTTCTCTTGGTACCCTTTCGGAGGGTATATCAAGTATTTCTCACCTGTCTTGACTACCTTCGCCTCAAAGACGTATATCGAGACCGCTTGGCACCACCATATTTAATTTGGGTACTAAAGCTTATAAATCTGTACACTAACAATATTTATCAGTGTGTACCCGATGGAGGCGTCTATCACCCGCTTAGCTCGGGGGATGCCTGAGGGGACGTACTATAAGGCTTTGAAGACTAGGGCAGAGATTATTAAAGGAGACATCAACGACTTACTATGGGATTTAGCGGTATACAGGTACACTCTACAGAAAGCTGTTGATGCACTATGGGAGCTGGATAGGATTCCTAAAAAGAGTCAGGTTCATCAACTACCCTATCTGATGCTGAGAAACTACGGTTTTAGAGCACACGTAGCTAAAAACATCTACAAAACAGCTCTAGCATTAGTGAAGTCAGCTAAAGAAAAAACAACTGTTCAAAGCCAACTATAAGGAGAATGACGGCTAGGTTCGACTATCAAGATGCTAGAGTTGATATAGATAGTCATATTGTAAAGATAGTTCTTAGAGATAAATGGTACACCTTAAAGCTTATGCGTAGGAAAGAGTATATCGAGAGGTTTAAAGGTTTAAAATGGAAAGAAGTTCATTTAAAGTACTATAATGGAGTATTGTACGTTAGCATAGTATTTGAGACGAGGTACATACCTTATATTCCTAAGGGTGCTCAAGCACTAGACGTAAACCTAAGGCATGTTGTAGTCTACGATGGCTCTAGTGTTAGAAGGTATAGAACGAGGTTTACTGATGCATTAGGCAGGAAGGCTAGAGCTGAAGAGCTTCAGAAGGAGTACTCTAAGAGGTGGAGGTACAATAAGAGGATACTGAATAAAATAAGGTCTCTACATAGAAAAGCGAGGAATATTACAATTGACTGGTGCAGAAAGTTTGCAAAAGAAGTTGTCTTGAAAGCGAAAAGGCATAGCCATGCTGTTATTTTGGAGAACTTGAGATATCTACATGTAAAAGCTGTTAAGAATGGGAGTAATATTGCTTGGAAGCTATCCTTGTTTGCATATAGAAAACTTCAGGAATCAGTAGTAGCTAAGGCGATAGAGTACAACGTGCCAATACTATTTGTAGACCCGAAAGACACATCATCAACATGTCCAAGGTGTGGAGCAAAGCTTTCCTACACCCATAGGCTAGCGGTGTGTAGGATATGTAGGTTCATAGCAGATAGAGACAGAGTTGGAGCAATGAACATCTGGCTTAGAGCTCTACACGCGTATACGGGGGAGCCTGGGTCTCCCCAAAGCACCCCCGCTATGAACAATGAAGCCCGAGGGAGCAGGGGAACAAGGAATGAGGGGATGAAGAAGGTAATTAGAAGTATTCAAAAGTGATTAGAAGTATCGTTCAGACCCGAACCCTAAAAGATAATGTTACATTAAATTTATTAAGCATTTACTTATATGAAAGCTACTTAGTTTACAGCCACATTTACTCATAGGAAAAGCTGGAAGGTGTCTTGAAATAGTAGAACCTCCGAGAAAATTTACATGTCTTATGTGCGGAGATTGCTGCAGAGCAAGCCCTATTTCACTCTTACCACATGAGCAACTAATAATAATTAGATTAGCTAAAAAATTCAACATTAAAGTAGACTTCACAAGAGGATATACAGTATACGATAGACTAAATAACGTAAACATAGTTCTTACCTATCACATGCAACTTACAGAGAAAGGTGAATGCCCTTTTCTAAGAGATGATAAAAAATGTAGGATTCATAGACTATATAAGCCACTAATATGTAGAAGCTTCCCGTACACAATAAAAAATGTAAGTTACTTTTTCGATCCAATAACTAGGACCGCCTTTCATAGAAGCGAATATACTATTTCGGGGGCATGTAAGTTCATAAAAGAGTATACAGGAAGACTAGAGTTTTACTTAGGCAATGAGGCTTTTGTGAAAGAGTTTTTTGAAGACGAAGTGAGAGCCAGTTATCTTATGGAAAAATACAGAAGCATGTACATGGCAGCACTAACGTTCCTTTGGAAAATGAACTACATAGACTTAGTATCGAAGGAACATAAAGGTGTGGTTTTTGTAAACGCCTATACGTTTATCAGGAGGTTTATACCGTATTTTGTGATAACACCTAACTAGATTGGAGCTCATCAAGCTTAGCTAAAAATTCTTCAACAAAAGCTTTACCGTTTTTGGAAATATAATTATGACCTCCTAGTATAATATCGAAGTCTAATTTGAGAATTTTTGAAAGACTTTCCTTCAGAATATGAGTATCTTTGGTGTACAGATTCTCTTCGAAAAACATAGTATCACCTAAAGCTAGGACTTTATTACCATATATTTCGAAGTATATAGATATATGGCCTAGAGTGTGACCTGGAGTATGTATTATTTCGAGATCAAGCTCATCCAAACTTAAAGTTTCATGTTCTTTCCTTAAATTTACAGTTATAGGTGAAGGTTTAAACTCTAGACCAAAAATCTTCGCTAATGTTTCATCCATATTTCCCTCGCGTATGAATAGTGAATCAGGTTCATGAGCAACTGTTTTTACTCCCAAATTATAGTAGAGGATACTTGCTCCACCTGCATGATCGATATGGCAGTGAGTGATTATTAGGTACTCTAAGTCTCGAAAGGGATTTACTCCTAACTCTAAAATGTTTCTCAATAGGTTCTCAAAGCCTAAGCCCGTTCCGGAATCAATAACTACTCCTTTACCCCTTCTAGTGAGTATGAGATAAATGTTTGCATCTAATGGGTAAGTCAGCATAGGTCCTCCGACTAAATAAATACCCCTAGCTATCCCGATTAGGGGCATTTTAAACTACCATTAATTAGCAACTTTATCTTCATTTTTTAACAAGTCTTCTTATTTCAACATATTTAACTACTGGTAAGCTATTTAATTCGAGTTTAAGTTTTTCAATATCATCAATACGGGATCTTGAAATATCAACTATTATTAAGCATTCCGCTGTTTCTCCTCTCTTAACAGCTGCGCATCTATTAGTTACCATGTCTATTCCTAAGTCCGCAAATTTAGTAGCTACCTTAGCCAACGCACCAGGTACATCCTTCAATTCTATTTTAAGCTCTAAGAGCTCAGCTGACGGTGGAAATATTGGTGTAAGAACAATCTCTCCGGACTCTGTGTCAGCTATTAAGAGTACATACATGCCCTCAAATAACCCTAGAGATTCTCTCATTATTAAAGGAATAGTTATTCTCCCCTTACTATCTATTTTAGCTACTTCCGAAAGCTTCACCATAAAACACCTAACTCACTAAGCTTTATACCTTTGATCATAACACAGCCTTACCATTAACATTTGCTAAATAATTCAGTCTTACACTTCTAATTACTAATTATTAGCAACGAATTTAATAACGTATTCGCCTAAACCCACACCTAACGACGACGCAATTACAGAACACTTAGCTTTAAGCATAAAGACTATGTTTTTTCTTAATTTAAAATCCTTTGAGCCTAAATACTCATAATGAGCCATACCCTTAGCTATAATTAAATCCGATGAAACTAGGATATTTAATAGTTCAGATTTTATTTCATCTAAGAAAATACTAGAAGCATCAGTTCCCGTTTCAAGCAACATAACATTATCTCCGATATTTAAAAATCCTAATTTTAAGGCTTCATTGAAAGTGATATCGTTTTGAAAAGAACCTGACTTAGCTACAACATAAATCCTCATTTTACGGTATTTTTTAGCAATAAATCTTATAAGTTCTCTATCGAAAACAACTTCACCTGCGTTGTCAAGTAAGTAAACTAGTGTTTTCGTTTTATCGAGATATTTAAGGAGCTTCAATTCATCGTTTATTCTGAAAACGGCTTTCTCAAGTTCTTCTAAAATGTTTTCTGCACTAAATTCGTATCCTAACACACCAAAATCTATTGAATTACCTATGGTTGCGAGTTTTAAGAGGAAAGAGAAGTTGTTTAATTTTTCCTTATCTATGTCCCTTAATATTTTCTCAGCAACTTCGTTAGCTATTTTCTTCTCATTAATGTAAGGGTCATTGTCTCCAACATATTCCTTTAATTTTCTAAAGGATCTCGTAGCAATTTCGGCTATGTTCATGTCATTTGAGGCATAGTTAGCTATGTCTATAGCCAGTTTGCTTATGAATTTTACTCTATTTCTACGATCGCTGATATATTTTGAAAGCTCCCTTGCCCTAACATGTAAAATACATGGAATACATTGAGCATCTATTAATACCATGTTTTTATCTCTCATTAACCTAATGCTGTTGATTTCAATGTTTACTTAGCAATCTAAGAAATTCTCTCATGAAAGCCGGTAGGTCTGGAGGAAGTCTTGAAGTAACAAGGTTACCATCAACAACCACCTCTTTGTCCTCATAGAGTCCTCCGGCAGCTACTACGTCATCCCTTATTCCAATGTACGAAGTAAGTCTTCTACCTTTGACAGCATTAGCTGAAATGAGTAGTTGTGGACCATGGCAAATTGCTGCTACGGGCTTGTTTTCTTTTAGGAAACTTTTTACTATTTCAACAACTTTAGGGATTATACGTATTTTTTCCGGCGCTCTTCCTCCTGGAATTATTAATCCGACGTATTCCTCAGGTTTTACCTCGTCAAATGTTACATCAACCTTAATTTCGTATCCATGCTTACCTTTTATATAGCCTTTATCCTTAGATGCAATATGTACTTCATAACCTTCCTCTATAAGCCTATAGTAAGGGTAAAGTAGTTCAATGTCCTCCACATCATTATATGTTAGTATTAGAACCTTGCTCTTAGACATCAAAACCACCCTAAGTTATTTACTGATACTGTAGTTAATCAGTATTTAGCCTGTTCTTCATCCCCCATGGGTCATTTCGTGGTCCTTTCATCAGCTCTTCTCTAGTTTTCTAACTATTTTCTCAGCTATTTTTAAAATTTCCTTAGCGCCTTCTTCATGAGAATATACTTTTACGTACGGTTCTCCTTTATCATTAGCTTCAGCTATTTTCGAGCTTATAGGTATTCGCCCTAGCAATTCCACGTTTAGGCTTTTAGCTAGGAATTCTCCACCGCCTTTACCAAAAATGTATTCTATATGACCACATTTCGGACATTTATAGTAACTCATATTCTCAATTATGCCTAGTACCGGTAAATTGAGTTTTTTTGCGAATCCAGCTGCTCTTCTAACATCAAGTAAAGATACTTCAGATGGAACCGTAACGAGAATTATTCCTGAAGGATTAGGCATTTCCTGAGCTACACTTAAAGGCTCGTCTCCGGTTCCTGGTGGTAAGTCTACGATAAGATAGTCGAGTTCTCCCCAGTTAACCTCTCCTAGAAGTTGTCTTATTGCTGATACCTTCAAAGGACCTCTCCATATAACCGGAGTTTCATCATCTGGAAGCATAAAGTCTAGCGAAACAACTTTAATACCATCCTCTGAAACAACAGGTTCTATACCGCGCGGACTTGCTAGTAATGAAGCACCTCTTAAACCTAGTATTTTAGGTATATCAGGTCCGTGGAAATCAGCATCAAGTATTCCCACTTTCTTACCCAACATTGCTAATGCTACTGCTAAATTTGCGGCAACAAAGCTTTTACCTACGCCGCCCTTACCGCTTCCAATAAGTATCTTATGCCTTATCTTCTTGAATCTTCTAATGATTAATTCCTTCTGTTTTTCTATAAAACCAGGCATCCTAATGTTTCTCATTCTTTGAGAAAAAACCATTTGGGATTCCTCTTAACATTCTTTAACAATGTTAAAAACAACTAGTATATAAATGCTATGAGAAAAGAAACTAAAAAGGAAGAAATATGTAAAACAAAGAATAAAGGAACAATAAGTCTAAGATCTTCAGCTATATTTTCAAGAAAACGGAAACCTTGATAACCTAAGGTTTTTGTTAAAATATCTATCCTCCGAAACACTATTTTAGATTCTGTAAGCGATGACAATGCTTTTTTAACAGCTGTTATTGTTGTTTTAATAATTTCATTTCTGCAGATGCTAGCACCAACGGGAACATAGGTCTTTCCTCCTAAAGAACCCGTTTTCTCATGATTATCTGTTGTAACTATTGTTGCAAACGCAATATTCTTATGTAACTTCTTAATTTCGCTTTCAACTTCATCTTTAAAGTCTTTAGTAGCATTGTTGCCGTCATACACTACTATAATTGAAAGCTTTCCATGGTGGTCGAAAACTATAGCGTTAACGATATTAGAGCATAAATCTATACAATCGTTTAGTCTGGGATCTTCGATTTCGCTTAAACCTATTTTAAGAATGTCCTTATTCTTCGTATCTTTCCTTTGTATATTAGAAACATTATCCTTAAATATCTTTATATACGATTTACATTCTTCCTCAATGTTTCTTTCAACCTCTGGTTTAGCATTATGCGCTTCGATTACTAGTAAATCTTCAAAACCAGCTTTTTTAGCAATATTTTCTAAGACTTCATTTAGATGCGAAGGCAAATCATCTATTCCATTTGTTAAATTGTACAGTACTACTAAAGGCACTTTATCTAGTTCTATGAAGTACATGCAGTATTGTTTATCGCATAGTTTTTCGAAACCATAGATTGTATCGATATCTAAGATTCTACGATGATTTTCTCTTAAAGCGTTTCGAATTTGAGAAATTACGTATTTCAAATACTTCACTGATGGAATATCTTTCTCATGGGTTGTTGCAGCATGGAATATTAGAACCGGAATATTACCATAGATTTCCTTGAGTACCTTACGAAGCTCCGAAATAACTTTAGAACTTCCAGTATCCCTGAAAGGCCCAGCATGTATTGATGTTAATGCTATTATCCCCCTTACCTTATCATAAAAAACATCGTATATTATGAAGAGCTTTACCCAGACGCTATCATCATCAGAAATACTCTCCAATATTTTCTCGATAGGTTTACTGTCTTCAGCAAACCATAGCCGTAAAAAGGCGTTTGATAAAGCTAATGTTAACTTGCCTGTTTTAGAATATTTTCTCAGAAGTACAAAGTATACCTCTCCAAAAGAAGCTGAAATAAAAGGTGTTAAAATAGTAAATGACATTGTCGCAAAGGAATGTTCAAACATAGGTAATACTAAAGCGTAATATGTGATGGGAGGCAAGATAGACTCAAACATTGCTTTTACGAAATCACATTCTGGCCTCCTCAATACATAGTGTAGAAAAGCATAACCACCATAGGTAATTAGATAAAGCTTTTTAAAAGTAAACATCATAACCACTAGCTCAAAAACAAACACATGTAACAAAATAAAAATCAACATTACCAAAACTCTTCTCACATAATTTTTAAATCTGAGTACACTATTTCTTAGCAGAAAAGCTGTTATAGCATTCGAGATTATTATGGGTAGAATAACTGCTATTGAAAGGGTAGTTAGTGAGAAATACTGTGTTTTAGAGATAATAATCAATATTAAAATGAATAGGTAAAGTACAATCAATGTTGAGAGTTTAGGTGATGTGAAAACAAATCTCGAGTAGTACTTAGCCACATATTTTTCCATGTCCATTTTATCTAAAATCCTCAAACATGTTTGCAAAGGAAATTGTTAACTAATTATTTGCTATTTATTCTTAATCATTTGTAAAAACTTGAATTGTTTAAATTTTTAAGTTTTCAGGCAGTTGCACTATTGTTTGAACAGGTATGTTTACTTCCTTTTTCCAACTATTACCTATAGCTACTAAGACTACTGCACCACTAATTATTGCTTTAACTTTCTCTACAATTCTCACCATTGTTCTAAGTGTTTTTCCTGTCCTAATAATGTCATCTATTATGAGCACTTCATCTTTACGCTTGATCATCCTTTTTGGAACATAGAACGTTACAATGTCGGCAGAAGGTCCTATGTATGATCCTTCAATGTAATCTATTACATCTATATGTCTCGACCTTCTAGCTATAACGAGAGGAACTTGAAATGTTAAGGATATTGCAGTAGCTAGCGGTATACCATTAACTGCAGGTGCTAATACTTTCGTTACCCTTTTACCAGCAAACATCATGTAAACGTGTTGCGCAATGTACTGTAACATGTACGGATCAGATAGTATTTGCGATAAGTCAACGAAGCCTTCCCCTGTTATTTCAAGCTTTTCTAGTATAAGCTTCCTAATATCGACCATTTTGTTTAATGCATTCCATATTCTTTCGGCTTGGTCATAACTCGGTATTATTGAGCCTTTAATATATCTACATAGCACAGTTTCTGGAACACCAGTTATGGATGACAATTCCTTATATGAGAACATTCTTTTAAGCAACTTTAACCTTTCAATTACCATGAGGCGAAATCTTAGTGCTTCATACTTATCTGCCGAAAAGCTCATACTCCTTCCCTTATCTCTTAAGCTTTTTCTAATAATTTTTCAACACAAGTTTAAAAATATTTTTTAAGATATCAGTAATGCGGGAAAACCATCATTTAATATCAGGTCCGAGTGCCCTCATCACCATATAATTTCTTTTCTAAACCTACCTCTTTAGCTTTATAGTACTTAGCAAGTAAATGAGCTTCATAAGAGCTTTTAGCATAAGCTAATGTTCTTAATTCTAAAACCTTTAGACGTCTACCACAATACGGACAAAGCTTTGTTTTTTGATTAATCTTTACTATCAAAATATTTTTACAATGCGGACATTTAACTATTCTATATTCGTAAATTGTAGACATTTTTCACAACCTTTTATAACTCGTACTTAATACATTTTAAACTATAGGGATGGATGAAGAGGGAATTAAGTGCTGAAAAGTTGATGACAAACCCACGCGTCGACATCCCCACTAAATTCTTAACTCCCCTTTTTTAACTTTCTCTAGCATTTCTAGGACTATTTTATGAGTTAGTTCAGGATCCGCTTTACCTCTAGTTTTACGCATAACCTGTCCTATTAGATAATGTATTGCTCTTTTATTCACTAAAGCATCACAAACAGATTTCTTATGTTCTATGAAGACCTCTAAAACAATTTTCTTGATTACCTCTTTATCTGAAATCTTCACGAGGTCCCGTTCTGAAATTATTTCATGTGGAGACTTCCCATTAATTATTATTTCAGGAAGAATGTTCTTCAAAATTTTAATGCTTATTACTTTATCATCAAGAAGCTTGAGTAACTCAGCTATATGTTGAGGCTTAGCTTTAATACGGTCGGGTTCGAGTTCTTTCTCATGAACCCATCTTAGAAAGTCATTTATTAATATGTTTGCTAATTTCTTTGGCTTTCTGCTATAATGTTTTAATGCTTCTTCGAAGAAATCAGCTAGCCATTTACTTGTAACTAAAACCTGTGCTTCATACTCTGTAAGACCATAGTTCTCTATAAATCTTTTAGCTCTAGCATCAGGTAATTCAGGCATTGATTCACGTATTTTTTCAATATAATCTTTAGTTATCACTATAGGTGGTATATCTGCTTCAGGGAAGTATCTGTAATCTTGCTCCTCCTCTTTAACTCTAAGAGGAACTGTAACTTTTCTTAAATCATCCCAGTGTCTTGTTTCGCTTTTAACAATTACCCCTTTGGAAATGGCCTGTTTTTGCCTTACAATCTCATAAGCTAACGCCTTTTCAACATCCTTCGGCGATCCAATATTCTTTATTTCAACCCTACTTCCACCCGCTACTGAAATGTTAGCATCAGCTCTCATGGAACCTTCTAATTCACAATTACATACACCTAAATGTTCGAGAATAGATCTAAGCTTATTAAGAAAAGCTCTAGCTTCAGCTGGTGAGGACATGTCAGGCTCTGTTACTATTTCGAGCAATGCTATTCCTGATCTATTGTAATCAACGAGAGTATATGGGCTAGTGATTATTGATCCTGTAGGATAAACTAGCTTGCCAGGATCTTCCTCAATATTTATCCTTCTAATTCTAACGATTTTTTCCTTACCATTAACATTGATTTTTAAGAATCCACCTATAGCTATAGGAGCTCCACTAGCCCTATCGTACTGCGTTATTTGGAAGTTCTTAGGTAAATCGGGGTAAAAGTAGTGTTTCCTAAAGAAGATTATTTTCTCATTAATTTTAGAGTTTAAAGCCAAAGCCACCATTATAGCATAGTCTATTGCTTTCCTATTAACAACAGGTAATGCTCCGGGCAAACCTAAACATACTGGGCATACGTGTGTATTTGGCGGTTTACCTCGATAGTCTGATGGACAAGAGCAAAAGAGCTTTGTTTTTAAAGCTGTAAGTTGTACATGGACTTCAAGTCCTATTTTAACATTTCTTTCCTCCATTAGTACCTCACCTAAACTTCGGCTATAAGATTCTTTAAGCCCGTGAGTTCTTCTATAAAAGCGGCCATTGCCAAAAGTAGGTCTTCCTTTAAATAATTGGCCATTAATTGAATACCTACAGGTAATTTTTCCTTAGCAAATCCAGCAGGTATCGAAATAGCTGGTATTCCTACAATGTTTGCCGTAACCGTCTCTATATCGCTCATATACATCGCTAAGGGGTCAGCTATTTTCTCACCTAATTTAAACGGCGGTGTAGGCATTGTTGGAGAAATAAGAATAGAGTATTTTTCAAATGCTTTTTTGAATTCCTTAATAATTAGTGTTCTAACCTTTAACGCTTTAAAGTAGTATTGGTCAAAGTATCCTGCACTTAACGTAAAAGTTCCCATTATTATTCTTCTTTTCACCTCCTTTCCAAAACCGTTACCCCTAGTTTCTGAAAAAACTTCATTCCAATCACCATGTACATTAGCTCTGAAACCATATCTTACACCATCATAGCGAGCTAGGTTAGAGCTTGCTTCCGACATTGCTATTATGTAATAGGTTGGAAGTGCATATTTAATTACAGGTATTGATATTTCATCAACAATAAATCCCTCGTCAACCAATTTGTTTACTACATTTCCGACAATGGTTACTACTTCTCTGCTTACACCTTCTTCAAACATTTCCCTAACTACAGCGATCTTTACTCTTCTATGTAAATTGTTAAACTTAGAAATAGACTCTAAATAATCTGGTCTCTTAACCTTAAGCGACGTTCCATCATATGGATCATACTTAGAAATAACATTTAAAAGTAAAGCAACATCTCTTACCGTCCTCCCCATAGGACCTATTTGCTCTAAACTATTAGCATAAGCTATTAGCCCATATCTACTTACTAATCCATAGGTAGGCTTTAGACCGACAGTTGCGGTAAAGCTTGCCGGAGCTCTAACAGAACCTCCAGTGTCTGAACCCAGTGCTAACGGAGCCTCACCTGAAGCTAAAGCCGCAGCACTACCTCCAGAGGACCCTCCTGGTACTCTTTCTAAATCCCAAGGGTTCCTTGTTGGGCCGAAAAAGCTTGTTTCAGTAGATGAGCCCATAGCAAATTCATCCATGTTTGTTTTGCCTAGAATTATTGCTCCTTCTTCTTTCAACAGCTTAACAACTGTTGCGTCATAGGGTGGTATGTAGTTGTACAGTATTTTAGAACCACACGTTGTCCTAAGATTTTTTGTTGAAATATTATCCTTAATAGCGATAGGTAATCCTAAGAGGCGCCCTCTAGCTTTTCCTTCCTTTAATAAGCGATCTTTAATTTTGGCTTCTTGTAAAAGCTCATCCTTACTTCTTAATGTTATGAAAGCATTGATCTTCTTTTCAACTCTCTCTACTCTCTCTAAGAAATCCTCAATAACATCTGTAATGCTTAAATTACCTTCCCTAATATTGCGAATAATTTCTAATGCTTCAAGCCTATATGCTTTAACGCTCAAAGCTACATTCCTCAAAGTATCTTTGGTGCTTTAAAGTAACCGTTTTCCTTTTCAGGAGCATTGTATAACACTTCAGCTTGAGGTAAAGGCTTTTGTGGCGCATCATCCCTAAGAACATTTGTTAAAAGAGCAGTATGTGTTGTAGGTTCAATTCCTTCAACATTAACCTTATCTATTTCATCAAAAAATTCGAGAACCCTATTTAGATCTCTTAGAAACTCCTTTTTTTCATTCTCTGTAAGCTTAATCCTAGCAAGCCAAGCCAAATGATCTATAAGTTCCTCAGTAATCACTATTTTCCTTCGCATACATTTAAACACCTACTACTAAAGTACTATACTTAATCATTCTCCTATCATAAACTACAACTATAAAACTTTATTTCAAACATGGCATTTTCTTATTCCAAACTATTCCAATGATTCACCAATTCATTGTAAATATTTTTCAAAATTTTCAAAAGCAACAATATTATTTCAGGAACCTTATAACTATGTAGCTTTCTTACTTCGTTTGTTAGTTTCTTTAATTTTTAGTTGCAATAGTCTTAACGATCAATATCATTTATCATGTTTCTTTAACTCTACCTTTCCACAAGTAGATCGAAAAGTTATCGTCAATAATGTTCAACACGTATTACAAGTTCCTTTTCACAATTCTTTCTAACTACATTTTAGAGAAGAGAACATGTTTAAAACTACCATGCACACATCATCATTACTCATTTAAAACATAAACCTCCATAATTTAACCATATTTCACCTGTTTCACCGAATTTAATGTGCAAAACACCAGTATCATATAGATAAGCTACGTAGTCTCTTACATCATTTACTCTTAGTTTATATTCCTTAGAAATCCTCATTAGAATTCCCGATGCAATAAGTGGTATCCACTGGGGGTCATATCCTATTTTATCACGTATGTGTTTAACGTATTTTGCCGCTTCAAAACAAAGTCTCTTTATAAACGTTTCAGTTTCAATATTCACTACCAATTCGAACTTACACTTTAGTTTCTTAGAAAACTTTCTGAAAATAGAGTATTCACAAAATACCCCGTTTTCGGACAATATGTATTCGAAACCGTCAAACATGAATTTAGGTGGTAGAAGTAGTTTTTCAACATAACTTCTATTTTTATGTTCGAAAATAACTTTCATTCCAGAATATTTAACTAAAACTCCGTCTTTTATTTTTTGGGTAATCTTGTTAAGAACGTATTTTACGCTGATACCCTCTTTAGCCATTTTTTCGGAATATTTTTCTAAGGTCTCTAAGTATTTTCTTTCCTCCTCAATGACTTTATCTAGGCAATCAATTAGTTTTACAAGCAAAGTCAATCACTAACTTAGTCTTATGAAAAGAGAAAGAATTTAAAGTTTCGTTGCGGAACAACAATAGGTAGGTAATTTAAGTTATGATAAGAACAACAATAAAAGAGTTAAAAACTGCACTTAGCAAATATGTCAATAAAGATTATTACCTCTTATGGGCTTTTGAGGAAGGCAGAATTAAAGGGGCAAACTATATTGAGTTTTTCTTCTCAGTAAAACCTGTGGTTTCAATAGTCATTGAGCAAAACATTACTGAGTCCGAATCTATAGTTATTCATGGAATTAAAGTTTATGTGAGAAAAGATGATATTCTTGGTGAACATTTAAAATGGAATGATGTGGCGAAAGCTATTCGTGAGAAATTTCTAAACTACAAAAATACAGAAGTTTTTAGGGAAAGTGAGGACTACATATACATTATCTTAGGGTCTAAAAGCATAAATAATCTATATTCAACAATAGAGTACGTTAGGGATGTACTAGGAAAAATAGGTTTTAAAATACCTAAGAAACTTATAGGTTACGATTACGCTGAGGCCGTATAGAGTAATGGCAATACGCTTCTACGTTAAGAAATGGATTAGTGAAGACCTATTCAAGAAACTTATCTCTTTCTCAGACTATTTAGGCAGAGACCATAGTAAAGGATCTATTTTCTCAATAAACTTTTCTAAAATTAGCAAAAATAATCTTGATTTTTACGATATTTTAGAAGTTCTTGAGGAAGTAGAAGCTAAAATAGAGAGAAAAGATTTAGAGGAGCTTAGAAGAAGGCTATTAGAGGAAAAGAGCGTTTACTTAGAATGGTTCGGTGACGATGTTATATTAAAAACGAAAAAATACTTAGGTAAAGATTATGAGCATTTAAGAAACTACATCACATATGATCGCTTAAGGAAAATATTTGTGGTTAAGCCTTTACACTTTTTCGAACTAAAGAAAACCCTAATTTCGCTTGGATATAACGTTATTGACAAAACAGGATTATCAGATGAACTAAAACTTCCATTTAAAATAACATTTAAAGGAGAATTAAGGGATTATCAGAAAGAGGCTCTTGAAAAATGGATTGAGAATGGTAAAAAAGGAATAATCGCTTTACCTACCGGATCGGGAAAAACAGTTATTGCAATTGCTGCTTTAGCTGAACTTTCTGAAAGAACACTTATAGTAACATATACTAAAGAACAAATGTTTCAATGGAAAGATTTGATTACAAAGTTCACTACAATAAGTCCAAACATGATAGGTCTATATTATGGTGAAGAAAAGAGAATATCCCCAATAACAATTTCAACATATCAAACAGCATATAGGAAGGTAAAGATTCTCTCAAAATACTTCTCATTTCTAATAGTAGATGAATGCCATCATTTACCAGCCGAAAAATTTAAGCATATAGCATTAAACATGTTCTCCATTAAGAGAATGGGTCTTTCAGCAACGGTCATTAGAGAAGACGGTAAACATGAAGAACTATTTCCGCTAATGGGTGGGATAGCTTATTTCAAAACTCCTTCAGAGCTTTCAGTACAAGGCTATCTCGCACCCTACATAATATATCAAGTTGAAGTTGACTTAACCCCTAAGGAATTAAGAGAGTATTTTGAAACACTTAAGCTATATAGGGAGCTAAGTGGTGGTAGAAAATTCGAGGAACTTCTAGAATTAGCGAAGAAAGGTGATGAAAGAGCTCAAATGGCATTAAGAGCCCATAGTAAGTTAAGGCAGATCGTACATAAAGCTGAGGCTAAGAAGAAAGCTGTTAAAGAAATAGTTGAAAAAGAACTTAAGAGAGGAAGCAAAATAATAGTTTTTACACAATACGTTGATCAAGCTAAAGAATTAGGTGAAATTCTTAATGCACCAGTCCTTATAGGTGAAATGAAAACTAAAATTAGGCGGAAGATTCTTGAAGAGTTTAGAAACGGTAAAGAAAAAGTTCTTGTAGTGACAACTGTTGGTGATGAAGGACTTGATATACCTGATGCAAACGTGGGAATAATAGTTACCGGAACTGGTTCTAGGAGGCAGTTTATACAGAGGTTAGGTAGACTCTTAAGACCTTCAAAAGGTAAGGAGGCGAGGCTTTATGAAATAATTGTGAGAGGCACTTCTGAAGTATATCAGGCTAAGAGGAGAAAGAGCATTAATTTAAGCGACTTCCTATACTAGAATTTCTTTTCAGTAAGCATTTTCTGCGTTGAAAGTATGTAGCTAGGTTTGCATATTGTTATTGCTGAGTAGGATTTTCCAGCTACTTTAACAACTTTTATGTGAACTATTTTATCGGGGTTTGTTAGGTTCACTTTCCTATCAATGTTTTTAGCTATGTAATCTATTGATTCACGCGTTCTAGCTTCAATAGCTTTTCCCTCTTCAGTAAGCTTTAGCAAATGTCCTTCAAGCGTTATTCTAAATGTTTCATTTTCAGCTATTTTCTCCCTAGCTAGTTCCCAAACAAGCTTAGCAACATCTTCTAAGTACGGTGAGTAAACTACGTCAACAGGTATTACGCGTAAAATATTTGTATGGTGAGGATCTATTTCCCTCCTTATAGCTTCAATTGCTGCATAAGGATTCATTCTCGTAGTTCTAACGAGAATCAATGATCTTTGCTTCCAAACAACATAAACTCCTCCAATGTATTGCACAAGTTCTTCAATTGCTGCTTCCTCTCTTAAAGCATAAGCTGAAACTATGAGGTTAAATTTAGGCTCATTCACGTCTTAAACTACCTCGCTTAATAACATATTTGCTACGCTACTTAGTTTTTAGGAAAGAATATTTTAACCTATGCTTCCATTTAAGCACTTGAGAGGGTTCAATTGTTGGCAAGGAAAGATTGTGAAATTTGTAAAAACCATAGAGCTAGATGGCTTATAGAGATAAGGGATAATGTAAGCAGAAAAATATTCAGAGCCAAGGTATGTGGAATTTGTAAATGGAAACTGTGGCCAAGTCCTAGGAAAATTAAAGATAAGGAAGTAATTAAAGTAATAGATAAAATTAGGGGTGCTAAGAAACCGCTACTCCAACCAAGAATTATTGGGAGAAGGAGAAAGCATCAGTGAGGTCGGTGTTCCTCATTATTAGCGCTTCGGACCCGATGACTACATCATCTACGTTTTTCTTTAAAACTAACATAGATAAACCCTACGTTTCTTAAGAGTTTTTCAGCAATTTTAATCTTAGAGTTTTCATCAATTCTATAGTTGGTTTCAATAATAATCCCACCATCGCTTAAAAAGTGTAGAACAATGTCATCTTCAAAAATTCTACACTTTTCATCCACACTACTTACTATGTATTTTTTAAGCATTATGAAGAAGCGGCTAAGTGTTATAATGTTTAAAGCTAATAGCAAAGCTAAATTTCTAGGAGTAATATTAATTTCTACACTACTACTCTTCACCTTTAAAATACCTAAGTTCTCGAGAAGCCTAGCATGTCTTTTCACCGTGTTTCTACCTATAAACATTCGATATGAGAGTTCATCTAAACTATTCACTCCTTTAACAATAAGTTCTAACATTTTTGCTCGTTGACTATTAATATATTTGAAAAATGAAGGGTCTATGTCGATCATTTCTAACATCTAATTATCCCTTCTCCTCAATGTTTAATTGGTATTACCGATTATATTAACTTAACTTTATAATGTAATTTTAGGAAGTATTTTAAACGCTCACATTTACTTCATGACTAAGCATATAGAGTGTAGAATTTAGAACTATTTTGAAGAAACTAGAAGAACTACTATTAAATACGTTGTTTAAGCATATTGTAGAATATTTTTCAGAAACTGTAACTAAAGGTATTTTTCCATAATCACTTAAAGCTATTATAAGTTCCTCCGCGAACATGTTTTCGAAGATCAGATATTTTTCTTTATGCTTAACAAGTTCTCCAGATAAATCATGGGTTTTAGTACCGTAAACTATGGTATGCCAAGGTTTCAGAATTCTAATTTCCTTGATAGTTAATTCATATTCGGCAATTTTTTCTTCTAATAATTTATCTTTAAAGAAAAGGTAGCTCAACTCATTATGGCATAAAATGAATGTTCTAGCATTATTACACGTTAGTTTAAAGCCGCTACTTTTCAAAACATTAGAAATAGGTGTGTTTAAGTAATTTTTAACGCAAACTTCAGCATCAACTACTTTCCTTCCCTTAACCCATATTCTATCGAAGGTGTAATTTACTCTAGCTTTTCCTAGTAAACCATTTAGTACTTCTTCAAATTCCTTTTTATCATAAACTTTCACTATAAAAGTATTTATCCCAAACGTTCTAACGTATGGTCTCACGTCACTTTTCGCTTCATAAACTCTTACGGTAAATGGTTTAAGGGAATAATAGACATCGAAACCCTCACGTATGAGGTTTACTACGGCACTATATGTATCGCTAAGTGATTTCTGAAAATTACTTTCTGTCGGAATTATTATTGCAGCATAGCTTCCTAACATACTCTCCTAACTCATAAACTATTTATTGTAAATGTTTTTAAAATGTTAATTCTACACGTTTACTAGGTGTTTTCTAGATGAGACTTGAAAAACCTATCATTCTAATTCACGGTGGAGCTGGTTCTTTTAAAAGACTAAGCAAACAGGATCTTGATAAATATAGAAAATGTTTAAGAAACGCTGCTATCAATGGGTATGAGGTTTTAGCTAATGGTTCAGCGTTAGATGCTGTTACTGAGGCTGTTAAAACCATGGAGGATTGTGAAGTTATGAATGCTGGAGTTGGTTCAGTACTGAACTTACTAGGCGATATAGAAATGGATGCAGGAATCATGGATGGTAGCCTGTTTAGAGCTGCTGGAGTAGCATTAATTAGAAGAATAAGAAATCCCATTCTATTAGCCAGAGTAGTTCTCGAAAAAACTGATCACGTACTATTAGCTGGCGAGTTCGCAGAAGAATTAGGGTTTAAGTATGGTTTAAAACCTCTAGATAAGATATATGTTGTAAGGAAGAAGGAAAAGCATAGGAAGTTGTTTGAGGATTTCTTAAGCGGCAAAGGATTTAAGCACTTATCTAAAATACGTGAATTAATAAAAGACTTGAACATCATGTTTCATGATACTGTAGGTGCTGTAGCTCTAGATAAGGAGGGTAACTTAGCTTCAGCAACATCAACTGGAGGTTACTGGCTTAAACTGCCTGGAAGAATAGGTGACAGCCCAATAGTCGGGGCAGGTTTTTACGCAAACAAATATGCAGCTGCATCAGCAACGGGCATAGGAGAATATATTTTAATGACAATGCTCTGTCTTAGAGCTGTAGAATATGTAGAAAAAGGATTACACGCCGATGAAGCATCACAAAAAGCTATTGAGCATATAACTGAAATTTATGGTGAAAATACTGCAGGAATAATCGTTATCGACAATTTAGGCTACATTGGTGTCTCATTTAACACTGAAGGAATGGGTAGGGGAGTTATGGCAAGAAACTTAAGCTCCGTGAAAGTAGCTATTTATAGGAATGAAGAACTTATATAGACACCTTACGACATTCAATATTTGAAAGCAATGATGATGCTCGTAAGGGTAGAGCTAAAATAAGCAATGATAGACAACCGGGCTCTGAGCGTGATACCTGTTGAAACTCAACAAAAGGTTACTTTCAACATACCTTATAATATACAGCGTATTTAAAACAAAGGAGTTCAACTTAGGAGAAGCCTTAGAAGTTCTTAAACTTTATGAAACGAGAAAATCAGCAATAAACGACATCAAAAGATTATGTAAAATGGGTTTTCTAATTAAGAAAAACAATCTATCATACGAAGCAAGAGAACCTTTCGAAGCACTAAGAAACTATTTAGCTGAGTATATAGCCAAGAGGTTTGAGAGAAGACTTAAATCACTAAACATCAGAGCGCAAGTGAATTTAAATTCTAAAATTATTGTTAAAGCTGAAATGAAAATCAAGATTCCTGAGAATCCCTTAGTAGCATTTCAAGAACTTCGTTAATGAGTTTTTCTCTTCTTCTACGCTCTTTCATACTATTCTTGCTTGAATAGTAACCTACGGTTACAAGTTTTGTTTCGCTTTTATCTATAAATTGCAATAACGAACTATTTCTATCGCGAAGGTCCTTAGATGATTTACTTTTTACCGATGATTTACCAGTATGCTTTAGATAGTATTTACATGTCTTATAGTATTTAGAGCATCTTTCAAGATTAACTATAGAGTAAGCTATATGAGGAGAAACAATAATGCACTGACCATACTTGAAAAACGGGCAATGCTTTTTACTTACCACAACTACTCACATAAGTGCTATAAGCTAAGGTTTTATTAAAGAAGTATTCGGTATATCGCTTCTTAGGTATTCCATATGAGCTTAGGATTTTAGGATAACTTTAAATTGTAGCTAACGATCAAGTAAGTTGGGTATGTCTACATGGAAGAAGAAAGAAAAAAGAAAATAGCAGTTTTCCATGGAGAAGCAAGGATAGGGCAAATTTACGGCAGTTTTACACAAATACAACTTAAGCCTGAAGATTTTTCAAGTCCTGTATCTCTACAAATGGCCCTTTCGAGGATATATGATGCATTAATAAAGTCCATAGAGTCCGGACCTAAAAAGAAGTTTGTTGCTGAAGTAAGGTTTAAGGATTCACTAGGGAATCCAGTATTTATAGCTATTGATTTAGGTGAAACATCACCCCCATTTAAAAGTGAAAATGTTAAAGCAAGAATACTCATTGAAATATATGAAGAAGAATGACTTTAAACTACCATTCTGGTTTCAAAATCGTCAAGAATAAGTAAAATTAGTGCTCCAACATCTTTCATCGTCTCTACATCCTCTGTTTCGTATATGTTTCTTAGGAAATCACATAGATTTTCTTTAGAGTATTTTGAAGAAATAATGTTCTCTATGGTTTTCAAGACCAGTTTATCATAGATCTTACTCAATAAAAATTCGGGTATTCCATCTAAACCTAACCTTTTAAGAATGTTAAATAAAATGGTAGGGCAAGAATGAGAAAAACGCTGTAATTCCTTTTTTCCGCTCAATTTTTAGCTTCTTTAACTTAACTTTACTTCCTCACTATCGTTATTTCTATCGTTGAAACTCTCGATTGTCTACCGTCAGGATTCTGTATTGTTTGGCTACCAATCTTAATGTCCTTAATGTCTACTTGACCTGCTAAGAACCTGTTTCTTACAATTTCCACTGTATCTACTGCCTTGCTGATGGCTCTTCCTCTAGCCTTAACTACTACCTCATCAACTCCTTGGTTTAATAGCGTCAATGTTGCTAGAACATAGTTCATTACGGGCTTTTTACCTACTAAAACAACATTGCTTGGTGTTGGTTGTGCCGACATGCCTAAACCCCATGGTTTTTGTTCAACTATAGACATTAGGCTAGGTACTTAGATATAAATTTTATTGTTTAAATGCAACATTAATTACTTAACCATAAACACTTACATAGGATTCCATAGGTTTCTCTATAACATCAGGAATCCTATCTATAATGTCTGTTGCAAGAATTCTTTCACCATAAACCGTGTAGGCTAAGTCTCCTGCCAATCCATTAATGAATGCTCCAAGGTAGGCTGCTTTAAAGGGGCTAACACCTTTAGCTAATAATGCGCCTACAATTCCTGAGAGAGTATCTCCTGTTCCTCCAACGCTCATTCCGGGGTTTCCTGTTTTATTGTATATTAGCCTTTCCCCATCTGAAATAATGTCTATTGGGCCTTTTGATAGAATTACTGCCTTGTACTTCTTAGAAACTAAAGAGCATATATCTTCTCTATTTTCTCTTACGTATTCAACATTGGTGTTACTAAGCCTAGCTAGTTCTGCCATATGAGGGGTAAAAACAGCCTTGCCATGAAACGTTAGATGTTCTTTAGCTAAAGCTTTTAAGCCATCAGCATCAACAACCACCGGTTTTTTAAGTTCTATGACGCTCTTTAGAAGCTCAATTATTGCCTCAAATGTTTCCTCCTGAACACCTAATCCCGGACCTACAATTACTGCATCAACTTTTCTTAAAAACTCAACGATTTTGTTGACTACGTTTATTGTAAAATATTTACCCTCATACTTTATAGTTATTATGTTCGGACTATATGACGCTATCACGTAAGCTGTTTTTTCGGGAGCTACAACAAAAGCTAAATCAGAACCTGTTCTTAGAGCTGCTAGAGCCGCCATAGCTGGAGCTCCACTGTATGTTTCAGAACCTCCAATTACCGCAACTTTCCCTCCCATACCCTTATGTGCATCCTTAGGTTTTTTCGGAACTTCAAACATTACATTTCCTGGTCCCACGAAAATCGAAGCTTCAGGAGGAATACCTATCTTCGCAACAACAAGTTCTCCCACACATTCTTTAGCCTTTAAAAGCCCAGGTTTAATATCGTGGAAGGTTACAGTTAAATCAGCTTTAACAGCATTACCAGCAATCTCCCCAGTATCGGGATTAAGCCCTGAGGGTACGTCAATAGCTACTTTTAATCCTTTACTTTCATTAATTATTTCTATAGCCGATTTAACAGGCTCTCTAAGAGGGGCCTTAATACCTACACCTAATACTGCATCAATTATTACATCAGTATGTAATGGAGTTAGCGCATCTGGTGATAACTTAACTATTTCAACAGTTTTCTCCATTTTCTCTAAGATCTTAAGGTTTGCTTTCGCATCTTCATTTCTAATAAGCAATTTATCGTAAAGGAGAAAAACTTTGACCTTAAAACCGTATTGCACTAAATGCCTTGCAGCAACAAATCCATCACCAGCATTTCCGCCCTTACCGGCGAAAACAACTACTTCAGCTGGAGGATTAACTCTATTAGCTATCTCCCTAGCTACTGATGCTCCCGCATTCTCCATTAAGAGTCTTGTAGAAACACCATACGCTACCGAATTTTGCTCTAAAACTCTCATTTCGAGTGAAGTTATCATAGCCTAAATTCCCCTAGAAAGTATTTCGCCGGTATTATTACCTCTCAAGTCTTATTTAAATAAACTCTCTTGAACGAAGTTTTAGGTGGCGATTTTGCCGTATGCTATAGTAGAAGGTGCATGTCCAAATTGTGGAGGGTTCATTGACACAGAGCACTTAATAGAGGGCTTACCTTGTAGCTTATGCTTAAACGGATTAAACTTAAAAAACCAGAAATTATCGGAAAAGACAATTTACAATTATCTTCTAAGTAGAAGGAAGCTTTATGGTTATAAGAAAATAGTTGAGCTACAGAAGGAACTTTATGAATTCGAAAGATTCTTTAAGAAAATTTCGAATAAGCCTCCATGGAGTGCTCAGAAAACATGGGCTAAAAGACTTCTTAAAGGTGAAAGCTTCGCTATAATAGCTCCAACAGGTGTAGGTAAAACAACATTTTCCATAATCTACTCCATTTATCATGTAATTAAGGGGAAGGGTAGAACATACATTATTGTTCCTACAAAGAATCTTCAGGAGCAAATAACTAGTAAAGTATTGGAGTGTCTTTCTAAGCTGAAAGACCATAGTGTTAAAGTATGTTCTCCGGGAGTAATTAATGATGAATATTTAGAGTTAGGAAACTTCAACCTACTAATTACAACATCAGCTTATCTCTCTAGAAACTTCAGTAAAATTTCTGCTTACAGATTCTCATTAGTTATAGTTGACGATGTTGATGCCTTGTTAAGGAATTCCAAGAATATTGAAAGAATACTTATGTTAATAGGGTTTAGTAGAGAAATTTTAGAAGTAACGTACAAACTAATTGTAGCTAAAATAGATCTCTTTAAACTTGTAGCATCAGGTGCTGATAGCGAAAAAATAGAGAAGATCAAAAATAAAATCGGAGAATATAGGAAGCTAATTGACGAATACATTAAGCAAACAAAGTTAGGCCAAATACTTGTTTGTAGCGCTACGGGAAGAAATAAAGGTCTAAAAGCTAAAATGTTTAAGGAACTTCTAAATTTTGAAGCAGGAACGGTAATTGAATATATGAGAAACATTGTTGACACTTATGATGTTATGAACGAGAACTATGTTAGCCAAGTAATTTCGCTCATTAGAAAGCTTGGTAGTGGAGGATTAGTTTTTGTATCACAAGATTTAGGAATAAAGAAGGCAAAGGCGTTAGTCAAGGAGTTAAAAAACCACGGAATTAAGGCGGAACTAGCAACGTCATCGAAACATAGGTATCTTCAAAAATTCGCTAAGGGAGAAATAGACATTCTAGTAGGTATAGCAAGCTATTATGGAGTAATTGTTAGAGGAATAGACTTACCCGAAAGAATAAGATATGCAGTATTCCTCGGTGTACCTAAGTTTCAAATAGAGCTAGAGAAGGGACTTAATAATCCAGTAAAAATACTCGCACTACTCACAGTACTTGAAGAGACAGTTGAAACAGAAGATGAATTAGCTTATTTAAAAAAGACAATAAATATCCTTTCAAAAATACTTGATAGAGTTAGCTTTAAAGAATTAAAGATTTTGAGAAAAGCATTAAGCGAAGAAATGGAGTTAGAAGGATTCTTAGGTAAACTGCAGAAACTATTACTTGATGCTAAACAGTACATTCTTAATAAAATTTCTGAGCCTAGAATTAAAGAGAAAATAAAGAATTCGGATTACATAATATTAAGAGAATTTAAAGGAAAAACGTACATTGTCACGCCAGACATAATGACCTATATTCAGGCAAGCGGACGTACTTCGAGAATGTTTGCAAACGGTATGACAAAAGGGTTAAGTATAATCCTAGTTGATGATGAAAAGGTTTTCGAAAGATTAACTAAACAGTTAAAATACTATGTCGAAAATTTCGAAATAAAACCGCTAAGCAGCATTAATTTGGACAAAGTTCTTGCGGAAATAGATAGGGATAGAGAAGTTGTAAGAGAAATACTTAGAGGCGAAGTGGAAACCTCATATCGAGACCCCATAATTCCAGCACTATTTATAGTTGAATCACCTACGAAAGCTAGAACCATAGCTTACTTCTTCGGTAAACCTTCGAAGAGGAGAATAAATGGCATAATAGCGTATGAGGTCTTGGTTGGAGATCCTAGATTAGGAACAAAAGATTATATGTTAACAATAGTTGCTACTAGAGGACACATTCTCGACTTAACAACATCACCTACTATGGGTTATTACGGAGTATTGGTAGATTCCAATAATGTTACCCCAATATACACCACAATAAAGAAATGTAGAGGCTGTGGACATCAATTTACAGAACCCATAACCAGCTGTCCGAAATGCGGATCAACAAGAATATATGATTCAAAATCTGTAATTGAAGTTCTAAGAGCCTTAGCTCAAGAAGTAGAAACGGTTTTTATAGGAACAGATCCCGATAGTGAAGGTGAAAAAATAGCTTGGGATGTTTATGTCCTATTAAGACCGTATATAAAGAGAATCTATAGGGTAGAATTCCATGAAATAACGAGAAATGCAATAATCAAAGCACTTGCATCACCGAGAAGGATTAAGGAGCCTCTTGTTGAGGCTCAGGTTGTTAGGCGTGTTGAGGATCGTTGGATTGGTTTTGAACTTTCGAGGAGGCTTTGGAGTGTTTTCGGAAAACACTGGCTATCAGCAGGAAGAGTACAAACAC
>Ga0190363_1000266_pt1 | contig 30152 bp, 52 predicted proteins | sample 48721867_MG_FD_161272 | JGI IMG/M metagenome (GOLD analysis project Ga0190363, IMG submission 161272) | Hydrothermal vent microbial mat bacterial communities from Southern Trench, Guaymas Basin, Mexico - 4872-18-6-7_MG | ecosystem: Environmental > Aquatic > Marine > Hydrothermal vents >... | reverse complement strand
GGTGATATAATGTCTGAGGAGAAGGAGGAGATTGTGCGTAGGTTACTTATAATCTCAGTTGGATCTTCTGCATCAATTCATCTACTTGGTCGGATATCCGCTACTTATCCAGATCTGTTGTTCCGTAACAAGATTATGATAATTGAGTCATCACGTAAGATGTTCAATGATGCGATCGATAACCTCACGAGAATCTATAAGAGGAACTATGCTAAGCTGAGGGGCAGGCGTGAGGAAGAGCTGAAGGAGGGATTCCCATTCTCATCATTCAAGGCTGAGCTGAGAGAGAATAGTGTTCTGTTAGCAGAGGGCGGTGGGGGAGCTACTCCTGAGCGGGGTCTAGCGTACTATAGCGAGAATCGTGAAGTCGTCCTTGATAAGATCGTTAATCTTGTTACTAATGAGAGTGGGGAGAGGGAGGTTTCTGGCATTATTGTCCTCGGGTGTGCTGGGAAGGGTACTGGAACACTAGTAACACCCGCACTCGCAAAAGATCTCTTCGCAGAGACAAAGATTCCTCCACCCTTGGCATTCATTACGATCCCATTCCGCTTTGACAAGATGAGTATTCAGAATGCGATGAAGATTCAGGAGTATCTCAAGGATGTTCCCTTATTCCTGCTGGACTATGAGCGTGCTGTTGGAGCATACGTGTACTTATCAGGGGAGGTTCCTGAGAAGGAGATTCCTCTCCGCGGCCTATATAATATGGTTGTTGGTGTTCTTACTGGGGTTCTTTCAACACTTATCGAGGCTCTGAACTATAGTACTGAGTGTGATCCCCCCCTAGATTGGAGCGATATTGTCGCTACTCTCCTCGAGAAGGGTTACGTTGGTACAGTAACATATTCGGTGCGTAGTAATAAGGATGAATTCGTGAAACATTGGAAAGATGATGTCTCTACGCTGTTATTCTTGAGGACAAAGTCTAGGCCCACGAGGACTAGTGCTGTTACGATCATAAGAGGAGAGGAAGTCCCCTATGGTATTGCCAAGGATGTTACTAGCTTCTTCGAGAAGTTCATTGGTGCTTCTCCAAGATTCTACTCATTGTACAGAGGCCCAGAGTACAGGATGATCTCACTAATCCAAGGATTCCCTCCAGATGAAATCACACCACCCCTGAAGCCAGGTAAGGGTATCCTTGAAAGATTATTGGGGATCTGAGATGGAGAAGATTAACACCTTGTATGCGGGAATCGTAGGTTTTCATCTAGCATTAGTCTCATATTACTTGGCCAGTCTCTCCAATGATATTACCTTGCACACGTTCATATTCGTATCAGGGACGATTGGAGTCTTGTTATTTAGTATCAATAAGGAGACTTATGAGAACAAGATAGCTTTCCCATGTGCGATACTTCTACTAATCACGACATTCTATAGCTCATTATTCCTCGGAGAAACTGGTGGCCAAGTGTTTAGGTGGCTTGTCTTAGTTATGTATAATATTGCTCAATCAAGAACCATGAGAATAGTGGATGTGCAGAGGGTTAGCATTAGGAATATAATCTTCAACACACTAATGCTTATTCTTAATCTCTTCTACTCCTCTATTTTCTAGGTGATCAAGATGGTTATTGCTGAGCTGATAGGCTTATTCGTAATAGGCTTGGTAATCGGATTGAGCTTAGCAATGTTCACCAAGACAGTCCTGAAGATATTCCTGTTCTTCACAGGGTTTTACATATTGATAACGGCTCTCCTGTGGTACCTGCATATTATTGTCTTCACGATCTCTTGGAGTGATGTGTATCACTATATCATACATGTAGTCTCAGGCATCAGATCTAATCCAAGAAGCTTGGCCTCGGCGGTTGATGAGAAGCACATCGCTACTATCTTAGGGGGGATAATAGGATTCATCTATGGTCTCAAGAAGTTGTGATCCTCTCTATCATATTCTAGTATTATTCCTTATTATTTTTATTATACTAGAATCAGATTGAGTAGCCTTATTCTCGGTATTACGGTATGGTTTTTCCCTATAGGGATATGGTTTTTTATATTCATATCCGCATTCTATTTTTTGTAGGGATGGTCACAGGTGAATATGGTGAGTATGGCTAATTTAGTAGTGAAGAAGAAGGAGACTAAGCTATTGCATCCATTAATAGCTAGCATGATTAATCAGGGAGACGAAAAGAATGTTGGATTATCGGTAGTATTATATGCGCATCCTATGGTAGGCAAGACTACTTTCCTAGCTAACCTATGTAGGCATTTACAGGAGGCTTTAGGAAGGAAGGCTCTCTATTTTGCTATCGATGAGAACCTGAATACTCCTTTCGGCCAGAAGATGAGGAGAATTTCTAGGGCCGAGTGGATATCCTTAGATTATCCTCATCCTAGAACCTTGGTTAATTTCCTTAACCGATTGAAGAATCCAGAGCAGTATTGTATAATAGTTGTTGATTCGATAACTGGCCTATTCGAAACCTTGGCGGAAGAATATGGTGATCCCACGCATCCAAGAATAAACCTAGCCCTTATTAGGTGGAGTAGCTTAATAACCAATAAGTTGGCCCACCTATCACACTCATACAACCTGATAGGAATCCTAGTGGCGCATCAGGGAGCAATGTACGAGGATGAATGGTTAGGGAGAAAGGAGAAACCCGCATTCTCTCTAAGAGCAATCAAGAATGTTGATGTTGTACTCAAAGCGGTTACTAAGGCTAAGAAGGTGAACAAGAAGGAGGTCTTAGAGCATTATATACAGGTAGTAAAGTTTAGGGAAAGGCCAGACCTGAGAAATAGGGAATTCCTAGTAGAGGAATTGCTTGGAGGTGACATAGAGACATGAGCCTCATGACCAAGGAGGATATTAGATTCGAGATTAATGATATAATAGCTGAGCTTAGGATAGTTAAGAGGAGGCTAGAAGAATTATTACCATTGGTAAAAAGTAATGTGAGAAAGAATGACCTAAGGTCAATAATTACTTATATAGAATGGGCTATTGAGGGTCTCGAAGAAAGATTCTAGCAAAAGGACATTTTCTGCATCTCTCTGATCTAGGATCAGGATGGCAGAAACACGTATTGTAACTCTCCCGATAGTTCTCCATTGTGATCACCAAAAATAAGAGAAAGAGAGAGGAGGGTATAAAAAATAGTTTATTCTTCCTCCTTCTTCGGTATGAACCATACGCATTTAGTGATTTTTAATCCTAGTTCTGCTATTGGGCATTCTTTCCTACGTGAACATTTCTGACAGATCGATTCCTTCATCAGTTATCCCTCTTTCTCCCATTAGTTCCCTGAGAGCAGTCATCATTACCAGTGAGAATACTGCTAGATCATTTCTACATGCACGTAGTATAAGGTCTAGGAGATCCCTGACGCATACGATGAGGAATTCCATTGATACCTCATAAGCTGTTAATCCTCGGCCACCGATTAAGCATGAGTCCTTATCGAGCCCCTGCAGAATGTAGATTCCGAATAATTTGTCACATTTCTCATTTAGTATACTCTTTGCGTGTTTAGTAGCACTCTTCAAGAATGCTACTATCTTCTTCTTTATGATTTTCATGAAGACCACCCAATCATAGTATCGCTTAATCAATATTTAAGTCTGCCTTACCAATGTATGGCATCTTCATACTACTATATTTCCTTATTATAATAATATAATATTGGTGTATGACTTGAGGCTGAGGAGGCTAGTATCAAAGTACAGGGATACTAGGGATGAGCGTCTTCTACCCACGATTCTCCAAGTGATCTGTGAGGAGATCCTAATTATTCTGAATGAGCTTGAGGATCTCAGGAGGAGGATACGCAGGCTTGAATTAGAGCTATTGCCTGAGGAGGAGCGTGAGAGGATCAGGAAGGCCGAGGAGGAGAAGATTGAGATGTTACGTAGGCTTGGTTTTATCTGAGTCCCTATAGGGACAATTCGAAATACTCATACTTAAATATACTTGTGTTCGATAATATATAATTCGATAACTCTTTACAGGTGATATATATGCAGGAGAAGGATCAAATCGAGTTTATCGGGCAAATCTCGAAATTTGGAGCATCATATTATATACTCATACCCGCCTCTGTTTCTAAATACCTGAGACCAAAGAAAGGCCAGATCGTCCGTGTTAAGATTCTGGAAATCAGGGAGGGAGAATGAGGGTGTTCTTTACGAATGTAGAACCAGAAGAAGAGATTTACCCACCAGATATATTGGCAGAAGAGGAGTGGTATGAGGATGAGGATTTCTTCGAGCCAGGAGTAGATTGCGATTTGGACGGCTATTCCGAGCATTGTCTAAAGTGTCCTTACTGGGGCGGTGACGGTATCTGTAAACTAATGCTACAGATGATGGAAATGCAGGAATGATATTCTTCTTTCTCTCTATTTTTTCTTAGGGGATAGAAATGAGGGTAGAGGTTAGTGAGGTAGGCTCTGACTTTGATGAGATAATAATTGAAGTGGAGCTAGATATTGAGGATTTGAGAGAAATGCGGAAGCTGAGACACGAGATCCTCAGGAGGGAGTATTCTGACTCAACAAAAGGCCTTATACTGTTACTATATTGCTATGATAAATTCTATAGGATTGTTCATGAGCTCCTCTTAGGATACATATTCACTAATCCAATCTATGATAGAGAATTCAAAGAAAAACTCTACATTCTCAGGAGACTTCTCAGGATTGCAAATTACTTGCGACGCAATACATATGAAGGCACGTTGAGAAAAGTAACAAGATTCATTGGGGATATAATAGTAGAGGAGATGAATAAGATCTTGGAGAAATTAGATTGGTACTTTAGGCTAACACAAAATGCAGTTAATTACTCGATAACAAAAGGATGCAGGAGAATACTGAACAAGCTATTCCTAGAAGACTTGGATCTAAAACGACTACAAGTAGCGTTCTCAGCATTCGGGTGGTGGTCAACACGCTCAGTATTGAAACAAGGATTAGTCAAGGAAGAGAGGCTAAAGGAACTAGCTGAATTCTTTATGGATACTAGGCAATGGTGGAGAGAAAGGGATTCAGCACACAAACTACACCAATTCTGGGAAAACGTGGAAGGTGAGTTACATGGCTGATGTAATATCTCTGTGTACTGAGGATAGGGAATTGTTCATCAAGGCTTTCCAAGAGTCTCTCAGGGAGCTGTACATACATAAGCCAGAGTTCAGGGTTATTTATAAGAAATTGGAAAAGAGGTTTCTCGCATGGTACTATTACCTCATACTCCTGAATGAGGAGGACTGGACAATAGTGATTCTCTACATGTCTTATATCCCATCATCAAGGAGCTTCTATTACGACTTCACAATCATTGATTAGATTCCTCTTCTAGTTTTTTCTCTATTTTTTCTATATGATTAGTTTTTCCCTGTTTTTAGTGAGTTTTAAGATCCTTAGCCTGTATGGGTCTAGTTGATACGATAGTTTACACCGTTTTCTCAGTTCTCTCTTAGCTTCATCTAGTGAGTCGAATTCTCCCACATAGACGCACTCATTCAGTTCATCATCAAGCCTGATTATTACCCATCTACGATGATCAACCTTAGATCTCCTTATCTTGTAGAATTTCCTCTCCTTAGAATTCTCCAGAATGGCTAGGTACTCACGCATCCGAATCCCTATAGGGACATTTCTCGTATGTGATAAAGTTATAAAAGAAGAAGGAGTATAATATATTTGAGGCCCCTCACCCAGAGGACACAGGAAAAGAGGTGATCTTAATGGAAGAAGATAGAAAGAAAGCCTATTTAAGCATATCTAGTTTGGATGATGTGGAATTACTGAGGCGCACCAGAAAGGAGAGTGTAGTACTTAGCGTAAGGATTAATGAGAGGCTCCTTAGGCTAGTAGATGAGAAGCTAGAATACTTAAGAAGACTAGGAGTAAAGATGTCCCGGGCCGACCTTATCAATCTTCTTCTACTACAATTCGTGAAGGCAGAGATAAACGTGGAGACAATCCCAATCAGAGTAGACATGAACATCAACATAATAGCCACTCAGAATAATATATATAAGAATGGGCGTGTATACACCACACCACACGACACTACACCGCACAATAATGATAAATATAGTGAAGTGAAGAGTCTTATTAGGAAGGCGGAGTCTCTGAAGATGGCTCTTTCGCACACAAAGGAGGATTCCAGAAAGCAATTATTATACGCAAAGATAGAGGAAATAGTAGGCCTTATTTTGGAGAAGCTAGCGGGAGACGAGTCAGAGAAGGCAAAGAGGTACAGGAGGAGGGCATTATTCATACTAGAGGGTATTAAAGGCCTACTGAAGGAGGTATGATCCATGAGGGTAATAGACCTATACTGTGGTGTCGGTGGCCTTAGCTATGGCTTCATGAAGGTATTCGGTAACGTGACTGGTTACGATAAGGAGCTCTGGTGCGTCGCTAATTACAGGAAGAATGTTAGTAAGAGCGTATACAAGGTAGATCTCCTGAGCTATACGCCAGATACAAGGGCGGATATTATAATAGGCGGATCCCCGTGTGAGCCCTTCTCACAACTCAATATAACATCCACCAAGTACGAGAAGCATCCACTATATCCCACGTTACCAAGGTTCTTCCGCATCGTTAAGAGATTGAGACCAATAGTATTCGTCCACGAGAACGTTCCTAAAGCATCCTTCCACGTTACCAAAGCAATCTCTGAGGCCAATCTAGTAGAAGAATATAGGATTGCTAAGATCCGTGTAAGGTATAGTGACTATGGGGTTGGGACGTCCCGGGAAAGGTTATTCACAATAGGTGTCCTAAGGAATCAGGGATCTCCAGTCGATATAATAGAAGAATTAAGGAAGTATAGAGAGAAGGGGAAGACGCTTCTTGAATGCATAAGGGATCTTGTCGATAAACCCATGGATGAGTCAATAAACCACGTGTGGAGGATGAGCAATAGGAAGGGAAATGGTGTTCTCTTCAGTTTCCAAGTAAACCTTAGGTGGGATGAGCCACTGAAAGGATTCGGTAATCCTGAGAAGTCGTGGGTGTGGCTCCCAGATGGATCCAGAGTAATATCCGTTCGGGAACTCATGAGGTGCATGGGATTCCCAGATAACTTCATCCTTATCAGGAGTACTCCACTGAGAACAATGTATGAGATGATAACCGATGCGGTATCTCCAATATTCTCAGAGAAATTGGCCAAAGCGATAAGCGAGGTGATATAATTATGTATGAGAACGAGTTATCCCCTGAGGAGTTAGAAGTATGGAGGAAGCTTAAGACGGTTAAGGCTAGAGTAAGATGGCTTATGCAGAAGTTTCCAGAGACACGTAATAGTGATCTATACCTCACTATTCTTTACCTGAGATACTTCACGGAATTGGGCCAGTACATCAAGTTCATTCCCTATGAGCTCATAAAGAAATACGATGGCATATTCGAGACGATTAGTAGGACTAGGAGAAAGATACAGGAGTCAGGAGAATTACTTCCTACAGATCCAGAGGTACTTAAGAGGCGCCGTAAACTGGAAAAGATAATGAGGAAGGTGATTCACGAGGTATGAAAAAAGGTATGAAAAAATATAAGAAAGAGTTAGCGTGGCTTGTGGCTTATTATGTAACTTATAATATATTTTTTGCATGCCTCTTTCTTTCTCCTGTATTGCTCTTTCAGATATTTAGTAGGCTTCACGTGAATCCCATCTGGTTCTTCTTCTATTTCGAAATATAATCTGTCTATTAACTGCCTAGCCCTTCTATCAGATACTCCTAGAAGAATCCTGATGATCCTAATCAGATCCCGCCTACTAGTTATTGTTACTTCATTACTATTGAAAAATAAGTAAAGAAGGAGGGAATAACTCAGATAGATGCTAGGCTTCCTTGTCATCGGAATCCCTCCTGTAATACTCTCTCAGGAGCTTTATAATGGCGGTTCTTATTACCTCAGATCTGGACGGGTATAATCCTTCTCTAACAAGCTCATCTATCAATTCGAGCATTTTCTTAGGGAGTTTCAGGGAGATTGTTACCATGTACATAGAGACCACCTCGGTATTCTCCAAGTAATACCGTGAATATAAATCATACGCATATATGACTCTACCATACTCCAGTCATATTCTCCTTATATTATTATAATAATAAGATGAATAAGGGATATGATCCTAGTATGATCAAGTCATACATACATAAGATTTAAATATACGGAAAAGTATGTCCCTATAGGGACACTCATCGGGTGATACACATGTCCGAGACCAGAACCCTATTCGAGGTTAAAGGAAAAATCCTGCCCATCGAGATTGATTATAGCTCCCTCCCTGTTTCTAACCCAAAAGTAACGACTAGGAAAATAGAGGTATTCACTGGCCTAGCAGAATACCAAGGAGAGAAAGCAAAGTACTTAACGGCTATTAAGGGGGATAAAGAAGTAGCACCAGAGGGAGCGATCGTCTATTTCTACTACTCAACGGGATCTTGGAAGAATACTCATTACATGTACGAGGGCTTCTTTATCGTAAAAGAGGTGGGAGAGAAAGAAGTAGAGCTAGAATGGACCAGCGGAATGCATGTTGATGAGAGCAATAAGACGTTCAGAATCAGGGTACTGAACCTAGAGCCTCTAGGTAGAATATCAGGAGACGTCATCAGAGAAATAAAGGCCGAGATAATGAATATGGGCCTTAAACCATCGCATTATCACCCAGTAGAGGCACTCTATTACTACTGGATCAAGAAGGGAGAACGAAAACTAGAAACCAAAGAGGAAGAGAAGGAAGGAGAAAAGAAGGAGGAAGAAGAAGGAGAGCTTATCTGGGTTGATCCTAGGGAATTGTTACCACCATTATTCGAAAGGGAAGAGACTCTGGAGACTGAAGATATAGAAGAGTCTATCAGGGAGAGAGGACTAATAGAGCCTATTGTCGCCAGGAGATTACCTGATGGGAAGCTAAGAGTCGTTGGTGGTAATAGGAGAAGGTTAGTTGCTATAAAGCTAGGCCTCGATAAAGTACCCGTGTACGTAAAGAGGATCAGAGATGATACAGAGGAACTCCTGATAAGTGCTGAGGAAAACATTGCTAGGAAGGATCTTAGTACTCGTGAAATGTATAAACTAATTAAGCTACTAGTAGAGAAGGGCCTTAACAAGAAGCAGATCCAAGAGAGACTAAAGATCTCTAGGAGCGTATTATACAGGATTCTATGGCTTGATGAGTTACCAGCGGATATAAGATCATTATTCCTAGATGAGAAAATAGCCCTCTGGGTTATTGATGACATACACAAGGCCTTACAGGAGTTACCAATGGAAGACATCATCGATGCTGTTAAGACATCAATGGAGCTGGAGAAAGAAGAGAGAGCGAAATTCATCAGGGATACTCTAAGAGCCCTAATGAGAGAAAAAGAGGTTAAGAAGCAACTAGAAGAGAAGAAGGAGGAAAAGAGAGAGGAAGAGGAATCTATAGCTGAAACTCTTACTAAACCAAGGATGACAGAGGAAGAGATGAAGAAGAAACTCCAAGAAGCCTTAGAGCCTCTAGCTAAAATACCCGAGGTTATGAAGAAGGTGGAAGAGGAAACCAATAAGGCATTAGAGCAAATGTTCCCTATAGGGATGGAGGAGAAGAAGGAAGAGAAGAAAGAGGAAAAGAGAGAGGAAGAGGAGGAGAACTTAGATGATATTCTCTGGAGGATTCAGAATACTATCAACCGCATCTTTGTTAGTCTCAGGGCTGAGAATGACATCGAAAAAGCTAAGGAATTGCTTGAATACCTGCAATCCTTCCTCTCTTCTCTCTCCTAAATCACTTCTCCATTCTCTTTCCTCTTTTTTAGTTCGCTATACACTATTTCTGCTACTTCTTTGTTCAGGTCTAGGCATTCTCTTATCCGATAATATATAAACCTGATATCTGCTAGCAATTCCTTTGTCTCAGGCGTAAGCTCTAATCCCCTTTCTCTTAGTAACAATGCTAGTTTCCAATCATCATCGAATAGCTCATCGAAATCAGGGATCATCACTATTTCTAATAGCTTTACAATATTATCCCGCACCATCCTCACCTGAGAATTATAGTCTTGCCATAGGGTGGCCTAAGCCTCCAGGCAAATTTGCAATCATCCCTCACGGCTCTTATCATTCCAGCAATGAACTCTGCATTATTGAACTCATCCGCATAGAAACGCCATAGGATCTTAGGAAGATCCTCCTTCTTAGCATTCACTAGCATATTATATAGCTCCTCACTCCTGCTCTTCATGTATTGTTGTAGTGATGGAGAGAAGCCCATGAGTAACCTAAGACGCTCCAGCTCCTCAGGATCCCATAAGCGACCCATTTCCTTGCTATAGAAAGTCCTTAATGGTATTAGGCCAGGGCAGGCTAAGATCCATCCGTATGGACATAATCGGCATTGGTATTCCACCATACTATATAGCTTTGGATCTTTCCATAACATACAATATACTTCACGCAAATCCTCCCATATGATCGTCTCTAGGTTATGGTGAGGCGGATAGATCTGGGGTATATAATAATCGAATAGTGATGCTAGTCTCCTCAATTGTTGCTCTATGAAATCCCTAAGCTTGTCAACCTCATCAGAGGGCACTCTCAGGAGATCGATCCTATCACCCCTGTTAGCATATATGTAACCCGTGAATCTGGCACCCATAACTTTCTCAATCAGGTAGAGATACCCGACCACTTGGATATACCAAGAATCCCAGACTTTGTTTATTCTGGAGTAATAGAAGTATTCGAAATCCCTCCACGCAGTCTTCCCTATAATCGTCTTATTACGCATAATGAATACTGTTTCCCTCGGTGAGAATCTGGTCCACTTCACTTCTACTATAAGCCTGTCATCATAGCTATACAGATCAGGAGATCCTACTATCTTCCACTCTATACCAGCAATACTAGTTTCCCAGGTTATGGATTTCCATGCTTCTCCCTTAGGAAACATCATCTTTAGTGATTCTATCGCTTTATTCTCCCATTCTAGGCCCTCTCTCATGTAGTAGAGAAGCCTACATGGAGGAGTAACAGAGAATACCCTATCTAGGATCACTTTGATGGGACAAGAAGCTAGATCGCTAATGTGGATTTCTCGGAATTTGTGATACCTAGTATGACGGTATTGAGAAAGATAGTATAACTTGGCTAAATAATTGCATAAAGCATCACTAAGATCTCTTACTAAATACTCCTTCTCCATGAGAATCACCTAAGACTTTTCGCATTAATTTATAGTACTTCTTCATCATAAAATGCTTCACGTTCTCGATAGGATTCTCATCTTGGAGAACATCCAAGACCTCCAAATAGAAAAGCTCTTCTATCCTATCTGGATCTACATTTTCTAGCTTTACACCATACTTCTTGGTTAATGTGAGAATCCAGCCATAGAAGTAGGCCTTCTCATGCTTCTTCTTAGCGGATCTACGCTTAAACCCAATAGGTTTTAGGAGCACCTCATCCACGATCTTACACGGACGAGACCAGGCCATCGTATCCGCAGAGTTTATTAGTTTCCATACCTTGGCCAGCCCCTGCATCTTTAATCCAAATGCATGAAGCTTCTTGTTTCTTAGTCTCTCCCTAGCGATTCTGATAGTATTAACGATAGTAACATTAGAACGAGAGACGCACAGGTTAGCTATAGCGAAATAATCATACTTCTTAGTAATACCGAATTCCTCATAATACCTGATACATGAGAGGATAGAATCAGGCTTCTCCCTCTTCCCCTGAACAGGAATAACCCAAGGAACTTCTGGATAATTATCTATGCAATAGAGAACATTCCTAACTGTTTTCTCGATATTGGGATACTCTGGTAAAGTCTCGTAATCGGAAGGATAATCGGGACATACTACATGAATTGTCCCTATAGGGAAACTCTTCAACTCATAGTAGAGATCCACGATCTTCTCTATTCTACGCTTCCAGCCCTCTGGATATTCCGTGATCCCATGGCGAAACACTTCAACTCCTGCGTCTATCAAGACTTCCTTCACGTAATCTTTCACATTGTAGTACCATACAAAATCTGGTAGATGTCTTAAGTAACGAATCCCATTCTCTGGCCTATTAGCATTGATCAATATATAAGGCCAATAGATATTCATCGGTGGTAATGTGAAGAACTTTAGCATTATAATATCACCTCATCTAATCTAACGATATCATCTCTGTAATCGAGAACGCTTTTCCGTCTCTCTCTCCTGATATAAATGACCCGAAAATAATCGTATCCATGGTGAGACTTCGGATCCTGTAGTCTCTTCTTTCTGGACCTTACTAACCCTTTCTCCTCAAGTTTATTCACTATCTTCATCAATCTAAGATAATTGATTCTACATGGCTTCTTTTCTAGCTTAGAGAAATAGTTGTGCTTAGCCTCCTCGGTCTTAAAGTCACCTCTCCTATACAGATAGACACAATTCCGACAATAAGAGTAATCGATCTTACCAAGATTAACAAGCATGCATAACTCGTGAAGAGTAAGACCATCATATTTTCTCAGTATTCGTAGAATTCTAGCAATCATACATCACCACCTGAATACTTATTCAGGGTAAGACGCTATTTCAGGTTTACTATATTCAAGTATAATATTGATGAATAGTAATAAGACAAGAATATGATAATGACAAAAATCTTATAAACAAAATAACACTAATATCATATCGATCCCCTCCCCACGGTGAGAAAATATGTCCCAGACCGTAATTATTGGTCATTTCGATGTGCACGGTGTCTGCGCCTCTGCTTTGGCATATTACAAATTTAACGCTCGAGAGTTCTTTGCTGGATACCCTCAGACGGCACCAGAGAACTTAGTAAGCACAATTCAGAACCTATATGCGGCATCACCACAGCAGCTAAGCATAATAATCGTAGATATACCTGTGAATCTAAAAGATCCTCAGGCATTCATTGAGGGTCTTGAAAGATTAGCGATGCGTCACAGAATACTATACATAGACCATCATGAGAGTTCTCTTCAGTTTCTTCCACAATTTAGTAGGGTTAGAACACTATTTGTGGGGACATCAGCTCTTCTAATGAATCTAGCGTTACTTCCAGAGAATACAGAGACATACAGGAAAATAGCAGTAATAGGAGCAATAGGTGACAGGGATCCCGAAGTTGTGAGGAGGAATTTATTAACCCAAGAACTGAGGGAGATAGCTGATGGGCTCGACGTGATGGTAAGAGAAGATACTCACAGGACCCTACTAGGTCTCATCGATAATCCAGAGCTTACTTTCGAAGTTGCTCTTAGAAGATCCCAGCAAATACCTATTGCGCCTCTTAGGAGAGTTACTGGAGTTGTCGCTATAGCGACGGAAGCGATTCAGCAATGGGGTCCTAAGTCACTCGAAAGACTAGCATTTTCTCAGGGTACATGGTATGCGGTGGGCCCAGAATTTGTACCTAGATTTAATACATGGGTTGTCAGGGCTATCGCTAGGTGGGACATTCTTGCTCAGAAATCGATACCGTTACCAGGAGAGGTAGCTAAGGAATTGTGGCCTACTAGAAACATCATCGGTCATCCCGCAGCTCCAAGCATTGCTAGTACTAGTAGAGAAGAGGCGGAGAAGATGAGTGAGGAACTGGCCAGAGTTCTTAACGAGAGGGCTACTGGGGCTATTACTCCTAAACAAGTGCGTCTCATTAATACTAACATAGTCGGGGAGATGTTCGCAGAGATCCTAGTAAGTCTCCAAAGGATCTTAGAGGAGCAAAAGAAGATGTACCAAGAATACTTAGAGCTGAAAAGGAAACAAGTAGAGTTACTAGAACAGGCTAGCGAGGAAGACCGTAGACGATATGATTAACCCCCTTTCCTCTATTTTTTAATCTTTTTTCCTAGAGGTGATTTTATGTCTGAGGAAGAGGGTTTTAAGAAGGCAATAGAGAAACTGACGCATGAGCTGAGGACAGTAGCGGAAAAGCTGGAGCAAATTCCAACACATGGTTTCGTCAGGGAGCTCCTGATACTATATATCAAGGAGAAGACAGGATTAGGGAAGAGAAAAATAGAGCAGATATTAGATATTATAAAACAATTCGCAGAGGAGATTTTGAGAGAAACATCTACTAATCATTAATCCTTTTTCCTAGCTTTTTCTAGGTGATGTGATGGTTAGGGTCTGGCTTGAGTATCATAAGGCCAGAAAAACTTCTGCGTCAACTGAGTGGTATGTGTATGTGTCGACTGATGAGCTTGTGCCTATTAGGAAAATATTTGAGCCTCTAGAATCAACCTATGATCCGAAAAAGACCCATTGGACTGAGCTATATGATATTCCAGAGGGTACTATAGTAGTTAGAATTCGTCGGACTAACAGAGGAAACATAAGATACGATGAATTCACAATAACTGATGAATATGAGGGGAAAACTCTTCCTTTTAGCTAATCTTTTTTCTTCTTTTTCTTCTCCTCTTTTTCTGCTTCGGAAACATTCTTAGACAATATATTGTTCCCCATGCTATTGCTTCTCCGATTGTTCTCCATTTCTCCATGAACTCCTTAAGGTTCTTTAGTATTATTCTTCTCTCTTTCTCCCACTCCCGCATCATGATCACCCATCATTCTCTTCCTTCTTATTGCTAATACTTGTTTTAATTGCTACATCAATTCCGCATGTACCTTCCCATAACCTATCAATCCTCGTTCTTCTGGTTTCTCATTCCTAGGTTTCCCTATAGGGACACTCCAGTCCTGCTTAACTATTACTCGTGGGGCTCTTTCTTTCCCATTGATATGCATTGCATAAGCTATCAGGTTACGTAAGAATTCGCTCATACTCTTTATCTTACCCTCGTCCTTAAGTCTCCTGATTTCCTCATAGAGCTTCTCAGGGAGAAGGATAGTGACTCGCTTCATGAGATCACCTAGAATTAGTAATGCGTCTAATTCCTCTTATTATATTAGTATAATAAGATGAGACTAGGATTCGAGAAAGTCATATATGTGTATGACTTAAATAGACAATAAGGTATAGGGATAATGAACCCTCTGCTGGGGTGATAACATGTCTTGGGAAGAGAAATTGAATGAGATCGCTAAGAAGCTCCATGCCTGTGAAAGCCCATCCGAATATATTACATTGCTTCTGGCTCATATTGAGGAGATTAACAGCATTCAGCGAGAAAGGGGTCTCAATGAAAACTATTTTATCAAGCCTTATTGGTTTCCACCGACAGATATACCATCATTGCATCAGCTATATGAAATAATGAGATACCTACACTTGGTTAATCTCCCACAACTATGCCCATCTCCACAGCAATTAGAGAAGTGGATTAAGTATAAGGAAGTGATCGTATGATCCCTGAGTTAGAAAAGAAAATATATGAAGAAGTCAGGACTTTCTTTAAGAAGCTTAATGAGGAGGCAGAAAGGACTCATGAGGAATACAAAATATTCGCACACGGTGACGATTACGGGGTATGGCGTATTCTCATAGACAGAGAAACATTCGATAAAGAAGGCAATATAATATCATCTAGGACAATAATACTCATCTTACCAAAGCATAAACTAGTATGTTTTAGTCTGCCAGAAGGATTCACAATCACAAAGGAGTTTAAGAGCCCAGAAGAACTTCTTTGTATTATTGCCTCTTTCTTACCCCTATTATAATCTTTTTCCATATTTTTTCTCATAGAATCCTGCTTCTTCTAGGAACTCTATTACTGCATTCAGTATCGATGCTAATGCTGTAGGCAGGTTATACCGCACGAATTTCTTCATATCTATTTCCCCCTCATTCAGGCAATGAAATATAAAGTCCACTACTTCTGGGATTCCCATGTATTTCCCGAAGAGGGGGTGAAACACTACGTCTATGATATCATTGATGATTGCTTTCCTGCTCTTTCTCCCAATCATCTTCTCTAGCTTCTTAAAAAAATAGTAGAAATAGTTTTGCATTCGTTTCCCTCACGTGGGAATCCTGACTCCTTGGCTTATTCTCACTCCTGGAGATCCAGCTTTCGGTACACTTATCCTCTCCTTTATAACCTCGGATGATTTCACTACTTTGGGCATTATCTTCTTCGTCTCCTCTAATCTGACTATCTCAGTTCCAAGATTAGCTATCTTCTCAGCAATATCCTTCATGAGATTAGCCGTTTCTAGGACAATATTCGATACTGTATCTACTGCATGTTTCGTTATCTGGGATAGGTCACCAGCTATCGCTATGAAGTTGTTAATATCATCGATCAGTCTCGGAAGATGTTCCCTCTGGAGGGAATGAAGTGCTAGATTCATTGCGTATGCGTAATCCATCGCCTTATACAACTTTGCTAAGTTAACAGCATAGAAACTGACTCCGAGGATTGTGTATTTCACGATTGCTTTTCTCATGCAATCTGTGAAACACGATAGTCTCCACATTGCGCATCCTAATTCCCATAGTATGCCTGATCCTCTCGCTCCATGTCTGGCTGGGTCTGAGCTAGCTCCACAGTATCCCCTAGTAGGATCTAGACCTGTGAAGCTTCCGAGTGTGCTTACTATCTTATTCACACTCTCCTGCATCTTGTATAGTATCGAGTTCTTTACCCTAGGAGAACCGATTAGTGCGATATCTTTTCCTAGATCCGTTAGCAATGATTCTATCCTCTTCCTCCTAGATTCATAAGTATTCTTAACATCATAGACGAATGATGAGAACTTTGATGCAATACTCTTAATGGTCTTCCTTATCTCCTCTTGGACAAGCCCAGCTTCTCTTACAATATTCTCTAACTCAGATACCCTACGCTTAAGATCCTCAATATCCTCTGTTGGCCAGAACCATTCCCACCAAGACATCTCAGACCCTCTTTTTACTTGATCACGCCCTTCTTCTTCAGTTCCTCGTATGCCTTCTTTCCCCCTTCTATTGCCAAGGGGAGGAGAATCGATGTTGGCAATAGGGTATATCCAGCGTAGGCTAGGACATCACTAGGCTCTAATTTCTCAATGCTAATTCCGAATCTCTTCAGGAATTCCTGTATCTGTGTCATTATCTGCTCGAATATACCCTTTTTCTCAGGGGGCTTTGGTATTGGAACTGGTGCTACTACCTTCTCCTCCTCCACGATTAGCTTTGCTTCTAGCGTCCAGTAACCTACGTATGTCGTGATTATGAACTCGAATACGTTCACTCCATCTTTCAGGTATGTATTCGGAATAGATATTGCGAATGAGAATGAGCCAGATACTGCTCTCCTGAGTATCTGCCTTCCGTTTACCCTAACTATGAAGTACCTGGCATATGGATCTCCCACGGATGTTCCTCTGAGGTATAAAATAGCATTCCTCGGCTTTCTTAGTCTGAGCTCCCATTTCACAGGAGTCCATCCAGTTCTTGAGAACTTGAAAGTTTTCGTGTAAGTATGCTTCTCATACTCTGCCATATATAATCACCACGTAACTTATCTACAACAGAGGATGGTATCGAAATAATACCTAGCCTAATCGCTATCTTAATTATATTGGCTATCAGGGATACCAAGCCCAGGATAAATATTATGAAGCCCCATTGCCAGTGATGTATCGCATCAATGAATACATCAATAAAGCTCCTGTATTCTCTCCCCTCGTGCTCGTATTTCCCAAAGTCTCTGTAATCGTGGTATATGATGTATACCCCTGCGATAATAGTAGTGATACTAGCGAATAATCCAGGAGCCTCCTCCATTAGTACCTTAACAATTCTCTCGAATTCTGGATCACTCATAGCCTGACATCCCTCCTACCAAATAAACTGAACCCATTATAGTTTCTAAGCATGGCATTCTTATAGAAAGAGGCGTAGGACCATACACGCTCCTTCTCCTCGTAGAGATCTATGTAATGTTTCATCCTAGCCTTCATTTTATCGAAAGCATAGCCGACAGTATAACCTCGGACAACATACTTCACAAAAGTGAGCCAAGTATCAATGAAATCGCTCATGTAATTATGCTCAGGAGTAGGATAAGCCACGAATACGTAATCCTCACTCCCTACATAGCTCAAGGTTCCCTTCCTCACATAATCCTTCCCCAGAACTCTCCCTGTTAAACATGCCACAGAATAGAAGATCCTAACCTTAGGAGCTAGTGATGTATCACTCATCGGGATTAGTATCCCTATAGGGACAATCCAGATATTCGCCTGACCAATGAGCGCACTACTAAGCCCATGCCCAGCATAGATGACGAAATCATAACCTGAGTTGAATGCTCTCGATAAGATCCAGAGAAGACGGTTAGCAGAAATAACGGGGAACTCATCAATAATGAGATCCTTCCTACTACCGAGGGTTTCCAAGGCCTTCTGTGAGAAATAATAGGTCACTACCGTGGGATAAGAATCCAAGGGATAGATGACGGCCACTTTCTTCATCCTGTTCACCAAAATAATGAAGAAAGAGTGCTCAAGGATATATTACAATATGCTAGAATCAGGTATGATTCTATATAATAAAAATAATAAGGAATAATATTATAATATAATAGAGTATTACAGGAGAATACGCCTGATAGTCACCCTGATTCTCTTATCCCTATCAGCCGTTACACGATACTTTCTGATCTCGTAAGCTCCTCCTCCCACAGTTAGCGTGTATGTCCCTATAGGGACATTCAATCGGGCTATCCCATCTGGGCCAGTAGGTGCGCAATAACCATCAGCACATACCATTACTCCAAAGCTTACTGGCCTTCCAGAATCCGCATCTATAACAACAACTTCTAGGACAGGCATATCACTCACCCAAGAATATTCCCCTGAATTCCTTAACTTGCTTAACCCACCATTTTGGATACTTGTCTATTAGCTTTAATAATAATTGGAGATTCCGATACCCATCTGGATCTACTTCCTTAGCTTTTGGTAATGCCTTCTCTAATCTCTCGGCCAAATTAGAAGGTGTCATGAATTTCTTTATCTTGTATTTGGGGATCATGCTACATGCTACTTTTATACTGCCAATGATTGCGTAAATACTCTTCACAATCTTTATATTACGCTTATCGATCTCAGCCTCCTTCTTCATTCCCTTCTCCATATGCTCCTTATACTTCTTCAATGCATATTCCTTCAGCCATTTTAGGAACTCCATCAGTGTAATCTCCTTCTTGGCTGCTAGTACCAAGAACTTAGGGGGGAGAACACTTATCAGATCCGTGATGAGGGTTACTAATCCCTCCTCCGTGATCTCAGGAGTAACCTTGAGTCTCGCTAGTTTAGTAAAAGCCTTCAGGTTTACCATAGATCCACCTCCCCAATCACTTCCTCCACGCTCTCTTCCCTCTTCTCCTCCTTCTTCCTTCTAGACTTCTCGAATTCCTCTAGCTCCTTTTCGACCTCCTCCTCTGATGTCTTCTCCAATTCCTCTGAAACCTCGGATAATTGCTTTCTCACAACAGGCTTGAAGATATCACGTAACACTTGGCCAAGAATCCTAAATCCCTCCGTGATAGTCTCCTTGGTAGCTTCTATTCGATCCCTCTCGATAGCTTCCTCTAACTCCTTCTTCCTCTGCTCTTCCCACTTCTTACGCTCTTCCTCCAGAATCTCTTTCAGTTTGTCCCAGGTGATGAACCCGGGCTCTACTTTGAATCCGTATTTCTCTAGCTTCTTTTTGAGAGTCTCAATGTCCCATTCCTCTGATCCAGGAGGCTTTACGCTCCATCCGATCTTCTCCAGTTTTCTCTTAATCTTATCTATGTCGAATTCCAAGGCCTCTTTCTCCAGTTTTTCGAGACGCTTGTTAATAGCCTCTATCTGCTTTTGGATACTCTCATTCAGCTTAGAAATAGTATCAACGATTTCCTTGGTGAGCTCATTCTGTTTCGATGATCTCAGAGTATCGACAAGCTCCCTGAGAGTTCTCTCTAATGTGCTGAATTTACTCTCGAGTGCCTGTATTCTAGGATCTTCGGAAGTCCCTAGAATAGACTCGATTATCTTGAGCTCTTTCTGCCATCTCAGAGCTTTCTTCATCAACTTCTCTATATCATCCTCATCCTCATCGATTGTATCGCCGAGCTTTATCATTGCTTTAGACTTGAGGGCTTCCTTGATCTCATCTGAGAGAGTCCCAGGTTTAGTATCTATGCTATCCAAGAGACTCAGGGTTTCCAGAATATCTTTCACCTTATCCTCATCTTCTAGGATCGGAGAAAGGAGCTTCCTAGCCTCTTCCTCAGGGATATTCCTCAATTTAGCATATTTCTTTACGAGGGCTTCTTTTAGAAGCTCATCAGTCATAGAATTACACCTCCTGCAATTTTATAGTAAGAGCAATATACTTATTAACGAGTTTCTCAACAAGCTCAGTATTACCCGCTTTTGCCAGATCTATTATCAACTGCCTCAGCTGGGTAATCGGCTCTAGCTTCTTCTTAAGCTCCCTGATCATCTCATTGAGAATCTGGTTCTCCGTCCTCAATTTCTGGAGCTCTCCCGCAATCTCCTCGTATTCGACATAAACCTTGAACATCTCGTCCAGTAATTGTAGAACGCCCTCGGCTTTCTCCTCCCAGGTATCGCCAGGAACGAGGGTAGTAATGTGATTATCAACCCACTCCCCCCACTCGAGGAGCTTTTTAGTACGCTTATCAATGTGCTTGATAGCGTGCTGGACAATCTTCTGACTAACCGCTTTCTCAAGTGCAATCTCTGTTCTACTACTAGTAGAACCAGAAGATGACTTATCTACTCTTACTCCTAGTCGCTGGAGCTTACGCATATAATATAACTCTTCGCAATAATCCCTGAGACTATCATCTACCTTCTCTGTGAGAATTCTACCAGTTTCGGGATCTCTCTTTTGTAGATACCAATACCTGCCCTTCTTCTTAGAAAGCCCCCATCCATCAGCTATACGGGCATCTAATTCTTCCTTGGTGCGGACAACCATGGTAGTTACACCTGACTAAGGAGTTACGAATAGTCAATCAAAGCACTAAAATAGCACTACTAACTAAATAAATGCATTGACTACCCTCACACTGAGGGGGGAGTATCCCCCCATATAGTATGGAGATGATATAATATGTCACCCCAGAGAGTGAGTCCCGAAAAAGAAATAGCGAAATTCTGTGAGAAATACCCATGGATCTGTGAACAATACCCGAAGATAAAAGAGTACATGAAGGAATACGGAATAACAGCCGAAGAAATGGAGAAACTAGTGATAGAAAGGCCAGAATGGATCTCAGAAATAGACCACATGACACTAAAAGAAGCCTTAGAGAAACTAAGAGAGGAGGAGAAAGAGATTCAAGAATTCATAAAGAAGCATAAGCCACCCAAGGATATAAGGGAAATCCTGAAAGATCCAGCGATACCGATGGAAGTTAAGAAGAAAGTAATGGAGGAGTATCTGATTTCTAGAGAATTAATGATAAGAGCTCCAAAGAGGAAGAGAGTAAAGCCAAAGCCTCCTGAGGAGATTCCAAAAGCCCCGCCTCTCAAGCTGGAAATTGTAGGTGAAGAAATCAGAGCTGTCCCTATAGGGAAAGTACCTGAACTCTATGAATCAAGATGGGATGAGATAGATACGGCTAAGAGATTGTTAAAGGAACAACATGGAATAGAGGCTACTGAGATCGATTACATAATAAAGATAAGCGATACAGAATGGAGCGTGCTAGGAAAAGATCGTTACGGTAGGAGCTTCTACAGGATAATCAGGCTCACTCCCGCATGATTACCATGTTTACCATCATCACTTATATTAAGATATGAGCGTAGAGATTATTTTTGAGCGTCTTTTTGTAGGTGAATAATGTATGAGCGTAACCGTAAACCCTGAGAGAATAAAGAAAAGATGGAAATCCAAATGGGAAGCCGCTATCAAAGCCCTTGACCGTTCTGAAATAGAAGAAGCAAAGGATGATTGGTCTCTAAATGCCGCAGCTAATGAAGATAAGTGGTTCAGGAATACAGAGGATGCTTACAAAGAACACAGATTTGCTCAGGGAGTTCTCGATGAGGAAGCTAAGAGAGACTGGGCCAAGAATACATTCGAGGGATTACAGGAGAAGGCTAGGAAAGGATTATCACCCGAGGATGAGCAGGAATTCGTATCCAAAGCGATTCCATACATCACATTAGTCAAGGAGATGAAGGTAAGATTCAACAAAATTGCATTCCCAGACCCAGTAACTAAGGCTCAGGAATGGGTCAGATTAATTGTATTACTCAAGAAAGCTAAGAAAAAGCCCGAGAAGCTTAGTGAGGTCAGAAGCGAGATCATGTCCAAGATTGCTGAGCTAGAAAGCAAATATGGTGTAGCAGTAACAGCAGCTGCTACATAAACTTTTTTCAGGGTGACTGGGAGTGGTAGAATCAATCACCAAATTCCTAGATCCAGTTCTTGATTTCTTTGCTAAGCTAGGGGGCTACGAGGGAGCGGAAGCAGAGATTTACAAAGCAGAAACGGGAGCGGAATGGTTAGCTACTCTCATGGAGCTCGGTATCGACTGGATCTCAAAGGGTTACATTAACCGTGGATTAAAAGCCTTAGGCGCAGTTATTGCTGGTGGATTAGGATTATTCAACAAGAAACTCCCTCCAAGACTACGCAGGGAGCTAACAGCCATTGGTAATCACTTACTAACTAGAGCGGTTTATGTTTCTCCTAGGGTAAAGCTCGGTGAAGAAGAGAAATTATTCGCAGAGGCCTTAGCCAGAGGAGATTGGAATACCGCATTGAGATTAGCTTTCAGAACCCCTGAGGAGCTTAAGCTATTCCTCGAGGATATCCTACCGTTCCTGAAGAAGAAAGCACCATTAGCTCCTGCGGAGGAAGCCATAGAGGAAGTCGTAATAAAGGAGGAGAAACCCGCTCCCGAGGAAGAAGTCGTCCTAATATAACGTTATTTCCTCTTCTTCTTTTTTATTGTAGTACAGGCTTATTAGCTTTAGAAGAGCTTCTTCATAGCTTTTAGCATTCATATCCACGACTACTTTTCGGAATTTCCTCTTTGTTGAAGGTCTGCATCTTATTAGAATGCGGTCGCTCTTCTTCTCTTCTTCATTAAAATTATTGAAGACGAGCATTCATGGTTCACCTGATAATCATGAATCACTACTATTTCAAATAGCCTTGGCTCGTTATATAAAATCTTTGAAATCTGTTTTAGGTGAAGTATATGGCTCTCGACATTACCAGCTTTTTCAGACCTGAAGCATTAACGCCAACTTTCTTAACCCAGCAAAAGCAGATTAAGGAGAAAGCTACTGCTAGAGCGGTTGATACTGGAGTAGCTACTAGCGATAGAGAGCTTGTGAGAAGAGATCTCCTACCAGAGGATGTAGGATTCACTAACAATGATTGGGCTAAGAGTGTTGACCTGACAGAACCAGGAGAATTCGAATACATCAAGAAGACCCTAGAGGACTGGGAGTACATCGTTATCATTGGAGTAGCTATTCACGATACCAATGTTAGGGCCGCTTACATAGCATTTGACCTAGGAGCTGCTCAGAGGAAGGCAATCATTGATCTACACAAGGCATATGTCCAAGAAGAACCTATCATTCTGTTCAATACGCCAATCAAGTATGAGCCTGGTCAAGAGATGATTATCAAGCTCTGGGGCTTAACAACTGGTTCTGGCGTTACATACAGAATCCAATTACTAGGATACAAGATCGAGCCAGTCGGCAAGAAGATTGGTAAGCCAACTACCACCTCATAAGGTGCTTCTAGATGAGCACTTATAACCTGAAGAGATTTGGCCCAGATGAGAAACTATACATAACACAGGTATCAGGGCCATCCTCATATAGTAGCGGTGGATTCACGGTAGATCATCCATTCTCTCGGGTCTCCCACGCTATCGCTATTGCAAGTGGAGGTTACATTGCAGAAGCTAGTGTCTCTGGCAATACAGTAACAGTAAAGGTTTACTCTGGAGCTGGATCAGAAGTAACTGCAGGTACTGACCTCTCAGGAGTAACTATCACGGTTATCATCATCGGTAGATAAAGCAAAACCCTCTTTCCCATATTTTTTGTCTCATTCTATATTATTATTATAATAAGGAATAATACTAAGTATGACTCAATTCTACCCTTGTATTATTCCTTAATATTATAATATAATAATAGTGTCCCTATAGGGAAAGGTCAACTTGGTATCCATGTGTTTTTTATTCACGCCTAGCTATTCTCTTTCTTTGATAACTTTCTAGGTGATGAGTATGCCGTATTTCGAGCCCATTGCCAGGCCTGGAGAACATGTCATGTTCTGGATGCAGGATAAACAATTATTTGTTAGAGTAGTCGTCCTAGAGCCACTCCCAGGACTAGTTTATGATTTTGGATCAATAACGGCTGGTGGTAACACGGTAGTAGAGGATGCTAAGTTCTTATACATGCCCGATGGTCACTTTGCTCAATGGAGACCATTTATAATCACGGATAATCTTGAATTGGAAATCTACCAGCCACCAGCATCTGGAAGATTTACAACTAGGACGCAGTTACTAAGGATCTTCAAGCCCTCTGGAATCACGGATTACCAGAAATGGTTCAGGGACTTTGGTAAGCTCTACGAGTTCTATGTTGTCGAGGATAGAACTCCAGTAAAGATTATTGCTTACAATGTCGGTACTGCGGATCTCTCGGAAGCAAAAGTAATGTTCATAGGATGGAAATTCAGGGCTGAGCTAGTTGATTATGTACCAGAGAGATACGTTACAATCCCAGTAGGAAGCCTAGCCACAACCAAGAGTATCTGGACCAAAACTGCGGAGATTACAGCTGTTACATAGGGTGTAATGGGTGAGCGTAAGTTACGTAGTGACTCCTCCACGCTATATGCAAATAGTCTATGACAATGATGCTATTCTGATCGATCTAGATCTCTCCAAGCAGAGGATTAATGAGGAGGTTTTAGAGAAATACAATGTTGTAGCCCACCAATTATTCGTTTTGCAAGCGGATTCCGAAGCATACATCAGGATAAACAGAATGGATGGGCCACTTATCCCTATAGGGACAGGAGACTCTTTCCAATTCATCGAGGTTAAGAGACTATACGTTACAAACCCACCAGGAACTGGTAGGTTGAAGATATTACTACTCTATAGGAGGGAGGAGTACTTATGAGCCCTGCTGGGGTAAAGAGAGCGTTCAAGGAAGCATTAAAGGAGACAGTCATAAACGCTAACGTGGACATCCAGACTGGAGTATTCGAGCTGAAGGATGGGGAAACGAATAACCGTGCAAAAATAGATGACTCTGGAAGAGTATGGATAAGCATTCAGGAGGATGCTGTAGGGCTTAAGCAAACAATGGTAGGAGTATTCCAGCACACTACCCCACTACTTGCTAATGATTCTGTAGAAAGCGATGCAATCCCCACGAATGGGTATAGCAGGATCGTAGGAAGCGTATTCGCAGATGTGGATGGGACATTATATGTGGAGCAATCCCCCGATGGGACAAACTGGGATGTCGTGGATTCATTCCCAGTAAACGGGGGAAGTGGATTAGGATTCTCGGTAGAAGTAGTATGCCCCTATGCTAGGGTTAGGTATGTGAATGGCGCATCTGATCAATCAAAGTTTAGGCTCTATGTATTCCTGAGAAGATACTAGTGTGTCCCTATAGGGACGGTTACCAAGTTTACCATATTCGAATAAATTCCTACTCATTCTTTTTCTCCTTTTTTGATTATTATAGGTGATTCTATGGTTATTAAGACAAGTAGTGCGATTATTAGAGTCCCTGCTCCAAGGCTTAGTAAGATCGAGATAGATACTGATAAGGATTGGCTAGGCTTCAGGATAAAGAATCTTGGAGAACCTGAAGAGCCTAGTGATGCAGTTACTAAGAATTACACGGATATCTCTGTTACGGGTCTTGGTATTAATTATTATTTGCTTGATGATGCTGATAGTGATGTACCAAGTTACAAAGCAATGCAGTTAACTCCTCCAAACCTATCAGAGGCTTATGTAGAGACTAGCCAGAATTCCGCAGGAGATTACTATATCGCTGGATGGATTGCTCCTGTGGATGGTATTCCTAGACTAAAGCTAGGAGTCTATACAATGCATCTACAAGCGGAGAGAGTAAGCGGGAATATTCCTGTGAGATTGTTCTTCGAGATATATGAGAGGAAGAGCGATGGTACAGAGATACTAATTGCACAGTCATCGGTAAGCGATAGGATTGATTCCAGAAGAGACATAGTGATCTCACTAATATTGTCATCTGATTACGAATTAGCAGAAGGAAGCAGAATCGTGTTCAAGCTATATGCGAGGTATGAGAGCAATGGATCATCAACAACCGTGAGAGTGTATTATCAGGGAGCAGTAAAGAGCAGAGTAGCACTACCCACGATAAAGGAGATACTAGATACACAATATGCTCCATTGGATCATACACATACCAGAGATGAGATAACAGATCTGTGGAATAGCCCATTCTGGGATAATATACCAGATAAACCATTCGATACTCTAGGAAGCGAATTCCAAGTAGTGAATGGAGAACTCCAGATAGCATCAATAGACTTCTCAAAGGTATTGAATAGAAAACTTAGCCTAATGACGATAGATACAGATTTGGTATTACCAGCTGGATACAAGTTTGTTGTGAGTGATTCTACTGGTAATAAGATATACTCTAGCGTTGGTGGTTATACAACGTTATTTATTCTACAAGTAGGCGATAGCAAAGGGGTATGGATAAGACTAGAAAATATAGATAGAATATGGATCATAGGCCAAGATCTTAATGAAGCTTTTAGTATAAGAGACTCAGTCGATGGATTCAACTATATTGAGAGATTCTCGATAGATCCAGCTTCAGGTGTAGCAACGTTATACGTAGATCTTTCTCCTGATGATGATAATTCTCGTGATCTTGGTTCTGCTTCTCTTCGCTGGGCTAATGCCTATATCGTTAACCTCTATACTGGTGACGTTATCTTAGATAACAAGTGGCGTATCACTGAGTATGATGAGGCTGGTAAGCTATTGGATGGTATCCGTATCCTGAACAATAGGGGTGAGGAGGTTTTCAGGGTTACGAATGATGGTTTATATTATAAGGGGGTCAAGATTGCTTAATTGGTGATCCCTAATGGTCCTTGTCAAGATTCACCAAATAAGGATGAGTGATGGTACTATTGTTTTCCGCTTCTTTGATGATTATGGTAACGAAATAGGTTCTAGAGGCGTGGTCTCTGGAAAGGATTTCGATCCTAGCTTACTGGATGAGGTATTATCAATGACGCTCAAGGATTTCTACACGCTGAAATACGAGGGCTTCACACTACCAGATACACCAAGCAATGCTATTGAGCAGGTAGCGAAGATAGCGTATGAGCAGTTCCTGAATGCTAAGCAATTAGAGGGAGAACAGGAAGCGGGGGTGATAACGTAATGCCCCTCTATGTCTGGGATGGATCAAAGTACGTGAGAATAGATGATGGATCAGGAAACTTGAACGCAAAGAATAAAGTATATGATGCAGATCTCGACGGGCTAATTGAACAATTAGCATCACACACCCATAGCAGAGGAGACATATCAGACTTCTTCTCATCGCCTTTCTGGGACAATATCCCAGACAAGCCGTCACAGTTTCCCCCAGAGCCTCACACGCATAGCCTCTCAGACATTAACGCTGGCTCTGGATATTATCCAGCTAAGACGTCAAGAAGCGATAATCTGCCTTCTTGGAATGACATTCCTGACAAGCCCTCGGAATTCCCCCCAGAGGCTCACACCCATAGCCGTAGCGATATCTCAGACTTCTTCTCATCGCCTTTCTGGGACAATATCCCAGACAAGCCGTCACAGTTTCCCCCAGAGCCTCACGCTTCAAACCACCTTCCAGGTGGAAGTGATCAGTTATTCGACCAGAGTTTGAACACAACTGATGACGTGAAGTTTAACACGATTTGGCTTGCAGGAAACGAGATAAAGGATTCGAGTGGGACGACAAGAATAACACTAGGAGATCCGATCATATTCAACGGCTTCATCAGATCTGGATCTGGAAGTGTATGGATTCAGTTGGAGGGGGAGAATAGAGTAATAAAATACTCGGTCGGAAAACTCTCGATAAATGCGTACTCATCAGCCGCAAATGCAACCTACAAAATCGCTATGTTTGATTATCGGGATAACAATAATACGGGCGCTCTTAACAGCGGTACATCAGTTAGCGTCTATAAGCTGTATTACGTTTCTCTATCCTCTGCGTCAAGGCTTGATTACAAGGAAAACATCCAAGAGTTTGGCTTTGATGCCCTTGATACAATAAGGAGGTTGAGGTTCTACAAGTTTACGTGGAAGCTCGATGGGAGACAAGACTTCGGTCTCATCGCAGATTATGTTGCAGATATAGATCCGAATTTGGTGAGTAGAGATTCCAGCGATAAAATTGTTGGTCTGGACATGAACAAACTAGTGCTTTACTCCCTCAGAGGGATTCAGCAATTATATGATGTTCTAGTAACAATTAAAAACAGAGTGGATGCATTAGAATCTAGATTGAGGAAGCTGGAGGCGAAGCTGAATGCGAGCTAAGGTTGTAATCTTATTACTTCTCCTAGCCTCGGCACTACCGATTACTGTTCACTCACAACAAATAGGATTACCAGATTACCTCAAGCCTAAGACGTACTTTTTCTACAATGGAACTGCTCCATTAAGCGTATTTTCCGTAAAGAGTACTGGAATGTTCTATTTCGCATATAATTTCACTATTATCGATGTCAGTACAGAAACTATCCACTTCCTCCAAGAAGAATGGATTTATAACGGGTCTGTCCTAGTTTCGCATAAAACATATGATGTAATACAATCCTTGGCGGTTGGGGCTGGGCCGTGGTTCATCTTACCAGACCACATAAATAACAATAGGAGTATTGCACACCTGATAGGCTCTTTGGTGCATTGTTATCTGCACAGGACAGAGGTAAACATGACTTTCGAAGACGGGAACTACACGATCAGTTTTTATGGGGAAGAATATGCTCCAGATGAAAACGTAACAATAGAGGGTTACATCGTACTCAACGAGGATGGATTAATGCTAGAGTTCTATGGTTATCAAAAAATCGAGGCTCTAGCAACGCAGGAGCTTAGACCCAGTATTATACATATTAAGCTGGCGGATACAAATTATCAGGAAGAAGAGGAAGTCGAAGAGGTTACTCTCGTAAGACCGACTCCTTCTATGGAACATTACATCTTTATGAGTATTATAACAGCGGTTGTTATCGCCGTCATCATCATAAGGAGGAGGAGAAAGTGACATTATAACAATAGTTTGAGCGGTGATTTCATGAGCGTGGATATTAATACTACTATTGCTAAGCTGAGGAATGCTCTTAACACTATCATGTTTGCTCTCCAAGTAATTAATGATGAGGTAAACAAGCTAGTATCAGAGTACCTAAGGCTTAGACAGGAGCTAGAGAGGATAAAAAAGGAGAGTGGTGAGAAGAAGGATAAGGATTCTCAGGACTAATCTCTTATTCTTATTTTTTGTCTTTCATCCTCATTCTTAAATCTTTAACCACTTCTCAAATAATATTTTTGGTGATGTTTTATGATAACTGAGTTGAGCCAAATCCAGCTCCTCGGTTACTATCTAGGCTTGTTAGGGTTCTTTGGGATAGGATTCGAATTCGTGGCATTGAAGATTCCAGAATTCCTTAATGAGATCAAGGAGAAAGGGTTATTAGCCTCTATATTAGATACGCTAATCTCGTTCATTAACTCATGGCAATTCGGGTTCATACTAATATTCATAGCGACACAATTCATCACGGGAGTTCTAGGAGACATATTGTTCTTCTTAGGTCTAGGAATCGCTATTCCTGATATCCCACCAAGGTTCAGGCGTTATTGGAAATACATTATACTAGTAGTGTCCCTATCGGGAATCCTACCAAGCTGGTTAGTGAAATTTCTTGAGTCTCTTGGATCTGGCCAAAAGCAGGAATCTGAGGAATCTGGAGAATCTACTGAGACTGAGGAAGAGGGTGAAGAGGAGATAAAGTGGGAAGAGCCTAAGTATGTTGAGTAGGGTGATATAATGTCTGAGGAGAAGGAGGAGATTGTGCGTAGGTTACTTATAATCTCAGTTGGATCTTCTGCATCAATTCATCTACTTGGTCGGATATCCGCTACTTATCCAGATCTGTTGTTCCGTA
>Ga0190363_1000265_pt1 | contig 30170 bp, 28 predicted proteins | sample 48721867_MG_FD_161272 | JGI IMG/M metagenome (GOLD analysis project Ga0190363, IMG submission 161272) | Hydrothermal vent microbial mat bacterial communities from Southern Trench, Guaymas Basin, Mexico - 4872-18-6-7_MG | ecosystem: Environmental > Aquatic > Marine > Hydrothermal vents >... | reverse complement strand
TCGATCCTCTTGGTCACCGCCTCTACGACGAGCTCTGTGTTGGCTCCACCGGGCTCCTCGAAGTAGAGGGTCTCCCTCCTGACGGCCATACGAGACACCAGGTTAATTCGCGTAACAAACCTATAACGTTTAGGCTCTCACAAGGACTGCTATGCCCCTCGTCAAGCTTCTGTGGACGTACACGCTGTGCCTCTCGACCACCCTGAACCCCGCGTCGGAGGCCATGCCCTCCAGGTCGATCGGCTCAGGGTACGCGGTGCACACCGCCCCGTCCCGTCTGAGGACCTCCGACATGGCGTGGAGGGAGTCGTGCAGAAGCTCCTGGACTTCCACGCCCATCGTGGTGGCCCCCCTACCGTACGGTGGGTCGGTCACTATCCTGGCCGCCTCCTCCACAGGAGGCTTCCTGGCGTCCCCGACGAGTACGTGGAAGCACTCGACTCCGTAGTGTCTGAGGTTCCTCACGGCCCCCTCAGCCATGTCCCACCTCACGTCCACACCAATGGGCACGCATCCCATCAGACCCGCTTCGAGGAGTATCCCACCGGAGCCGCAGAACGGGTCGAGGAGGAGCTCGCCGCCTCTGGCTTCGGACAGGTTTACCATGCACCTGGCCAAGACAGGGTGAAGCGACGTGGGGTGTTTGAAGGGCCTCATCTTGACCCTCCTGGATTCGAGGGCCGTCCTGTCCACCCTGGACAAGACCACGCCCAGCAGGAACTTCCCCCCAGTCAGGACGCCCCTCAGGGTTATGTCAGAGTTCCAGAGGTCCACGCTGAGCCCAATCCTCCGCCACACGGCCCCACCCACCTCCCTCTCGACGTCCAGCGCCCTGATGTGCCTCGAACTCCCCCGAACCCTCTGAACCCTAACGACGAAGCTCTCGCCGTGTATCCACTCTGGGAGCTCCACCTCCCCGGCGTGGCTCAGTATCTCGTCCCAGTCGTCCCGGCATGAGAACAGCTCGAGGCATATCTCCCTGGCCATGCCGAGCCTCTGGGCGAGCCTCTCCGAGCATCCTGGGTCTGCCTCGAACCTGAGAACCTGCGGCAGCCTCTCGACGACTCTGTACGGGTAGCCCTCAGCTTTCAGGGTGTGCTCTACCTCAGACTGTGGGAGCGTGTCGTGTCCTCCCCACAGGGTTATGAAGAGCTTCTCGTAGGCCACCTTCACGATAGAAGAGGTCTCGGATGCGATTTAAACGCTCCAGCCTGGTAACCGTTAAATAAATTTCTGGGCTAAAGACGGTTGGTGTAGGCCGTGAAGTTCGAGATAGTCGGCAGTCCCGCCTATTCGACCCTAAAGATACTGCTGTCGCCCGGGGAGTCCGTCACGACCGAGGCAGGCTCGATGATGGCCATGGAGGGCGACCTGACGGTCGAGACGACCACGGGCGGCGTAATCAAGGGCCTCCTGAGGAAGATGCTGGCGGGTGAGACTCTGTTCATAAACGTCTACCACGCCGGTCCCGGCGGTGGAACCCTCTGGCTGGCCCCCAGCACACCGGGAGACATAAGATACGTTCCACTCCAGGGGAACGGCATAATCGTCCAGGACATGAGCTACCTCGCCCACCACGGAAACGTGGAGATGACAGTAACTTGGAGGGGTCTTAGGGGCATGATAGCCGAGGGAAACCTGTTCTGGCTCAGGCTGAGCGGATACGGTGGCGTCTGGGTCAACTCATACGGACACATAGTCGAGAAGACGCTCAAGCCGGGCGAGAGGGTCACGGTGGACAACTTCCACTTCGTCGCGATGAGCGACGGGATGAGGTGGTCGGTCGGCAAGTTCGGAAGCATCAAGTCGTTCTTCTTCGGAGGGGAGGGATTCGTCATAAACGTCGAGGGACCTGGAAAGCTGTACCTCCAGACGAGGACGATGACGGACCTGGCGGACGTCCTCAGGAGGTTCCTGCCGAGCGGCTCCAGCTCGTCCCCGACTTTCAGGATAGGCTTCGGCGTTTAGCCTCGAGGCTGGATGTAGAACTCGACCATAGACCTAACCGTGTCCCTAACCAAGTCTATCAGCTTGTACCTCGGAAGCCTCAGCCCCTTAGCCGCCGTGCTCCACGACCTGGCCTGCAGGCATCTGGATATGAGGGCTGTCTCAGCTTTCTCCGAGAGGGGCATCCTGTGCTCACCGGAGGACAGGAAGTGCTTCCTGAGGAGGCCCTTTATCGAGTCGGAGGCCCCTTCGTACGTCATGGTCCCTCTGGCGTACGCCATCAGCCTGTGAACCTGGCTCTCTGTCAGGCTCAGAGGCTCTTCGTGTTCACCCCACCCCCTAAGCAAGTGGTAGGCCACCTCGGGCTCCAGCGTGTAGTAGGGGTCGCACAGAGCCTCGACGAGGCGTGTCCTGAACTCCAGGTTCAACTTCAACACGATTTCCTCGGCCCTCCGGGTTATGGGCTTGACCACTACCACGCTGAACTCCCCGGACGTCGGGTTCCTGCCTGGGCTTATGTGTATCGGTATGAAGCCGTTCCTCGTCCAGAACCTGAGAAGCTCAGGGCTCCCCCCGAACCCTGCTCCAACCCAGTCCAACCCGGCCTCCTCAGCCTCCTCGCAGAGCTTTCCGAGTATGTGGGACCCGAGGCCTCTTCGCATCATGTCCGGGTTGGTGGCTATCCTCACCACCCTCGCACCCCTCAGGTGGGCGAACTCCAGGAGGTTCGGGTAGTGCCTCACGACGCAGAGGGGTACAAGGTTCCCGGATGGGGGTCTCCCAGCAAGCGTTTCCTTAAGGTCCTCCTCGGAAACCCGCCCCTCGTCGGCCACGTGGAGGGCTACGACGACCTTCCCAGACGGTGTCAGCAGAACCCTGGCAGAGTGGTGGGGGGCGTCTCCGAGTATGGCCAGGTCGTCTGGACGGTTCCTGTAGTGGGCGAGTACGTACGTCCCTATGAATTGTCTGAGCATGTCGTCCCTGGAGGTGAACCACTCCTCCAAGTCAGGCCTGAAGTACTTGCATGCCTCCGGCTCCAGAGACCTCGCCTCCTCCTCGTCGAACTCAGGAGGCTCCGCGTCGAGTAGGAGGGCGTCGTAGAGCCAACGCTCTATCGGGTCTCCGGGGGCGTACCTTATCGGCTCCCGCAGCTCCACCTCCTCCAACGCGACCTTCTTCATCGACCTCAGGGTGGACATGAACCTCAACCCGAAGCCGCGGCCTATGCCCTCGTACCCGTGTATCGTCGAAGAGAACACGGCCTTGCTGGAGGTCTTGAGCATGGCGTGTAGCATCGGGACGGGTATCCCAGCCGCCTCGTCCACGATGAGTATCTGAGGTCTCTCCGACAGGGTCTTGTAAGGTGAAACGAACCTAATCTCGGCGTCTCCGGAGCGTATGGTGCCGCCCTTAACCTCAGCCTCCAGCCCCATCCTCCTCAAGGACTTGGCTGCGAACTCGAAAAGCGTCGAGACGTTCGCCTTAGACGGGGCGGTGACCACTATGTCCCTGACGCCAGCCCTCACGAACCCGGCTGAGGCGACTCCGAGTATGGCTGATTTGCCCCTACCCCTGTTGGCAGTTATGACTACGACCTTCCTGCCGCCTTCGAGGAGTGTTTCGAGCTTCTGGAGGGCCCTCACCTGGTCCTCTGTGGCCGCCACCCTGTAGAGCTTCTTCGGGAACCTCGTCTTCCCCGGAACCTTAGGCCTCAGCCTCCTCGGAGTCCTGACGGGGAGGGGCTTCCCGTACCTCACTTCTGGAGGCCTTAGAATCCATATTCCTTCGTGCTCCATCAGCTTCCTGACGAGCCTCCTCTCGAACAGGTGTCTCAGGTCCTTCTCCCGGTACGGGTGGACCACCAGCCTCCTGTGGAAGGCCTTCACGCCGGACACTATGTCGTCCAGCGACGGGGTGAGCATCACGATGACCCCGCCTCCTGAGACCGTCTCGACGAGCCTGCCCAGGTCGTTGGGCCTCATGTTCTCAGAAACGTCCATCACGAGTACGTTGAAAGTCTGACCCATCACGGACTCCGTCTCTTCGTACGGGACGAACTTCAGGGAGCCCACGGACCCCCTTTCCAGCTCGTCCAGGAACCTGACTCGACTCCTACCCTCTCCTCCGCCGTAGTACGCGAACAGGACTGAGGGTTTGGACTTGTTCACAGCCTTGAAGGCGTCCACACACCTAGCGGCAACCCACTCCGCCTTGGATCCTTCGGCGACTATCAGCCTCCTGTGTTTTGAAGCCCTCGCCTCCCTGAGTATCCTGACTATCGTAGCCTCTAAGCCCCTCCCCCTCATTTCAGGATTATTTGTCCCCACGGGGTTTATAAAGGGGGGATTCGGCTTGGTCAGGTACCTCGGCAGACACCTGATGCTCAGCGGAAAGTACGTCAGGGACGTGCTGGAGAGTAGGAAGAGGGCGACCGTAAGAGTCGGGAGGTATGCCGTCAAGTCGAGGGAGGTCTTCCTACACTCTGGAGGCAGGGTCGTCGCCAAGCTCGAAGTCGAAAGGGTCTACCACAAGAGGTTCTCGGAGCTCGACGACGAGGACGCCAAGCTGGACGGACACCCGAACGCGAAGAGCCTGAGGAGGGAGCTCCGGAGGATATACGGCCATTTGAGGCCGGACACGCTGGTCACGGTCATAGTGTTCCGGGTCAAGCAGAGGCTTGAGGTGGACGAGGAATCCAGGTGGATGGGCCTGGACCCGAGGGACATAGCGAGGGTGGGTCTGAGGTACTGGGACGAGCTGGGTCTCAGCGAGGACGATAGGAAGATAGTCGAGGAGGTCGTTAGGCGTGGAAGCTTGAGGGCGGTCTCCAAGGCGCTGTACGGGACTATTGAGAAGAGGCGTAGGGTAAGGAGGACTTTGAGGAGGGTTTTGGAGAGGCTCTTGGAGAAGGGCTTCCTCGAAAGGTCTCAACGTGGCTGATTCTGCCTGAAGAAGGAGACCACGCTGGCAACCCTCCTGAGACACTCCACGGCCGAACGGTATGTTGGGAAGCCCATCAATCCGCACTCAGGCCCAGCGTACGGCACCCTCTCAGGGTCGAAGGTCTCCACAACCTTGGAGAGCCTCTTCATCATCACCTCGGAGCTCTCTATGTAGACCGTGGGGTCGACCTCGCCCCTCTTTATCCTCCTCCAAACTCCCCCTATCTCCTCCTCGATCGACGTGGTGCGGGTGGGCTTGGGGGAGGATTCGAGGGCTATCTTTATGAGCGTGTCGAAGGATGTCTGGCATACACTCGCCTTCAGGAACTTATCCGTATCCTCGAGGAGCCGCTTGGTCTGCCTCGACCTGTAGAGGAAGTCGTCCACGTGGGATTCGACTACGTCGAGGGACTCTACTTCCCAGAAGAGTCTGTTGGATGTGCTGTGGAGGTGGATTACCGTCACGACACCCGCGGACTTAGCGCTGTGGAATATGTTCTCCCAGGCCTTCCTCAGGTTTTCCCTCCCCTCCGTTCCGTAGTCGATGAGGGGGTCGTCGAAGGCTCCGAACGTCGGCTCATCGAGCGCGAGCATGGCAACCCTCCCATGCTTTTCTTTGAAGATGCTCTCCTCGACTATCCTGGAGAGAACCCTACCGAGGCTGAGGAACAGGTCTCCATGCCTGTACAGGAACAGGCAGGAGAGTGTGTGAGGCCCTGTGACGCATAGTTTAACCCTGAACGGGGAGCCTGCTTCCTCAGCTATCTCGCTGGCGTGCCTTCTGATGGCCTCAACCTCCGGTATCCTGGCGTCTTCAGCCGATACAGAGAGGGGCTCTGTCTCGACGTACATCGATTTAACCCTCTCGACGCCCTGTATCGAGCACATGAACATCTCGTTCATGTCCCTGAACTGTGGGTAGTTCGGTAGGTCTATTCCCGCCCTGAGCTTGTCGAGGAACCCCTCCACGACCTTATCCTCAAAGTACCTGTAATCCTCCCCATCCAGCCTGGCTGAAGCCCCCCTACTGAACTTCTCGAAGTCTCCCTCGAAGGGGAGGCTACCCACGTCGTAGGACTCCAACATGACGGCTTCAGAAATTGTGTTTACGTCTCTGGGTATAAACCAACCGTCCGGGAAGAGACGATCTCTTGGACGTCTCCCCCTTCACCCCCTCGCCTTAGCTGAGACTATCTGTATGACATCCCTGTCCTTGAGGACGTAGTCCTCCCCGACGCGTCTGCCAGTCCTGGCGTCCACGGCGTATATGAACGTGTCTCCGAGCTCCGTGTGTATCATGTAAGCCAGCTGCCTAGCCGTGGTTCCCCTCCTCACCAGGTAAACGTCTGGGAGAACCCTCCCGTCGTGGTCTGTCAGCCTCCCAGCGTCCTCGACAGGGTAGACGGTTATCATGTCCAGGAGCTCGAAGAACGCTGAGTTTATCGCCTGCTGGACGCCCGTGGAACCCCACCTCTCCAGGACGCGCTCCCTGATCAGCCTGAAGGCCCTCATCTGCTTATCCGTCAGGGAGTCGGGCTTTAGCACCTCGAAGTCCCCGTCTCCTGGAAGGTACTTTATGAGGCCCATCTCGGAGGCCTTCCTCAGTATCAGCTCGGCCTCAGCCGAGGTTGGGACGACCAGGTACCCGGCCTCCCTAAGCCTCTCCACGTTCTCCTCAGCCACGGGCACGTCAACCTTGTTGGCGGCCACCAGCATGGGCTTGGAAACCCTACGGAGCTCCGAGACGAAGCGCCTCAACGCTTTACGACCCCACGAGGTGGGCCTGTACGGGTCTAAGTCAGCTCTGGAGCAGGCTTCGAGCACGTGCTCCCTCGTTATGGCGAGGCCTGAAAGCCTCTTCGAAAGGGGCTTGGACACGTCCTCCCTGAGCGTCTCAGCCCTCCTGGCAACCCTGCTCCACTCCCTCATAATTATCGCCAGAAGCCACTCCTCAAACTCCTCCTCGAAGATCCTGACATCCTCGACAGGGTCGTGCGTCCCAGGCTTACACGGCTGACCGTCCGGTCCGCTGGCTCCGGCGGCGTCGCAGACGACTATCAGGGCGTCGGCCCTCCTGACCTCGTCGAGGAACTTGTTTCCCAAGCCCCTCCCCATGTGGGCTCCCCTTATCAGGCCCGGTGTGTCGATGAGCTCTACCGGTATGAGCCTGACCCCGTCCACGCAGGCGGAGTTCACGGGGTTGTCCTGGACTCCGAACTCCCTGCACACGCACTCCGTCCTGAGGTAGGCTATGCCCCTGTTCGCCTCGACCGTGGTGAACGGGAAGCTGGCTATCGGGACTGGTTTGAGCGTGGCTGCGCTGAAGAAGGTGCTCTTCCCGACGTTCGCCTTACCCACGAGGCCTACGAGCGGGGGCAACGGGACACCGATTTAGGGTTTGCCTCACGGCCTAAAAACATCTACCTCAGGTACTTCCTCAGGTAGTATCCAGGCTCCTTCCAGCTTCCGAAGCTCCTGAGACCCCTCGTCTTCAGCTGCTTCCTAAGCCTTTCCGCGTACTCCTTGGATATCTCGCCCCTACGCTCCAGGTACTCGATTATCTCCTCAGCCTCCTCCACCGTCCGGCATCGCCTTATGAAGTCCACGGCGTCCGGCATGTAGCCTGTGAGGTTCTCCCCTGATACGGCCTTCTCACCGGCCTCCGCATCCCACCTGACGCTCGTTATCCTAACCTTCTTCGTCTTTCCGGACAGGACTTCCTCAGCCAGGTGTGGGAACAGCTTCCTGAAGGTCTTCTCGTCCAGCTCCATGCTCACGGTAGGGTTGGACTCGAAGGCATATAAAATGGCCTGTGTGCAACGGGCGTATCGCAACCCCTTTAAGCGTCTGAGAAACCCTTTTCACAGAGGATGAGGCTTCTCCTGTTCAACCCCGGATGGGGTGGGGGTGTCGCGAGGTTCTACAGCGGCCTCAGGAAGGCCCTCACGGAAAGGGGTTACGAAGTGGACGGCTTCTCCCTGCCATCGTCGAGGATATCCCGCCTCAGCAACCCCTTCGTAAACCAGGCGTTCACAGGCTTCCTGCGGAGGGTCGGAAGACGCTACGACTTCGTCCACACGGTGGGCGTAAGCTGTTCCTCTTTCCCGTACTTCGTGGCGATATCCAAGCTCGGCCGACCGCCGTACGTGTTCACACTCCACGGCTCATACAGGGACGAACTCGTGAGGCTCAAACCCGTGTGGGGCTCCATAGCGCTAAGGGCCATGGAGAAGACCCTGGAGGGCTCCAGGGCCATAACGGTTCCGTCCAAGTTCCTCGTGGACAGGATTCCGGAGGAGTTCAGGTGGAAGACGAGGGTGGTCCCCAACGGCATATACGTCGAAGAGGTTAGGGGGCATCCCCCCACCAGGAAGGAGGAGCTACGGCTACCGGAGCGTTCCAAAGTTTTCCTCTCAGTCACTAACTTCAACTACTGGGACAAGTGTAGGGGCCTCGAGGTCCTCGTGGAGGCTTTCAGGAGGCTTGACGAGCCGGACGCCTACCTGCTGATAGCCGGTGGAGGGCTGTACGAGCCTGTGTTCAAGCCTAAGCTCTCCGGAGACCGTGTGGTCTTCCTCGGATACCGGAGGGACATCCCTGGGTTGATGAAGATGTGCGACGCCTACGTCCACATATCGTTCATGGATGTCATGCCCTACACTGTGCTGGAGGCCCTGGCCGTCGGCAAGCCCGTCGTGTGCAACCCTGTCGGAGGGGTTCCCGAGATGATCCTGGACGGTGTGAACGGCATAATCGTCAGGGACGTCGAGGAGCTCGTGGAGGCAATGCAGAGGGTTCTGGACGTGGATGAGGCCAGGAGGCTGTCGGTGGGGGCCCTCGAGACCTCCGTGAGGTTCGACTGGAGCAACGTCGTGTCGGAGTTCGAGGGGGTCTACGTGGAGGTCGTCCACGGGGATGGCTTATAACGTCTCAGGGGCTTCTATCCTTGATGGTCAGGATATTCCTAACAGGCCCCCCGAGATGCGGTAAGACCACAGTCCTCCTCAGGGTCGTGGAGGAGCTCCGCAAACGCGGCCTCAAGGTTGGTGGGATAACCACCCCGGAGGTCAGGGAGGCCGGGAGGAGGGTCGGCTTCCGCGTCGTGGACCTCTACACGGGGGCTTCCGGCAGACTTGCCTGGGCTGGGCTGAGTTCGAGGTTCAGGGTCGGAAAGTACGGCGTGGACCTGGAGGACTTCGAGAGGGTTGCCGTACCAGCCTTGGAGAGGGCTGTCAGCGAGTGCGACGTGGTGTGCGTGGACGAGGTGGGGAAGATGGAGCTCTACTCCAGGAAGTTCGAGGAAGCCCTGGCCGGAGTCTTCAAGTCGGAAAAGCCTGTCGTGGCAACCCTACACAGGACGCTGGTGAACCGCTACAGACACCTCGGCAAGGTCGTCTGGGTGACGCCAGAAAACAGGGATCAACTCCCCGGCAGGATAGTCCAGAGAGTACTCGGAGGCGTTAAGGCTTGAGGCTCGTAGCCGGGGCGGACGAGGCGGGTAGGGGAGCCGTCATAGGTCCGATGGTCGTGGCGGCTGTGCTCTTCAAGGAGGAGGACCTCCCCAAGCTCGTCTCCATAGGCGTCAGGGACTCCAAGAAGCTGACTCCTGCAGGCAGGGGTAGGGTGCTGGAGCGTGTAATGAGGCTCGCCGTACGCACGTCGGTGTTGGAGCTGCATCCGGCTCAGATAGACAGGGCCGTAGGCGTCTCCGAGAGGCTCAGAGGCCTAAACCTGCTGGAGGCGGAGGGCTTCGCCAAGGTGCTCAAGGAGCTCAGGCCGGACGTCGCCTACGTAGACTCGCCGGACCCGGACGCTGAGAGGTTCGGGAGGCTCGTCATGTCGAAGCTTCCGCCTGGGATAGCCGTGTTCTCGGAGAACAAGGCTGATGAGCGTATCCCGGTCGTGGCGGCGGCCTCGATACTCGCCAAGGTGAGGAGGGACGGTGCCATAAGGGTTTTGAAGAACATGTACGGCGACTTCGGGTCCGGGTACCCCAGCGACCCGAGGACGGTGAGGTTTCTCAGGGAGTGGGTGAGGAAGAGGGGCGGGCTTCCGAGGATAGCCAGGAAGTCCTGGTCCACTTCCAGGAGGATGCTCTCAGACGTTTAGGAGCTGCTGTAGCTCGTCCACGTTCCTTATGCCCTTGAACTCTCTCCAGCGGACTACGGGAACGTTCAGCTCGTCGTCCACACGTCCATCCGTCACGAAGAGCGTGTGGAGGTTGCAGACCCTGGCCACGCTCGAAGTCTCGTAGACCCTCCTGCAACCGCCCTCGGTCACGACGCCCCCTATCAGCTTGAGGCTTCCGCTCCCGGCTACGAAGTCGAACGGAGCCTTCGAGACTGGGTCTGCTGAGACCCTGAGCTCCTTGAACTTCCTTATCACGGACCTGAGCAGGGGGTTCTGTACAACCCTCCTGAGCATCGACCTGGAGATACGCCTGCTCCTTCGGCTCTTGAATATGTTTATGGGTTTAACTATCGGAACGCCGAGGGTTGCCTCAAGCTTGTAGGCTATGTTCACGGTGGCCTTGGACAAACCTCTCTCGTACCCGTAGATCGTCCTCCTGCTGACGCCTATAAGGGAGGCCAGCCTACCCCTGGAGAGGCCGAGCCTCCTCATCTCCTCCCTCAAGGCCTTGCAGTCTATGTTTACGAAGCAGTTCCCGTAGATCACCTCGACCAACGGGTACATTCCATACTTCAGCGCGTACCTCAGAGTCCTCGGAGTGACCGCCATCACACCATGCCGGTCGTACACAGCGTCGTCCATCATGTCCGTTTCCGAGAGCCTCGTCGAGACGAGCAGCGCGAAGGCCGAGACCCTCCTGGAGAGCAACATCAACTCGGATGCATCCTCCCTCGAGAACTCGGATGCATCCTCTAGGGTCTTTATGAACCCGAGCACGTCTCCTTTCCTGACGGCCACGTCGAAGCAGCTCTTCCGTGACCGACACGGCCTTGAGAGCTCGAAACCGCAGCTCTTCATCAGCTGGTAGACCTCTTTCAGCAGGTCGGCTGACTCCATAGATTTCAACCGAGATTGGTAAATTTCGCCGAAAATATAAACTTAGTTTTACCTCCTTAGTAACCGAGTGTCCGGGAAGTTCGAAGCCCACGCCGTGAGGACGAAGTACTGGAGGCCTGGGACAGACTACGTAAGGGAGGTTGTGAACGCGGTCAGGGAGTTCGTGAGGGACGGGGACGTGGTCGCGGTGTCGGAGAAGGCTGTTTCGACGGCGTCCGGGAACATCGTGGACGAGTCCCTGTTCAAGCCGTCGCCCCTCTCGAAGCTCCTCGTCGCGTTCTGGGTGAGGGTCGTCTGGGGCTTCCTCCTGGGGCGTCTCTGCAGGCTCAGACCCAAGACCGTCAGGAGGCTGAGGAACTACCCGCTGTACCAGGGAGCCGTTCACAAGCAGGTGGCCTTGAGGACCGTGGGCCTCTTTCAGGCCCTTCGACACTACTCGGAGGGGGGCATAGACGGGAGCAACCTCCCATACTCGTACGTGAGCCTCCCCCTCAGGGATGCCTCCAGGGTGGCCGACGAGATAAGGAGGGCAATCCTCAACGAGACGGGTAAGAAGGTGACGGTCATGATAGTGGACGGCGACACCACCTACACCGTCGGAGGCCTACACCTCGCCCCGAGGAAGGTCGACGTCGAAGGCCTCGTACACTTCGGAGGGTTTCTCACGTTCGTGCTCGGAAGGGCCCTCGGAGGGAGGGGCAGGGCAACCCCCATAGCCATCTCAGGGAACTCCATGACGCCGGAGGATGCCCTCGAGGCCGCGGACACAGCCCACAGGGCGATGGGCCCCGGGGCCGGGAGGACTGTGTGGGACATGGCGAGGAGGTTCGGTACGACTCTCACAGGGGTGACGTGGGAGATGCTCGAATCCGTGGAGCACAGGCCCGTCGTCGTGTTGAGGAGGGTTAACCTTTAATGGCTTTTGGTTGAGACAAATCTGATGTCGGAGAAGGTCGTCAGGGTTGGTTTTCTGAAGATAGGGAACATAGGAACCTCAACGCTGATCGAACTGCTGTTGGATGAGAGGGCGGAGAGGAAGGACATCGACGTGAGGGTCGTCACGACCGGGGCAAAGATGACGGTCAAGGGGGCTGAGGAGGCTGCCAAGGAGCTGCTGAGGTTCAACCCAGACTTCGTGGTCGTCTCAAGCCCGAACGCGGCTCTGCCTGCTCCTAAGAAGGCGAGAGAGGTTCTCGCTGAGGCTGGGGTGCCCACGATAGTCGTGTCCGACTACCCGGCGAGGAAGGCCATACCGGAGCTGGAGGAGAAGGGCTTCGGGTACATAATCATCCAGGCGGACTCGATGATAGGCGCCAGGAGGGAGTTCCTCGACCCAACCGAGATGGCCCTGTTCAACGCAGACGTGATAAAGGTCCTCGCAGCCACAGGGGCCTTCAACGTCGTGTTCATGGAGCTCGACAGGGTCATATCGCAGATAAAGGCCGGTGAGAAGCCTGAGCTTCCGAGGGTCGTCGTGAACAGGGAGACAGCGGTCAGGGCTGCGGGCTTCTCCAACCCTTACGCTCAGGCCAAGGCGAGGGCCGCGTACGAGATAGCCAGCAGAGTGGCCGCCGTTTCCTCCGAGGCTTGCTTCAAGGTTCAGGAGTGGACGCTGTACACCTCGCTGTGCGCCACGGCCCACGAGATGATGCGCGTCGCAGCCATGCTTGCGGACGAGGCGAGGGAGACGGAGAAATACGGAGACACGGTGTTCAGGAGACCCCACCACAGCGACGGGGCCGTTCTGAGCAAGGTTAAGCTGTTCGAGAAGCCGAAGAGGCCTTAGCCCCCCTCTTCTTTTTCGCCTTAGCCAGCTTCAGCACCGCCTCCAAGCCCGGCTTAAACTCCTCCAGAGGCTTAACCTCAACCAGACCCTTTTCCTCAGCTCCCTTGAGGAGTTCCTCACCCAGCTTGGTCCTGACTATCACCGTGGACCAGTCGTCAGGCGTCCCGACGTTCCCGACGGACACGTCCGAGAACTCGGCCGTGAAGTCCGTGCATACCTTACACCCACTCCTGTAGAACTTCGCCACGGCCTTGACGGACTCTTCGAGCAGGAGGTCCATCCCTCTGTAGGCCTTGAACTTCCCTCCGGAGATCTCGAACTTCCTGACCGTGGAAACGTCTACACCCTTCTTCTCCAGGTGCTTCATCAGGGCGTTGTAATCGTAGTTTCCCATACAGAACAGCCCGACGGCGAACTTCACGGCCTCGGCTACGGCCTCATGCCTGAGCTCGGACATCTGTACCTTCCTCAAACCCTCTATGTGGCATGGAGTCCCCACGAGGGCCACCTTCTCGAGGGCGTACTCCTCGACGGCGAGCCTGACTCCGAACACGTTCGGAGACGGGCTGTACTTGGTCCCGGCGCACTTGAGAAGGTCCTCCCTCGACGTGGCCACGAAGACCCTGGGAGTCCACTTCTCATCCGAGCATGTGCAGACGACGCCGTCTACGATGCCCTCCTCCAAGGCGTACAGCAACAGCGAGGTGGCGGCTCCCCCGTTCTGGCAGACCTTCAGGATGTCCTCGTCTTTGGATTTGACGGCGTACAGGCCTGTGTGCACGCCTATGAGCTCCTCGTCTCCCTCACGTCCCCTGCCGAAAAGCCACTCATCCACGGCCGCCTGGTCGAACTCCACCCTCGTGCAACTGTAGTAGCACATCTGGCATGCTATGCACCGGCTGACGAGCTTTGGGGTGTCCTCTTCGACGGATATGGAGAACGGGGGGCATGACGCAGCACATGCTCCGCAAAAGGTGCACAGTCCAGGCCTTATGACATCCTTCATCAGGTTTGCGAAGATTTTAGGTCTCTCGGCCAACCTTCAGCTCACCTCATATCAGCTGGAGCGTTTAGAATATTAGGTTTTTGGTTGTGGGCTGAAGACACGTTAATATTTGTGGCTGAGCTTTAAAATCGGGTTTAGGGGGACATCGCCCATGGTTGAGAAGGTTGGGGAGATTAGGGAGCCCCTGTACGGGTACGTTCAGGAAATCCTCGTGGTCCCCCTGGAGAAGCTCAGGGTTGTCGAGATCCAGAGGAAGCCTTCCACGTACCATGTCAGGCGGCTCGCGGAGTCGATGAGGAAGATCGGGTTCACGACGCCTGTCATAGCCGTCAGGAGGGGGGAGGACGACTACGTGGTCATAGACGGCCAGCATCGCCTCCTCGCAGCCAAGCAGGTCGGCATAAAGCAGATACCAGTCATAGTCATCCCGGAGCGGTACGTCCACGACCTGATGGAGCTCAACGTGGAGAAGCAGATGTCGCTCCGAGAGCGGGCCTACGTGGCCCTGAACGTCTACAGGATGTACCTGGAGGAGGAGCCCTCCATGCCTGAGAACGACCCGAAATTGATGGACTCGATAGAGTACGCGTACTACGTGACGCTCGGAATAGCCTACGAGAGGAGTGAGCGACTGTTCGGCTCGGCCTACGAGTCACTCCTCAAGAGGACGGACTGGTGGCTCGGCGTGCCCATGAGCGAGGCGGTGAAGGTCAGGGAGAGGAGGGCTGGCATAGTCATGGACGTGGACAGGGTTGCGAGGGAGGCTGTGGAGCGTGTGAAGGAGCTCGGGATAGCTCATCCGTTCCTGTACAAGGAGGTCGTGTCGTTCTGCAACCCGATAGGGAGGAAGAGGAAGGTGGACTTGACGATGGAGGAGGTTTTCAGGAGGCTCAAGGAGAACCTTGAGGACCTTGTGAGGAACCCTGAGAAGATTAGGATGCACAAGCTCCTAGCCGGCTACGAGCTGTAGAAGTTGGCGGCCTCCACGACGACTTTGAGCTTCCTGAGGGCTACCGAGTACTCCTCCTCACGGCTCGAAAGAACGCCCCTGAAGCCCCCGAAGCCGCAGTCTGGTTTGACGAAGGCCAGCTGCTTCCCAAACTTGTCCAGCAGGAGCCTTATCCTCGACTCCACGACGACCCTGTTCTCGACCCTGATGGACTTGGACGATACGACGCCCATGCCGAGGAGCTTCTCATGCGCCTCCAATTCCTCTCGGGTGTAAGCGTCTATGTTGGCCGGCGAGTCCGCGAACTCGTGGTCGAGGTAGTTCAGCCTCTCGCAGGTCAGGAGTATCTTGGAGAGCATGGGTGGAACCCTGTAGCATGCGTGTACACCCCTGAAACGGCATCCAACCCCCTCGAACAGCCTGTCCAGGGCTGTGGACACGTCCTCGACCGTGTACCCGAACAGCGTCCTGTCCCTCCCGACCATCAGGGTCAGTATGGGCTCGTCGACGACCACCATGTCCGCACCTATCTCGGATGCCCTACGGACGAACGTGGCCACGTAGTCTGTCAGGGTTTCGAGGACGAACTCCTTGAGCTTCAGCGTCGAGTCGATGAGGGGTGAACCACCCGGCTTTAGGAGTATGTTCGAGGCGAGCGTGAAAGGACCGGTGACGCAGAACCTCACACCGAGTCCCTTGAACGTCTCCCCGACAGCCCATGAGAGGTCCTCCAACTCGGGTATGCCCTCCTCCTCAGGGATTGATTCGAGTTCCCCGGCCAGGTACCTCATCCCGGCCTTCCGGACGGCTCCGTGCTTCCTGAGGGGTTCCATGTACATGTCTATGAAGCTCCTGAGCTGGGGAATCGGCGGGTAGTCCAGACCTATGGACGCCATGTCCGAGAAGGCCCTCCTGACGTTCTCCTGGGAGTAGTCCAGGGGCATGCTTCCGACGTGCGTCGTGAACACGGCTATGTGTAGCAGCGTTCCGAGGATAGATAAATATGAACCCTCCCTTCAACTATTTAACGTGAAACAGGAGCCAGAGTGGACCAGGTACCTGTTCAGGCCCAAATCCGTCGCGGTCATAGGTGCCTCCAGGAACCCCGAGAAGGTGGGACACGTCATACTCAAGAACATACTGGAGGGAGGGTTCCCGGGCAAAGTCTACCCGGTGAACCCGAACGCCGACGAGATACTCGGGCTGAAGTGCTACCCGACCGTCAAGGAAATCCCATCCGACGTCGAGCTGTCCGTCGTATCCGTCCCTGCGAGGATAGTCCCACAGGTGGTCGAGGAATGCGGTGAGGCAGGCGTGAAGGTGGTCGTCGTCATATCCGCCGGGTTCAAGGAGACGGGTCCTGAGGGGGCCAGGCTCGAGAGGGAGGTCGTCTCGATATGCAGAAAGTACGGGATGCGGATGCAGGGTCCCAACTGCCTCGGAGTGATAGACACGGAGACCCCGCTCAACGCGAGCTTCGCTCCGAAGATGCCCATGAAGGGGAACGTGGCGTTCATATCCCAGAGCGGGGCGCTCTGCACAGCCATGCTGGACCTGGCTGAGGAGTACGGCCTCGGCTTCTCGAAGTTCATAAGCCTCGGAAACAAGGCCGACCTCGACGAGACGGACTTCGTAAAGGCGGTGGCGTCGGACAGGGAGACCTCAGTCATACTGCTGTACGTCGAGTCGGTGGAGAGGGGGAGAAAGTTCGTAGAGGCCGCCGCGGAGGCCTCCAGACGTAAGCCCATCGTGGCCCTTAAAGGAGGCGTTTCCGAGTTCGGAACCAAGGCTGCGTCGAGCCACACGGGGGCACTCGCCGGAAGCCTGACCGCCTACGTGGCCGCCTTCAAGAGGGCCGGGATAATATTCGCCAAGAGCCTCGAGGAGATGGTGAGCTACGCCATGTTCCTGAGCCGGCAGCCCCTCCCGAGGGGAAGGAACGTGGCCATCGTCACCAACGCCGGTGGGCTGGGCATACTCGCGGCGGACGCCTGCGCCGCGCTCGGACTGAAGGTTTCACCCCTGTCTCCGAAGACCGTGTCCAAGCTGAAGTCCATACTGCCGCCGATGGCTGCCGTCCACAACCCCGTGGACATACTGGGAGACGCGGACCCAGAGAGGTACGAGAAGACGCTCGAGGTGGTGTTGGAAGACGATGGAGTCCACGGAGTCATAGTACTTCTCTCCCCGCAGGCGATGACGGACCCCGTCGGGACAGCCAAGGTTCTCCTGTCGGTTAGGAGGAGGCTTCCGTACAAGCCCATCGTGGCGTCGTTCGTCGGCTGGTCCACGGTTGAGGAGGCGAGGAAGATGCTGATAAAGGAGGGGATACCCTGCCTAGACTTCCCGGAGAAGGCCGTCCTGGCGATGGCCGGCGCATCCGGGTACGTGGAGCTCGTTTCAAAGCCGGTTGGGGAGCCCGCAACCTTCTACGACGTGGACCCGCTGAGGGTTAGGGGCATACTCAAGGAGATTCGGAGGGACGGGAGGGTTGTCGCGCTGCTCCACGAGGCTCTCGAAATAGTCAGGGCGTACGGGATACACGTCCCGACGACCGCCTTCGCCAGGAACAGGGATGAGGCGGCTGAGATGGCTGAGGAGATAGGTTTTCCGGTCGCTTTGAAGGTCGTCTCACCGCAGGTGGTCCACAAGACGGACGTAGGAGGCGTGTTCCTGAACCTCCGGACGCCTGGGGAAGTCAAGAAGGCCTACGACATGGCCCTGACGAGGGTCATGACCTACATGCCGGGGGCCGTCATACACGGGGTCGTAGTTCAGAAGATGGTCCCCATGGGTAAGGAGCTCATCGTAGGGTCGACGAAGGACCCGACCTTCGGACACTTGGTCATGTTCGGACTCGGGGGCATATACGTGGACTTGATAAAGGACGTGTCGTTCAGGCTCGCACCCCTCTCCGTAGAGGACGCCCTCGGCATGGTGAAGGAGACGAAGGCCTACACCCTCCTCAAGGGCATAAGGGGTGAACAGCCGTCAGATATAAATGCCGTAGTGAACACCCTTCTAAGAGTTGGGAGGCTGGTGATGGACTTCCCGGAGATAGTCGAGCTCGACGTAAACCCCCTGGTAGCGTACAGATGTGGACAGGGGTGCCTCGCCCTCGATGTCAAGATAACCCTCTCATCGGAGGAGGAGAGCATTGGCTAAGTCCCTTTACGTCGTCGGTTGCAGGAAATGCGGCAAGACGCTGATATGTCTCGCCCTAGCCATCATATTCAGGGATGAGGGCTACAGAGTCGGCTACTTCAAGCCCGTGGGTCAGATGGCGAAGATATGCGGTGAGAGGCTCGACTACGACGTGGAGCTCATGAGGAAGGTGCTCGGTCTGAAGGAGCCCTCCTCCATCCTATCACCGGTGTGCATTCCGAAGCTGTACATGGACGCCGTGGACTACGCAGAGGCTAGGGCGAGGATCATGGAGACGTACGGGGAGGTCTCGAAGGATAAAGACATCGTCCTCGTGGATTCAGCCGACACGCCCGAAACACTGCTCACCAAGGGGTGCAGCGTGGTCGACCTGGCCCCCATGTTCGGGTCCAAGGTGTTCGTAACGTGGCGGTACACAGACGACTCCTCCATAGACTCCCTCGCACTACACTACAAGTTCTTCGAGTCTTCGGGCCTGGATGTGGTTGGGTCAACCTTGGGCTTCATCCCACCAACCAACATCGAGAGGGTCAGGAGGGTCGCAAGTGAGGCGCTGGGAGCGTACGGGGTGAAGGTCCTTGGGTTCATCCCGATGGTTCCCGAGCTTTTCTCCCCAACTGTGAAGGAGGTTGCCGAGACCCTCGGGGCCTCCGTACTCGTGTGTGAGGACAACGTGGACAAAGTCGTCGAGACCTTCCTTGTAGGGGCCATGTCGGCCGAGTCTGCCCTCAGGTGGTTCAGGAGGAGCAGGAGGAAGGCGGTCGTCACTGGGGGAGACAGGACCGACCTGATGATGGCCGCCCTCGAGACGGACACGAGTTGCCTGATACTCACTGGGGGGCTCCACCCAGACATCTCCGTGCTCACGAAAGCCGAGGAGAGGGGGGTTCCCGTACTGGTGGTTCCATCGGACACGTACACGACGATAATGAAGCTCAGGACGGTCGGGATGACTATATCGCCGGAGAACAGGCGTAGGATAGAGCTCCTCGTGAACCTCATCAGGAGGAACTTGGATTGGGAGACCATACTCCGTGAGCTCCTCCCCGAGCGAGATAACGCTTAAAGGATTCGTCAAGAGGTTTTGATGGTATGGTTTGGGCAGGCATACTCGTCGTCGGAAACGAGATACTCGACGGCGTGGTCCTCGACACGAACAGCAACTGGCTCGCTCTCAGGCTTAAGGCCCTCGGAATACGGCTGAAGGAGGTCATGGTCGTCAGGGACGACGTGGACGAGATAGCCAAAGCCTTGAGGAGGATGCTCGAAGACGACTGCAAACTCGTCATCACGAGCGGGGGACTCGGACCTACGTACGACGACAAGACGTTGGAAGGCGTTGCGAAAGCCCTTGGCCTTGAACTGAGGTTGAACGAGGAGGCTCTGAGGATGGTTGAGAGGCAGTACAGGATGTTCTACGAGAGGGGCGTCGTGAGCAGCCCTGAGATAACCGAGCCGAGGAGGAAGATGGCCATACTCCCGGAGGGGGCTGAACCCCTGGAAAACAGAGTTGGAGCGGCTCCAGGCGTCCTCCTGAGAGTCGGAGACACCACGATCGTGTCGCTTCCAGGGGTTCCAGGCGAGTTGAAGTGGATATTCGACAACGTCGTTTCGAAGCTTGTGGAGGACATGGGTGAAGGTTTCCTGGAGGAGACAATAATAGAGCTCCCGTCAGCAGACGAGTCGGCCCTTGCATCCCACCTGGAGGAAGTGATGAGGAGGGTTCCAGGCGTTTACGTGAAGACCATGCCCAAGCTTGAAAGGGGATTCCGGATATGGGTCTCAGCGAGAGCCCCTTCAAGGGAGGAAGCTTGCAGGATGGTTGAGAGGGCCTCCAAACTGTTGATGGAGGCTATTGAGAGCTCCTAAACTATTCCCAGAAGAACCTTGTAGATGAGCTTGCCTCGCCGATTCAGAGCGAAGTCCATGGTCGTCGAGGACTCTAAGACGGCTGTGGGTGGGGATGCTCGGAAGCTTTAGAGTTTAAGGTTGGCCGGGTTTTAACTCGACCTCCCTCGCCAGTTCACGGTATATCTCATCCGCCTTGAGTCTGAACAGCTTATCGACGAGCGTTTTCGGTATCCCTACGGCCTTCGAAAGGCTCATCCTCCTCGCAACTTGGTAGCTGTAGATCACGATGACGGTCGCCCATAGTATGCTCTTTAAGAGGGCTGAGAAGCGGTCGGGTGGGACACCCATCTCCGTCATGACTGTGAACGACTCAGTTATCAGCCTATAGGCCGTCGAGAGCACTATGTCCACGGTTACTCCCGACCTGGCGTGAGCCAGCCCTATCCTGAACATCCTCTTAACTTGCTCCTCGTCGAACTTGCCTGACATGCAGAGCTCTAGGAACAGGCTTAGTGCATTCCGAGCTCTCTCCTCAGTCACGCCGGCCTTCCTAACTATCTTGGCCACCCTATCGCATCCCATCATGGCCTCGACGGTGGCGGAGACTACCTCTGCAACCCTGTCCCTCATGACCTTCCAGGTGTCCCTTAAGACATCCTCCTCCGCGCTCCTTATTCCGAGGAGGCTGTAAGCGTCTTGGGCGACCTCCAGAACCTCGAGTATGGTTTTGGACGACATATCAAAACAATTTCCAGGTTTAGGTGATAAAAAGGGTAGGCCGTCATGGCTTTTAATATAAAGATTTTTCGAAGTTCTTCTGTGGAGGGTTTACGGTGGAGGTTCGGGTAGACCTGTACACACCCGCCGCACGCCTCGCCGAACCTGACTCCACGGTCAGCGTGGAGAGGCTTAGACCGAGGTTCGGAGACCTAGCGGCCGTCAGGCTCTTAGGCCGTGGACTGCTCGAGGACGCGGAGGGCAGGGTCGTAGAAGCCGAGGCTGGCACGGTCGTGGTGGGGGCGTTCGGGAGGAAGATGTCCACGAGGGACTACGTCGGCGTAGTGCCCGAAGAGCCGCTTGAGGAGTTCCACATCCTCACCTTCGGAGGCGTAATCGGGCTGTGCATCGACCGCTCACATCTCCAGCGTGAACCGGTCAAAGCGGAGTACTTAGGGACGGTCGTCGATGGCGATGAACCACTGAACACGGCAGACCTAGCCTCAGTCAAGCCCTCGAGGAAGGTGGAGTTCGAAGGACCCGTGGTCATGGTCGTGGGGACGGGCCCAGAGACGGGCAAGACCACGGCCGCGGCCTCCATAATCAGGGCCCTAAGCCACCTGAAGGTCGCAGGCCTAAAGGCGACGGGTGTGGCGGCCATGAGGGATCTAAAGGCGATGTCCGAAGCCGGAGCGTCCCCCGTGTACGACTTCGTGGAGGCTGGGCTTCCGTCGACGTACGTGCCGAGCGATGTGCTCATACCGGCCGTCAAGGGTCTGCTGAACGCATGCTCCGGGGCTGGATGCGTCGTCTGCGAGCTCGGCGGGAGCGTCGTCGGGTACGGGAGCGTGCTCCAAGTCCTCTCAGACAGGGACGTGATGTCCCCCGTCTCGTCGATAGTCCTTTCAGCGAGCGACGTTGTCTCAGCGTGGGGCGGTGTGGAGTTCCTCAGGAGGCACCTGAACCTCGAGGTCTCCCTGGTCTCAGGGCCGGCTACGGACACCTCGGTCGGTAGGAGGATGGTTGAGAGGCTGACGGGTGTGGAGGCCTTCAACCTGACCTCCAAGTGCCCGACACGGCTGGCTGAGAGGTTGCTGGGGGGAGCCGCCCAGACCCCGAAGCCAAGCCCGGAGCTCCGCTCCCTGCTTTCCGAACCCCACTGGAAAAACTTTAGGTAGGCTTTCATTCTGATAGGAGGTGGGTGGCATGGCTGGGCGTCGAGGGTACGCCGAGTGGGTTCACGAAAACCTGAAGTCCGACCCTAACTTCGCCAAGGTCGTTTCAACCCTAAAGTCTCTGGAGGAGGATGGAAGGGCGCTCGTCCTTTCCCACCACGACGTGGACGGTGTAGCCTGTTCGGCCACGCTCAAGAGGGCTTTGGAGGAGGTGGGCGTACAGGTTTCATGTCTCTTCCCGAAGGGCTTCAAGGTGGACATCGAGGAAGTCGGCAGGCAAATCCGTGATGAACGCCCGGACGTCATTATAGTCTCAGACAGGGGGACCTTCAGGGACTACGACGGCCTCAAGGAGTACGCGGACGAGGTCGTCGTCATAGACCACCACCCGGCCGACGGAATACCCGAGAGATGCGTGTGGTACAACCCATCCGCCTTCGAGGACGTCCCGACGGCCGCCTCCCTCCTCTGCCACATGGCCGTCACGGCGCTGGGTCTGAACGACGAGTACGTGGACTTCTACGCAGCCCTGGGCGGGAGGGGGGACTTCACGTTCGACCCCGTCACCGGCAGGTGCGACGAGTTCTCGAAGCCCTTCTTCGAACACGTGAGGGGGAGATTTCCGAACCTGTTCAAGGCTTTCGAGGGTAGGCCGACGAGGTACGACGTGGATGACAGGAGTAGGACCACGCTCATAAACCAGATAGCTGAGGCCGTGAACGCCCTCTGCTTCGCCCACTCCTACTCCGAAAGGTCGAATATCGTCAGGGACATCTACGGGCCGAACGTGGCTCTGGAAACACTCCTCGAGATGCCGTCGAGGGGTGTCTCGGTACGAGCCCTCTCATCGCTCGAAGAGTGGATAGACTTCACCCCAAACCCGAAGCTTGTCAGGGAGGTGCTACGCCACTACTTCTCGGACTGGGAGGAGTCTATGAGGTACATGGAGAGCATGATGAGACTCAGGGTCGTGGGGGACGTGGCCGTCTACGTGGTCTTCGGGAGGGGTGTACCCCTGATGCCCCTGACGGCCGCCGTGAAGATGAGGGAACTCATGAGAGCTCATGGGGACAGGGGGGCCCTGATGTTCGCGGTGAACGAGAAGCACGGGGAGGTCCACGTCTCAGCCAGGGGGACGTGGAGGGGCATACACTGCGGGAGGCTTATGAAGACGCTCTCGAGGAGATTGTCAGCGAAGTACGACGTGAGGGAGGGGGTGAGCGGAGGGGGGCATTCGATGGCGGGTGAGTGCCACGTCGAGCCCGGTAGGGTGAGGTACGAGAGGGTTCTTGAGGAGCTGACGAACATGCTGGACGAGATGGAGTACGTGGACTCGGCCTGGAGGAGGGGCTTACTCGGCCCCAGCGTTAAGAAGATGGCCGAGGAGCTGGGCATGACTTATGTTTTAGGTGGGTAAGGTTTTAGATGGTATGTTCGAGCAGTTGCCCCAGTATGCCCAGATGGCCATAAAAGTGGCCATAATAGTCGGAGCAGGCGTAATCGCCGAGAGGGTTGCGACGAGGTACCTGAAGTCGTTCATAGACAGGGTTGAATGGCCTCCGGAGATAGAGGGAGCCCTCATACCCGTCTCAAGGGCTCTGATAATCCTCGGATGCGCCTTCGCCCTGATGGAGGTCGGGGGAGTCCCGTCGGCGTGGCTGGCCAGCATAACCGGAATAGGAGGGTTCGCCATAGGCTTCGCATCCCAGAGGAGCATAGGAAACTTCGTCGCAGGGATGTACCTACTTGCTTCGAGGCCTTTCAGGGTTGGAGACTACGTTAAGATAGATAGCATCGAGGGCATAGTCGAGGAGATTTCCATCAACTACACGAAGATACTCACACCAGCCTACACGACCGTCCTGATAACGAACAACGAGATACTGAACAAAAGGGTCATCAACTACAAACCCGGTGAGTCCGGGTACTACTGCTACTCTTTCGAGGTGGACTTCGACCACTCCGTCCCGTGCGAGAGACTCCACAGGATATTCGAGGAGCTCGCCGACAAGTACGAGAAGGAGCTCCCCAGGAGACCTGAGTACTGTCCGGTGAAGCTCGGCAGGTCTGAGAGGAGGTACATGTTCTACCTGTACTTCGACGACCCAAAGGACATATTCACCGTACAGCCGAGGTTCCTGGAGGATCTCATAAGGGCGTGGGACGAGGCTAGGTTCAGGATGACTTGAGAATTGTTTAAGAACCTCTGGAATGACTTGGTTTATGGTATGAAGGTGAAGTTCGTACTCGAAAGCCAGAGAGCCACGGGAAGGTTCAGGATAGAGATGGAAGCAAGCTCACTCGCGGAGCTCAAAGAGTTCATGAGGCTTTTCGACTCGCTGTCCACGGAGAAGTTCCCGGACGAGTACCTTAAGGACCTGGCGGCCATAAGCAGGAAGACGATAAGCGCCTGGATGACCTCAGGGGAGATAGCTGAGTCAGAGGGCTGAGCGAGGGTTGAGCGAAGCCGAGAGGTTCGAGGAAGTCTGCAGGGAAGTCCTGAGTAGGGTTACTCCGACCAAGGAGGAAAGAGACGAAGTCCTCGGCTTCTCGCTGAGGATGGCGGAGCTCCTCGACAGGGAGCTCGACAGGAGGGGCGTAGACGGTAGGGTTGAGGTACACGGCTCCGTGGCGAAGGACACGTGGCTTTCCGGCGAGAGGGACATAGACATCTTCGTCGTGCTTCCGAGGGAGGCTGGGGAAGAAGGACTTAGAGCAGTGGTCGACGTGGCTAAGGAGCTGCCCCTTGAGAGGTGGGTCGAGGTATACGCTGAGCACCCGTACCTCAGGGGGTGGGCTGAGGGCTTCACGGTCGAGTTCGTCCCATGCTTCGAGATGGAGGAGGGTGGGGAGCCCATCTCCGCCGCGGACAGGACACCCCTCCACACGAGGTTCGTGAACACGCACCTGAGGCCTGAGCAGAGGGGGGACGTCAGGCTTCTGAAGAGGTTCATGGTGGGCATAGGCGCCTACGGCGCCGAGATGAGGGTGGGCGGCTTCTCAGGGTACCTTTGCGAACTCCTGATAATCACCTACGGCTCCTTCAGGAAGCTCCTGGAGGCGGCATCCGTCTGGCGTAGGGGGGAGCTTATAGACCCCGCTGGACACTACGGGGGCAGAAGCTGGGAGGCTGAGGCAGTCTTCGGAGAACAGCCCCTAATAGTCGTGGACCCTGTGGACCGTAGGAGGAACGTCGCCTCGGCGGTCAGGGACGAAAAACTCGCCGCTTTCATGACGGTCTCGAGGCTGATGCTCAGGAAACCCTCCATCAGGTTCTTCTACCCCCCCGAGCCCAAGCCCATGACGAGACGCGAGTTCGAGGAGGCCTTGTCCAAGTCCGGTACGGACGTACTGGCCGTAAGGACGAGGGTGGGTGAACCTACAGTCCCGGAGGTTCTGTGGGGACAGATACTCAAGACCGAGTCCGCCCTGAGGAGGTTGCTGGAGTCGAGGGGCTTCAACGTCCTCAGGTCCACTTCCTGGAGCGACGAGGCCGAGGAGGTGGCCTTCATCTTCGAGCTGGAGGCAGCCCGTCTACCGGCCGTGGAGAGGAGGGTTGGGCCGCCCGTGTGGATGATGGTGGACACTCTGAGGTTCGTTTTGAAGCACGTCGCCTCGGACAGGACGGTTAGGGGTCCTTGGATAGAGGGTGACAGGCTGATGGTTGCCCTGCTGAGGGAGTACAGGGACGCTAAGAGGCTTCTGGAGGATAAGCTCGGGGGAGGAGGCAGGGACGTAGGCGTCGGTAGGATTATCGCCGAGTGGATGAAGAGCCACTTGGAGGTGCTCCTGAACGAGGAGGTGTGGAAGCTCTGCGAAGAGTCCGACGGCTTCTCCAAAGCCCTCTCACAGTTCCTGAAGGGGGTTCCGCCTTGGATGGAAGGGTGGAACCCCTAAACCCAGACGCCCCATCCCCCAGCCTCGTGAAGGTCCTGACGTACCCGAGGGAGGACTGGGAGGAGGCTCGAAGGCGGATTCTGGAGCTCATCTCCCTCGGAGTCGAGGCCGTAGAGTTCCGTGGCGAAACCAGGATAGACGGCCTGAGCGTACTGGGTAAGGGATGCGTCAGCGTGGTCTTGTCGGCTCAGACCACAGGGGGGAGGGCTGCCTTGAAGGTCAGGAGGCTCGACGCGGACAGGGAGACGATGGAAAGGGAGGCCCGTATACTGAGGCTCGCCAACTCCGTGGGCGTCGGCCCGAAGCTTCTTGGATGGTCGAGGAACGCCATACTGATGGAGCTGATAGACGGAACCCCCATACGCAGGTGGGCTGAGACGCTCAGCCCTGAGGACGTGGATGGGGCTCGGGAGACGGTCAGGAAGCTGTTGGAGAAGTGTAGACGCCTCGACGAGGCTGGGATAGACCACGGCGAGCTCAGCAGAGCGGAGAAGCACGTCATAGTCCAGCCGGACGGGGAGCCGAGGATAATCGACTTCGAGACAGCCAGCACCGAGAGGAAGCCCTCCAACGTGACCTCCGTGTCCAGCTACCTGTTCATATCCGGAGCCCCCTCCCAGAAGCTCCGGGAGATGCTCGACATAACAGACATGGAGGGTGTGAAGGAGCTACTGAGGAGATACAAGAAACAGAAAACCGACCGGGCATTCCAAGAACTGCTGGAAAAACTGAACCTAAAGCCCTGAGCAAAACTTTTACACAGCCGAACATCCCTCCTAAAAATGTAGACGGGGCCGTGGTCCAGCTTGGTGGGATCCTCGCCTGGGGCGCGAGAGGTCCCGGGTTCAAATCCCGGCGGCCCCACCACTTGGGAGACCTGGGGCGGCGGTTCTGGTACATAAGTTTCCATATACAGCCCCTTGAAACCCTGGCCAGGTCGAGTCAGTCCACACATCGGTAGCCGCGGACTTTTAACTTAAGGTCTTTTCGATGATGCGTAGAAGACTCTTTTCTCCAAGGCCGCCAGAATGCACGTCTTCAACTACAATCACACCATTCTCTTCCAGTTGCTGTTTAGCGTATCTTGGGACGCGTCTAGCGGAGGCTACGACCGTGAGCTTTGGTTCGAAAGTCCTTTTGTAAGGGAATTATTTGGTTCTTTATGTCTCCTTCCCAGTAAGTATAATCTCTATCTTTACATTCGATTAACACCTCGACTTGAATTCCTAGTCTAAATATTTCATCGCAATTCTTAGCCTTCATTATGATAATATCGGGTCTTGTGGGAGCTCTTTTTGGAGATCGTCTGGCAAGCACCGGTATAGGACCCACGACTCTCTCAAATCTTTCATAAAACTCCCTAAGCCTAGGAGATTCGCTAATTCTTCTACGCCAAAGCATCCCACTGCACATTGTATGCGGATTTACGTCGAATTCGTACCAAAGGCTATAAGGAGTTCCCTTAAGCTTGGCGACGCTCCACAGAGAACCTTGCTCAAACGAGAGGGATTTTGCTCCGTCTGTAAAGATGTATGCTGGCTCAAAACCAAAATAGTCAAGAAGCTTCAAGGCAACCCAAACCTGATGGACATGCTTTGTCAGTCCTTCAAGGGACTTCTGCCTAGCTCTCTTCCCATAGGGTATGATGAAAGATATAGGGAAGGGAATGTCATTACGTAGGTGGAAATTGAGAAGAGGGGCAACGTAAATTCGAGTGTTATGTTTACGCTCAAATTTCACAATGAATTTGAGCATAGGTTTGTAGAAATCTTCCCATTCTCTGAGGAATAATCGTTCATGATACGTTAAGTGAGCGAGTTCGAAAGTTTTTAGCTCCTCTGTTGAAACCTTCTCCTCGCATCTCTCATTCCATTCAAGGGCTAAGTCCTCAGCAGGATATTTCCAGAATCCTAATGGCCCGCTTCTGCTTGATAAAAATCTTACAACGGTCTTTCCTCTTAGCTCTTCTAAGTCAACATAATAATGGTCGAATTCTTTCGATCTCTCAACTTCCTTGGCGTATTTGGAGATGTGGATGAGCTTTCCGTTCTCAATCACAAAGTGATATACACCTCCACGGAGGCCAGCCCTTTCCTCTGGAATCTCAAAAAGTTTCATCTTAGAGACCTCATTATATTTTTTTACAGTTTACAGTCTAATAAAAATGGGTGTTTTGTGGGGATATCTCCAGCTTTCCTGGTTCAAATCCCGATGGGTTCACCACGGGGAACCAAAAAAAGGGCAGGCGTCTCCACCTGGTCACGCACTGGCGTTTATGCTCTCGGTCTTCTTCTCTTGCTCTTCCTCAGCACCCTATCCAGTTTACTGCGGAGCTCGTCGAACGCCTCTGCGAGGTACCAGCCGTGGGCGGTTACGGTTAGGGGCCTCAACGATGAATACACTTTGGCGATTATCTGGTAGAGCGTCTTCTTTCCACCTCGCTTCCTCGATTTCACGTCTATCACGACCTCTCTTACATCCCTATGGAAGGCAAACCCTGCGCTCAGCACCCTACGGATCTTGTTCTGGATCGTCTCGATGCTCAGGAACTCGCCGCTGGCCGGTAGGCCCAGGATACGGACATGAACTGTTCTCTCAACTTTAAACCGAAGTAGCAACGCTATCACCTCCATGGGCGTGATGGTACTCCGTCTCCCCGGCCCCTCGACCACGCAGACCTCCTTACCACGCCTCCCAAGCGCCTTCACGACGCTGACGAGGGGGTCATCCTCCCCAGCGGTCAGCGGCTCCGCATCCATTATCGCTCTTACCGGAGCATCCCAGGCTCTGGCACTCTCTCCGACCATCTCTCCCTCGGTCATCCTGTCTGAGGGCTGTACGAACACGAGAACCATGTGCCTGGCCGTTACGACGCCTTCCAACATGCCCTCCTCATCAACCACGGGCAGATGGTCCACCCCATGTCTACACATGATGCTCCGTGCCGTCGAAATCTTGTCATGAGATCTCACGGACAACATTGATTGCCTCATCACGTCCCTGCACACTATTTTCCTGAGCGACGAGGACCTCATCATGGCGGCGAGTACGTCGGCGCAAGAGACCATGCCAACGACTTTTCCGCGGTCCATCACCGGTAGTGCTCTGAGCTTGTTAGAAGTCATCGCGTCTACAGCCTCCGCGATCGTCGCATCCCCGGTGATGGAAGTAGACCTCTTTGCGACGTTTCCTAGGATCGTCTGCTCCGGGTGCACGGTGTCGAGTATGTCCAGGGCGGTCACGATGCCCATTCTATTCTTGAACACTACCAACGCTTCGCAGGTTTCCAACTTCTGGATGTTTACCAGAAACCTGGAGACGGTGTCCGTTGCCGAGAACGTTAGAGGAGGCCTCATAACCTCCGATACTTTTCGAAAAGCTATTTCCCTCATACAATCAACATGCAACCTCCAATTAGTGGGGCGCTATTTAAACCATGTGCAAGCAGACGACAGCGGGGCCTCATGGGATTTATGTTCTTAAATCCTTGGAGACCGCCACGGAGGGCTGGGTATCGGTCTGTGTGATAAAAAAGGAGTTGGTTTATCCTGGACGGATGTTCGGTTTTACGCTCCCCTCTTGGTTGCGGCCACGTACTGGTATACGGCGGCCGCTACCTATCAAAACAGCGTATATTCAGCTAAATCGATATGCCAAGACCGGAAAGGCGTGCACGCTCAAGCACATTCATCACGGTGTCTATATCCTTCGTTTTTATTTCAACTTCAACAGTTATTCCACCAGATGTGCCGCCTCCACGAAATTCTATGCCACTCTTCTCAAAAGTAAGAAGTAAAGACTTCTTTATAGCCCCTTCTTAGTTATTGCAAGTATTTTGTCAAACGGATATTCATTTCCGGCGCATATTATTCGTTTATTTGTGATCACAAGCATCCCTTTTGCCTTTGTTTTTACCTTCTTATCCCTGCCGAACAGGACGTATCCAACCGGTCCAAGCACCATCCAACTTACTATCTTACGACCCAGACCATGATGTTTGATGCGTTTTACGATCAGCTCTCCCTCTCCTCTATAAAATATGTGTTCTTTACTCATCGTTATCTCTTATGTGAAAGACAAGTATTTAAGGATTTGTACCCAAACATTCAGTTTAGTTTGCTTTAAAGTTTATCCATTAACCCTCTATACCTCAAGAAGTAAAGGAGTTCAGCATCTTGGCTTCACAGTCTCGGTTACCACGGCGGGACATACGCGCTTGACGCCTGGTATGCTGCCTATCTCCCTTATGATACGCTCCATCTCGGCGTTGTCCCTAGCCCACACCTCGACCATGATTGCGTGGTCTCCGGCCGTTATCCAGACCCCTTTAGCCCATTCCTTCGAGGCCAGCCTCCTTGCCACGGTCATCAGCTCGCCGGGCTCGACGTCGACGCCCGTGAAAGACACGACCGAGTATCCGAGGGCCTTGGGGTCTATTATGGCCGTGTACTTGATTATGACCCCGCTTCGCTCCAGCTTCGAAACCCTCTTCTTCACGGCCACGTCGCTCATTCCGAGCTGCTCGGCCATCTCCCTGAACTTGGCCCTGCCGTTCTCCACGAGCATCCTGACGATCATCAAGTCCTTACTGTCCAGGCTAACCCTACGCCCACCAGCCCCTCTCGAACTCATCCGGCGTCCCTTCAGAACTTCACGAACCTCTCGCTCGGGCATCCGCACACGGGACACTTGTCCGGCGCCTCGTCCA
>Ga0190363_1000263_pt1 | contig 30248 bp, 31 predicted proteins | sample 48721867_MG_FD_161272 | JGI IMG/M metagenome (GOLD analysis project Ga0190363, IMG submission 161272) | Hydrothermal vent microbial mat bacterial communities from Southern Trench, Guaymas Basin, Mexico - 4872-18-6-7_MG | ecosystem: Environmental > Aquatic > Marine > Hydrothermal vents >... | reverse complement strand
TTCACCTTGCTTCTAAGCTTTTTCATTTTTTACGTCTTATTAATATAGTGCTAAGATTATGGATATTTTTAATGATTTTTATTAATTTATTTCTTCATTTTATTATAGTGGGATTATGCCTATCGTAAGTATTTCTCTTACCTTCATTTTATTGGAGAGACTGGATAGATTTATGAAGGAAATGGGGTATTTAAGCCGTTCAGAAGCAATTAGAGATGCTATTAGAAATTTGTTGTCAGATTATGAGTTGACTAGGATTGAGACCGGAAAGGTGACTGCTACGATAACTGTTGTTTCAAGGCATGAGAGACATGGTGTAGATGAGCAGCTTATGTGTCTTAGACATGAATATGATGAAATTATGTCTGGTAATATGCATATTCACTTGGGGAAGTCCTATTGTTTAGAGATATTTATAACTGAGGATGATATTAAGGAAGTTATAAACTTTATGGGTAAAATTAGAGTATTAAGAGGGGTGAGTCAAGTTAAATACACCATGTTTCCTCTTGCAGTTGATGAGGAGACGAGGGATGATCATTTAGTCTAGTTATACTTTAATGTTAATGATATTTACTTTTATCGCCTTATATCTTTACTTTTGCTTTTCTATCCTATAATAATGTTAACCTGTTTTTCATCAGTTTTATTGTTAAGTAAAAAGACAAAGTTTATACTACTCTATGTTACTACCTTTTATCGGCGTCAAATTACTTAATTTAAATGAATAATGTTAAAGTAGGGTGATGGTGTGTCAAGGATTAATCCCAAATTCCTTAAAGGCACTTTCTTTATGCAAGGCGATGAAGCTTGCGCTGAAGGTGCAATAGTTGCTGGGTGTAGATTATTTGCTGGCTATCCAATCACACCTTCAAGTGAGATTGCCGAGAGAATGGCTAGAAGGCTTCCTGAAGTTGGCGGACTCTTCATACAAATGGAGGATGAACTTGCTTCAATTGCTTTAATGATTGGGGCTTCTTATGCTGGTGTTAAGGCTATGACAGCCACGAGTGGTCCGGGCTTCAGCTTGATGCAAGAGAATATTGGTCTCGCTGTTATGACTGAGACCCCCATTGTAATCGTTAATGTGATGAGGGGTGGTCCAAGTACTGGTCAACCCACTAGGGCTAGTCAGGGGGATGTAATGCAAGCTAAATGGGGTACTCATGGAGATCATGAAATTATAGCCTTAGCCCCCTATTCTGTTCAGGAAATGTTTGATTTAACGATTGAAGCCTTTAATCTTGCTGAGAGGTATAGGGTTCCAGTAATAGTGCTTTCAGATGAGATTATTGGTCATATGCGTGAGAAGGTTGTTTTAAAGCATCCAAGCGAGGTTGAAATAGTTAATAGGAAGAAGCCAAGGCTTCCTCCTGATAAGTATAATCCCTTTGAAGCTGATGATGATCTTGTTCCCCCCATGGCTTGTTTTGGCGAGGGATATAGAATTCATGTTACTGGTCTAACTCATACGGTTAAGGGCTACCCCAAGTCTACAGATCCTTTAGTTCATACAGAGCTTATTAAGAGGCTTTGTGATAAGATTAGATTGAATGCTGATAAAATTATTAGAATTAATGAGTATTATGTTTCGGATGCGGAGGTAATTCTTGTTGCTTACGGTATAGCTGCTAGATCTGCCATTAAAGCTGTCAAGGAAGCTAGATCAGAGGGATATAAAGTTGGTCTAGTTAGGTTAATTACTTTATGGCCTTTCCCCGATAAATACTTCGCTCAGCTATCCACTCAAGTCAAAAAGTTTATAGTGGCTGAAATGAATTATGGTCAGATTGTTGGAGAAGTAAAGAAGCACGTTGGAGGTAAGCCGGTGATTTTTGTACCTAAACTTGGGGGTGATCCTCATTTTCCAGATGAATTACTTGACATCATAAGAGAGGTGTGTAGGAATGCTTAATGAATTAAAGGTTAGCCATTCGGTTGAAGATTTGCTTAGAACAGATAGGCTACCGCACATCTGGTGTCCAGGATGTGGAATTGGCGTAGCCTTAGGCTGTGTTTTGAGGGCAGTAAAGGAATTAGATCTTGATCCTGATAAGCTGGCCTTTGTTTCGGGTATTGGCTGTAGTGGGAGAGCTGCTGGATATGTTCCCTTTGATTCATTTCACACAACTCATGGAAGAGCAATTCCCGTCGCGATGGGTATAAAGGCTGCTAGACCTGATTTAAAGGTCATTGTATTTAGTGGTGATGGTGATTTATTTGCAATTGGTGGAAATCACTTTATCCATGCTGCTAGGAGAAATGTAGACTTACTTGTTATTTGTATCAATAATTTTAATTATGCTATGACGGGTGGTCAAGTGGGCCCAACCACCCCATCTGGATCTTTTACTACAACTTCTCCCTATGGAAATGTTGAACATCCATTCAACCTTGTCTATCTAGCTGCTGCTTCTGGGGCGGTTTATGTTGCTAGATGGACTGTTGTTCATCCATTCCATCTAATAAGATCTATAAAGAAGGGTTTAAGTAAGAAGGGGTTTGCTTTCATTGAAATTATCGCCCCCTGCGTCACTACATATGCTAGATATAATCGTCTTGGAAGTTCATTAGATATAATTCAAAATTTGCGTAAGAATAGTGTTATCAAAAACTTTATTGATCCATCTTTAGCTGAAATTCATGTCGGTGGAGAGATTGTTGTCGGTGAATTTGTAGATATAGAGAAACCTGAATTTATCACAGCGCTTTATAGGTTAATTTATGAAAAAACAGGAGTTAAACTTAAAAATATACTTGAAAGCTTAGAGGAGGTTTCCACTTGCGCTGGGAAGTGAGGATATCTGGTCTGGGTGGTCAAGGAATCATATTGTCGGGATATATTTTAGGTAAAGCAGCTTCAATTTTTGATGGAAAATACGCGGTACAAACTGAATCTTACGGGCCTGAGGCTAGGGGTAGCCGCGCCAAATCTGATGTTATAATATCGACTGAGGAGATAGATTATCCCTATGCTAGCGAACTTGATGTTTTAATTGCTCTTTCCCAAGATGCCTATAATTATTATAAGGGGACAGTTAAGCCTGGTGGCACCATAATTGTTGATGAAGATTTAGTGGAAGTTGATAGTCCCCCCAAAAATGTAAAAATCTTCAAAGTTCCAGCCACGAGGATTGCTTCAGATCTAGGGAGGAAAATTGTTGCAAACGTTGTCATGCTTGGTGCCTTTTCTGCTATAACTAAGATGGTAACTTTTGATGCTCTTAAAAAGGCTGTTTTAGACAGTGTTCCAAGAGGAACTGAAGAATTAAACTTAAAGGCTTTAGAATCCGGTTGGACTTATGGAGCTAAATTAGTTGAGGGGTAGATCTACTTGCAAAAATTCTCGCCAAAAATTGTTAGCTTTCTTTGTAATTGGTGTGGATATGCAGCTGCTGATCTTGCTGGAACAATGAGGCTTAAGTATCCTGTAAATGTTAAAATTGTCCGTGTAATGTGTACAGGTCGTATCGATCCAATGCATATACTTAAAGCCTTTGAATATGGTGCTGATGGGGTTCTGATAATTGGCTGTCATCCCGGAGATTGTCACTATTTAACTGGAAATTATAAAACTGAACGTAAAGTCCTAATGCTGAAATCCCTCTTAAAAGATTTAGGTTTAAATGATGAAAGACTTGAATTTAATTATGCTTCTGCAGGTGAGGGTGAACGTTTCGCTAAGATTGTAACAGACTTTGTGGATAGAATAATTAAACTTGGACCAAGTTTCTTAAAGAGGTGAAATTATTGAATAGTAAATTTAAATTGGCAATTATATCTCTAACTAGTTGTGCTGGATGTGAAAATGCAATTTTAAATGCAAGTCCTGAGATCCTAGACTTTCTAGGTAAAGATATTGAGATCGTTTATGCACCAATAATTATGGACTCTCCTCCACCTAGTAGTGTAGATATAGTCATAGTTACAGGGGCAGTTAGAACCGAGGAGGATGAAAAGAAGCTGGTTGAATGGAGAGATAAGAGTAAAATTTTTGTGTCTTTTGGTTCTTGTTCATGTTTTGGAGGAATTCCTGGATTAGCCAACTTCTTCTCTTCAGACACTCTTCTTAAATATTCATACTTAAAGCAGCTAGGCACCATTAATGTTAATAATTCTCCACCATCAAATGGGATACCGAATCTCACAGATTACATAAAACCATTACGAGATTATGTTAAAGTTGACTTATATGTACCTGGATGCCCCCCTCCAAATACTTTAGTGGTTAATTTGTTCAAATCAATCATAAGTGGTGAGAAATTTACACTGTCTAAGAAAAGTGTATGCGATGAATGTCCATTAAATACTGGCAAAGAAAAGGTAATTTCAAAAATGAGGCGATGGGCTTTCAGTAAGGTTGACAAGGATAAATGCTTTCTTGAACAAGGCTTCATCTGCTTAGGCCCAGCAACTAGAGGTGGTTGTGGGGCTAGATGTATTAAAGCTGGTTATCCATGTAGAGGTTGCATGGGGCCTGCTGAAAATTGTGAGGATCAAGCTGCAAAGATGATTAGTGCAATCTCCTCTGCCACTTCAATTGAGGAAGTGTCTACTGAGGATTTAACGAAATTATTAGACTTAGCAGGGACCTTTTATCGTTTCACTCTTCCATTTTCCATATTTAAGCGGAAAATAAGGAGGGGTTGAAATGTGTGGCAAAACAATTTCCCTAAAGCCTATAACTAGGATTGAAGGGCATGCGAAGGTTTCAATCTTAGTTGACGATGAAAATAATGTTAAAGATGCCCATTTCCATGTATTGGAGTTTAGGGGTTTTGAGCGTTTTCTTTGCGGTAGACCAGTTGAAGAGGCACCTATAATTGTACCGAGAATTTGTGGTTTATGTTCTGTTTCTCATCACTTAGCATCAGTTAAGGCTGTTGATTCAATTTTTGGTTTAGAGGTGGGTGAATGGGCTGAGAAGTTGAGGTTGATTCTTCATCTTGCAGGTTTTATGCATAGTCACTTATTGCACTTTTTCATACTTTATGCACCTGACTTATTACTTCGTGATGTTCCATTTTCAAAGAGGGGTTTCACTGAGCTTATTAAAAGGTATCCTAAACTTGTTAAGCAAGTTTTGAGAATTAGGGGTTTTTCACAGCGTGTAATTGAGGTGCTTGGTGGTTCCTCTGTGCATCCTACAGCTGCAGTTCCAGGTGGATTTGCTAAGCCTATTGATAGGGATGATAGATTAAAGTTGGTTGATTTGGCTGAGGAAACTGCGAAGATATACTTGGAAATTCTGGATTCTATTGAGAATTTATTGCATTCGTATTTAGATGAGGTTTATAATTATCCAACTAATTTTCTGGCATTACATTCTGAGTCTGACTTGGCGTTGTATGATGCTGATTATATTAGGTGTTTATCTAAGGAGGGTGATGTTATTGATGAGTTTAAACCTAATGAGTATTTGCGTCATATAAATGAACGTGTTGTTCCATGGAGTTATGCGAAGGCACCTTTCATATTAAAGCTGGGTTATCCTGAGGGGATTTATAGGGTTGGTCCTCTAGCTAGATTTAATATTGCCAGTAAAATTGATTCTGAGTGGGCGGATTCGCTTTCTAAGTCCTTTAATTTGTATGATAGGCGTCCTCTTTCTGCTTCTAGGTATTATAATGTAGTTAGATTGGTGGAGCTTGCATATTGTATTGATAAGCTTTTAGATTTGCTTAATAATTCATCTATTGAGCGTTCGGAGAGATTGGAGGAGAAGATTCATGTTAGGTTTAATGAGGGTGTAGGTGTTGTTGAGGCGCCTAGGGGTACTCTAATACATCATTACTCTGTAAATGATGAGGGATTGATTACTGGTGCCAATATGGTAGTTGCAACTGTTCAGAATACACCTATAATAGATGAGGAGATTAAGTTGGTGGCTTCCAAGTTTATTGAGAGGGGAGTTATGGGTGAAGATTTGCTTTTTAGTGTTTCTAATTTGATTAGGGATTATGATCCCTGCTTGTCTTGTTCTGTTCATAGCGGGAATTTACCTTTGCAGGTGGAGGTTGTTTCATTGGATGGAAGAATTATTGCTAGGTTACCAGAAGAACTTTAAGCATGTTTCTCTTTCAAGTTTTTGATGAGTAATAAATCTAGTTTGGCTGATGAATTAGCTTTAAGGTATGATTATTCCAGTGATTTAGTTGAATTATTGCTTAACTATTTTGATTATGCTCGTTTAGAGTCCATTTTAGCTAGCTTGAAGTCACCGTCTAAATATTATAGCTTTAGAGTTAATACTTTGAAGATTAGTTCTGAAGCTTTATTGCAGTCTCTTAGGGAGAGGGGTTTTCAAGTTTATTTTCATCCTAAAATTGAGGAGGCACTTTTAGTTGAGGTTGAGGGTCCCTTTGATATTCCGCTTCTCAGTAAAGTTGTGGTTGTGGATAAGTTTGCAGCTGAAAGTGTTATGCAGGGTGCTCAGCTATATGCTCCTGGAGTTTTATCTGCTCATGGTGTTTTTGAGGGTGATGAAGTTTCGATAGTTGATGAGAGGGGTAGGGTTGTTGCTATTGGAGTTGCAGTGATGAATGGTTTAGAGATGGTTGAGAGGGGGAGGGGTTTGGCTGTTAGAGTTTCATTGTCAAGGTATAAGTCTATTTCATTGAGGGAGTTGGATGAGTATTCCTCTGGTTTAATTTATGAGCAGAGTATCCCTGCTATGCTTACATCTTTAATTCTTTCACCTTCTCCAGGTGAGGTTATTGTTGATATGTGTGCTGCTCCTGGTGGTAAGACTTCTCATATGGCTCAATTGATGGGTAATACTGGTAGAATTTATGCCTTTGATAATTCTAAGACTAGAATTGTTAAGCTTGCTGAGAATGTTAATAGGCTTGGGGTTAAGAATGTTGTTGTAATTCACGGTGACTCTCGATATATTAATGTGGATTATCCTAATTTGAAGGCGGATAGGGTTTTGATAGATCCTCCATGTTCAGCTTTGGGTGTGAGGCCTAAATTGTTTGAGAGGAAAAGTAGATTTGATGTTTTTTCATGTATGAATTATCAAAAGCAGTTTTTTAGGGCTGCTGTCGAGGTTTTGAAGCCTGGTGGTGTTATAGTTTATTCTACTTGTACCTTAACCTTTGAGGAGAATGAGTTGATTGTTGACTTTGTGCTTAATAATTATCCCTTAGAGTTGGATGAGCAGCCTATTTATCTGGGTTCTCATGGACTCAAAGTGTCTAAGTGTGGCTTGCTGCAGCGTTTTTATCCTGATGTTCATGGTACGCCTGGATATTTTATTGCTAGATTTGTTAGGATTTAATTTTTCTTTTAAGTTTTGATCCGCAAATTTCGCATGTTGATATTTTTTTGTCGGTGTAGGTTGCACCGCAGGCTGGACAGTATATTATCCATTTTACCTTGTTTTTTATTCCACTTGTTATTACTGGTTTGTAGGGGATTTTCATGTGTGATAGAACGTTTTGTATGGTGAAGTCATCTGTGATGATTATTGGCTGTAATCCCTTTTCCTTTGCGTCTAGGGCTATTGCTATGGTTTCAATGTCTGCTTCAGATAAATATTTTAGGTCGCCTGTTTTTTCTGCATTTTTTCTTGTTTTTTGAATTGATTTTTCACTTGCTTTTGCTATTTTTACTTTTTTAATGCTTATTGCTGTTTCTAGGATTCTTCTTGATTTTTGGTCTTTTACTTCTTTGATGGTTTTTTCGCTTATTAAGTGTTTTTTGCTTGATGATGCTGGGTTGTAGCCATTTATTATTGCTGAGGAGTCTAGGATTAGTATTTCTTTACTTTCTTCTCTACACATTTTTTATTAGTCTCTCCCTTAATTTTTCATAGAAGCTTTTCTTTAATCTTATGAATACTGTTTTTCTATTGCTTTTTTCTATGGTTATTGTTGATTCTAGTGGGGCTTCCTTATAGATTTGTCCATCTGCAACTATTATTGCGTCTGATCCCTTTCTTTTAATTTTTATTGTTATCTTTGATGTTATTGGTATTACTATTGGTTTCTGGTAGATTTTTAGGGGGCATAATGGCACTATGGTTAATACGTCTAGTTCTGGGTCTATTATTGGTCCTCCAGCAGATAATGCGTATGCTGTTGACCCTATTTTTGTTGCTATAATTATTCCGTCAGCTCTGCCGGAGAATATTATTTCCCTATCGTTTTTAATTACTTCTAGGTTTAGTACTTTCACTGGTCTATTTGTTATTATTGTTATTTCGTTTAGTGCATCTGTTACTTCGATGTTGTTTATTTTTGCTTTTATTCTTGTGCATTGTTCAATTTTGAATTTGTCTTTTTGAATCATTTCTATTGCATCTACTATTTCTTTAGGTGTTATTTCTGATAGGAATCCCACGGTTCCTGCATTTATTACTAGTATTGGTGTTTCACTTTTTTCTAGTAGCCGTGTTACTCTTAATACTGTTCCATCACCACCTATAACTGCTATTAAATTGGCTTTCATTTTCTCTATTTTCTCTTTATTGTTTTTCCATTTGATTTTTTCAGCTAATTTTTTCTCGACTATTACTTCTATATTCATTTCCTTTAATTTTTTAATTATTTTTTCAGCTGTTTTTATTGCGTTTTCAGAGTTTATGTTTGCGATTAATCCTATGCTTTTTACATTCATTAACTTCACCGCACTTATCCTATATAGTTAAAGATGTTATTGTAAGCTAAATACTTTTAAGTTATTTTATTTCTAATGATGTTGAGGTGTAGGGTTTGAAGAGACCTGCGGAGGCTGGAAGTTTAAAGCCTGGTTCATTTATAATTCTGAATGGTGAGCCTTGTAGAATTGTTAGTACTGAAAAGTCTAAGCCGGGAAAGCATGGTTCAGCTAAGGTTAGAATAGTTGCGATCGGTATTTTTGATGGTGCTAAGAGAACATTTGTAGGTCCAGCTAGTGCTCAAGTTGAAGTGCCCATGGTTGAGAAGAGGACTGGTCAAGTTATTTCAATTACTCCTCATGGCCTTCAATTAATGGATATGGAAACCTATGAAATGTTTGAACTACCAATGCCGGAGGATGAGGAGATTAAGGGTAAATTGGCTGCTGGAGTTGAAGTTGAGTATTGGAATATTCTTAATAGAAAGAAGATTATGCGAGTGAAATAGGTGTATATGTTTGAGGAGTGAGCGATTGAAGCAAATTGAAGAGGAAGTGGAAATTCTACTTAGGCATTTCATTGAGGATCTAAGTGCTCTTCCAAGATCCAGGGAAACATATTATGACTCTACTTTCACGAATATGGTTAGGAGGGAGCGTACAGTGAGGAGGAGAAGTACCTTTAAACATCTTTTCTTACGTAATGCACCTAAGGTTGATGATGAGGGCTTTATAGTTACTGAAGTTGCGTCTTGGACAAGATCTTCTAGATGATGGTTATGGTGGAGTTTAAAGGTATACTTGATAAGATTAATGCTTTGAGGAGTGGTGAGTTATCTGCTGTAGAGAACTTAGAATTTTTTATTGATCGAATTGAGAAGTTGAATTCTAAGTTGAATGCATTTATTGATTTACGATTTGATGAGTCTAGGCGTCAAGCTGAGATTGTTGATAAACAGTTGAGTCGTGGTGTTGTTGGTAAGCTTTCAGGATTATGTATAGCTGTTAAGGCTAACATTAATGTTAAGGGTTTTATTGTAAGTTGTGCTTCGAAGACGTTGTCTAATTATGTTGCTCCCTATGATGCTGAGGTTATTAGGCGGATTAGACGTGAGCAGGGAATTATTATTGGAATAACTAACATGGATGAGTTTGCATGTGGTACGACTGGTTGTAGAAGTTTTTATGGTCCAACGATTAATCCTAGAGTTGAGGATAGAGTTCCCGGTGGTTCTAGTAGTGGTTCTGCTGTTGCTGTGGCAGCTAATCTCTGTGATTTAGCTTTGGGAAGTGATACTGGTGGTAGTATTAGGGCTCCAGCGTGTTGGTGTGGTATTTTTGGTCTTAAACCTACTTATGGTTTGGTTCCTAGGCATGGGTTAATAGATTTGGCTATGTCTCTTGATCAGATAGGTCCATTTAGTAGGGATGTTTATGGCTTAGCCTTACTTTTAGAGGTTATTGCAGGTTATAATTCTAATGAGGTTACAACACTTAATGTTAGAATGGATGGTATTTCTTCTAGGATTAATGGTGATATTGATGGTTTAACTATAGGTGTTGCAAAGCAGTATGAGAGGCTGTGTGATTCTAAGATATATTCATTGGTGAAGAGTGTTATTGATCGTTTAGAGAGAAGATTTAATGTTAATGTTGTTGAGCTTGATATGCCTAGTATTGAGAAGGCTTTGTCAGCTTATTACATTATTGTAAGTGCTGAGTTTTATAGTGCTACGAGGAGGTTTGATGGTAGAAGGTATGGTTTTAAGATTGAGGATGTCTGTTTGGATGAGGTTTTGAGGAGGATTGTGAGGGGTAGCTTTGTTACTCAGAAGGAGTATCGTGGCCATTATTATGAGAGGGCTTTACAGGTTAGGACTATTGTGAAGAGTGAGTTTTTAAATGCCTTTGAGAAGTGTGATGTGATTGTTGGTCCCACCATGCCTACTTTTCCACCTAAGATTGGTGAGGAGCTTTCACCTTTAGAGGAATATTCACTTGATGTTTTCACTATTCCAGCTAATTTAGCTGGAATTTGTGCTGGAACTATGCCTGTGGGTGATGTAAATGGTATTCCTGTTGGTCTTCAGATTCAAGCTCCCCATTTGCATGAGCTTTTAGTTTTTAATTTTATGAAGGCTGTTGGTGAAGTGATTTGAGATGTCTTCAATTTTAATTAAGAATTGCCGGTGGATAGTTACTCAGGATGAGGAGCGTTCTATTCTGAAGAATTGCTCAGTTTATATTGAGGATGGATTGATTGCTGAGGTTTCCTCTAAGATTCCTGTTGAGGCTGAAAATGTAATTGATGGAAGCAGGATGATTTGTCTTCCAGGGTTAATTAATCTTCATACGCATTCGCCAATGTCATTGCTTAGAGGTTATGCTGACGATCTCCCGTTAATGGAGTGGCTTGAAAATAAGATTTGGCCTGTGGAGCGTAAGTTGTCTCCCTATCATTGTTATTTGGGTGCTTTAGTCTCTTTTATGGAGATGGTTAAGACTGGTACAACCTTTTTTGTTGATATGTATTGGAATCCAATTGAAATAGCTAGAGCTGCAGATGAAATTGGTTTGAAGGGTGTTGTTTCAATTGGTGTTCTAGATGATTTTAAGTCATATTTAAGGGATTTTATGATTCGTGAGGTTGAAAAATTTATTGTTGATGTAAAGAGGTTTTCGCCTAGAGTTATTGGTGCAATTGGTCCTCATGCCCCCTATACTTGCTCTGAGGAATTGCTTTTGAAATGTGTGGATATTGCTGAGAGGGAGGATTGTTTACTTCATATTCATTTAGCAGAGACTAGGAGGGAGCAAGCTTTATTTGAGGAGAAGTTTGGGGTGCGTGAAGTCACATTTCTTTCAAATCTTGGTTTTCTTTCCCCTAAGGTTTTGGCAGCTCATTGTGTTTGGCTTTCGAAGAATGAAGTGAAATTGCTTGGTGAGAGTGGTGTTAGGGTTGCGCATTGTCCTGTTTCTAATATGAAGTTGGCTGTTGGTGGTGTTGCTCCTCTTCCTGAGCTTATAGAGTGTGGTGTCACTGTGGGTTTGGGTACTGATGGTCCTGCTAGTAATAATAGTTTGGATATGTTTGAGACGATGAAGTTTTGTTCTTTGATACATAAGCATCATCGATGGGATCCTACTATGGCTTCTGCACAGCTTGTCTTAGATTTAGCTACGATTAATGGTGCTAAGGCTGTAATGCTTGAAAATGTTTGTGGTAGGATAGCTGAGGGGTTTGCTGCTGATCTTGTATTGCTTAATTCATTTGAAGTTAATCTTCTGCCAAACATTTTTCCGCATAGTATAGTTTCACATTTAGTGTATTCTGCTAGGGGATTTAATGTGTCTCATGTTATTGTTGATGGTGAGCTAATTTATTCTAATGGTAGGTTTACAAGGGTTGATGAAGGAGAGATTTATAGTAGGTTTTTAAGTGAGGTGGAAAAGCTACTTTCCCCTTAATGCTGCTTCTTCTATGATATATTGCCCTGAATATCTGTTCCATATGATTTTGCTTTTAATTATCTCGATTTTCTTTTTGAATATGGGTGCGTCTAGGACGAAGGTTTCGAATTCTCCTCCTTCTCCACATGGGTGTATGCTGTATTTTTCATTTAGTTTTTTCAGCTTCTTTATAGTGTCTTCATTTATTTCGCTTCCTAGCCATTCTTTGCTGAATCCATAGGCGGCGACGCTAACTATTATAACTTTAAATCCTGCGTTTATTACTTCTCTTAGTATTCTTAATGGGTTTTTCTGCCATAGTGGTGCTATCATTTTTAGATTTAATTCTTCACATATTTTGTCAAGTTTATTTTTCTGGTAGTCTGATGCTATTACTCCTGATAGTAGTCCTTCGATTCCCTCTTCTCTAGCTATTGTTTTTAGTGCTTTCTTTAGTTCTTCAATTTCATTTTCTGATTTTACTTCGATTTCCATGTTTCTTATTTCCATGGCTTCTGCTTGGAGTTTTGTCCATTTTATTGCTGGGTAGTGCCATAGTTTTGATTCTTCACTTTCTGGTTTTAGTGTTAATATTATTGGGACTTGCCATGCTTGACTTAGGGCATAGTATATTGCATAGGTTGAATCTTTTCCTCCACTGAACAGTGCTGCTAGCTTCATTTTCACCACACTTTAATTTAAGTATTAGCATTATTTATTAAGGAGTGAGGTTCACGGTAATGTCTATGGCGGCTTCACCTATAATTGGCTTTGAAGTTCATGTTCAAGTTGATTCTAGAGAGAAGCTGTTTTGTAGGTGTCCAACGAATTACCTTGATGTTCCACCTAACACTAATGTTTGTCCTATTTGTACTGGTCAGCCTGGAGCTAAGCCTATGCCTCCAAATATAACTGCAATTAAGGCTGCAGTGGCAATTTCACTTCTTTTAAATTGCAAGGTGAGGGTTGGGGAGCCAATATATTGGCTTAGGAAGCATTATCCTTATCCTGATTTGCCGAAGGGTTATCAGATTATTAGTCAGCCCATTGGTGTTGATGGTCATATTACTTTTAGGTTGAACTCTACTTTCCATGAGGTTAGAATTAGAGAGGTTCATGTTGAGGAGGATGCTGGTAGATGGGATCCAAGGTCTGGGCGGGTTGACTATAATCGTTGCGGTGTTCCTTTAATTGAAATTGTTACCTTTCCTGATATTCGTTCTCCAGATGAGGCTAGAGCTTTTGCAGATGTGCTTATGCGTGTTTTAAGGTATTCTGGATGTGTTAGGCTTGAGGGGACGAGGTTTGATACAAACATCTCTGTTAAGGGCGGTTCTAGGGTGGAGATTAAGAATATAAATTCAATTAAGGGTGTTTATCGGGCTCTAATATTTGAGATTTCAAGGCAGAAGAACTTAATTTCTAAGGGTTTGACTGTTAAGCGTGAGACAAGACATTTTGATGAAGAGACTATGTCGACTATTTCTATGAGGATTAAGGAGACTGTGGAGGATTACCGTTATATTCCAGATCCAGATCTCTATCCCTTTACTATTAGTAGGTCTCTGTACGTTAGGGTGAAGAGTTCTCTACCTGAGTCTCCGTATATGCGTTTAAATCGCTTTATTGAGGAATATAATCTCAGTTATGATGATGCTTATGTTTTGACTAGTGAGAAGGAGTTGGCTGATTTCTTTGAAGAAGTAGTTAGGCATGTTCCAGTTCAAGTGGCTGTGAATTGGGTTAGACATGAGGTTAAACGCGAGCTTAACTATAGGGATTTGCCTGCTTCTAAACTTCCAATAACTCCTTCTGATTTAGTAAAGCTTATTAAATTGGTTTCCTCTGGAAGTATAACTATTCCAGTTGCCAAGAAGGTTTTGGGATTAATGTTTGATGAGCATGCTGATCCTGAATTTTTAATTAAGAAGTATGGACTTGAGAGACATGAGGATATTGACCTTGTGTTATCTGAGGTTCGAAAGGCTATTGAAATGTATCCTCAAGCTGTTAAGGATTATAAGTCTGGGAATAGGAAGGCGATATTCTATCTTTTAGGAAAGGTTAAGTTTGCCTTGAAGGGTAGAGTTGATCCTCAGTTGATTTTGAGGTTGTTGGAGAGGGAGTTGGAGGGATAATTGTATGGTTCTTGAGCGTTTAAGTTCAGCTATAAATTCAGCTATTAAGCGGGTTATGCGTGCCCCGCTAGTTGATGAGAGAGTTGTGAGGGAGCTTATTAGAGACATTCAGCGTGCTTTGCTTCAAGCTGACGTTAATGTTAAGCTTGTTTTTGATTTGTCGAAGAAGATTGAGGAGCGTGTTTTGAAGGAGAAGCTTCCGCCAGGGATAACTAGGAGAGAGCTTTTATTGAAGGTTGTCTATGAGGAGCTAGTTAATTTATTGGGTGGTGAGACTACTCCTAGTGTTTTGCCTAGTGGTAAGAAGCCATATATCTTAATGCTGGTTGGCATTCAAGGTTCCGGTAAGACTACATCAGTGGCTAAGTTGGCTTTATTTTATAAGAGGAAGAGGTTTAAGGTTGGTGTTGTTTGTGCTGATAACTTTAGACCTGGTGCTTTCGCCCAGTTAAGGCAGCTTGGAGAATTGATTGGTGTTCCAGTGTATGGTAGGGAGAGGGCTGAAAGCTCTATAGCTCTTGCTGTGGAGGGTGTTAGGAAGTTTGCTTCTGAGGGTTATGACATTATAATTGTTGATACTGCTGGTAGACATAAGGAGGAGAAGGGTTTAATTGATGAAATGAAGCAGATTGCTGAGGCAATAAAGCCTGATGAAATTATGTTGATTGTTGATGGAACTATTGGTCAGCAGGCCTTTGTGCAGGCTAAGGCTTTTCATGAAGCAACTAGAATTGGCTCTATTTTTATAACTAAGCTGGATGGCTCCGCTAGGGGTGGAGGTGCAATTTCAGCTGTAGCTGCCACTGGAGCGCCGATTAAGTTTATTGGTGTTGGAGAGAAGGTTGATGAAATTGAGGTTTTCTCTCCACCTAAATTTGTCAGTCGACTTTTAGGTATGGGTGACTTGGAGGCATTGGTTGAGAAGGTTAAGGCTGCAGAGGCCATGCCTAGGAAGGAGGTTGCTGAACGCTTTATTTCTGGTAGATTTACTTTGATGGATTTATTGGAGCAGTTTCAGTCTATTAGGAAGATGGGTCCTTTAAGTAAGATATTGAAGTTGATTCCTGGTTTCAGTTTTTCTTTGCCGGAGGGTTTTGAGGAGGTTACTGAGGATAAGATTAAGCGTTATATAGCTATTATGCAGTCAATGACTGAGGAGGAGTTGCTTAAGCCTGAAATTATTAATCGATCTAGAATGAAGAGGATTGCTATTGGTTCTGGTACTGCTGTAAGGGATGTTAGGGAGCTTTTAAATCAATATCGTGCAATGAAGAAGATGCTTAGACAGTTTAAGAGGAAGGCTAGACGCTTCCCATTTAAAGGGGATTTCAGGAGGCTTTAGCATCAGAACTTTTATATTGAAATTTCAATTTCCAGCTGATTATGCTGTGAGGCATTTTTCTTCATTAATTACTAGTAGTGTTTCTGCTTCACTGCTTGTTTCTCATGGTTTAAGGCTTGATGTCAATTTAATTTTGCTGTTTGATGATAATGTTTACGTAAGATTTGAGCCTAGGCGGTTAAGATATATTCGTCCTGATGAGCAGTCTACTTATGGTGTTGTTAGAAAGGCTGTTCGAGGTGCTTTGAGTTTAGCTTCATCGTCTAGTAAGGAGTTTTCTCCTGGAGTTTTTGGCGGTAGGGCGAGTTTTTCATATTTCTTGAAGAGGAGGGGGCAGATATACTATTCTTTTATGAGGGGTGTGAGGTTGGATTCAATGGAGGTAGATAGGAATCCAACCTTGGTTATTTGTTATCCCAATTATAGGGATGATGATTTATCTTTACTTTCAAGTTTTAAGGCTAAGCCTATTAGAATAAGCTTTACCTATAATTATCCACCAAGTTTAATAGTTATATTCCAAAATCATTGTGATAGACTTTTCTATAGGGGTGGAGTACATTGAACTTCAATGTAGACATATTGGAGACTTCGCTTAGAATATTGGAGAAGTATTGTTTGTGTGATCATTGTTTAGGGAGGCAGTTTGCATTATTGGCTAGAGGTACAGATAATTCTACTCGTGGTTTTTCTATAAAGCTTCTTCTCGCAATGATTGCTTCTAAATTGATAAAGGAGAATTGTGAGGAGCGTGGAGTTTATATTTTGAGGATTTTAGCTGAAAATGGGAAGTTTTCTCTTGCAAGTGAAATTCTTTCTAGGATGGGTGTGGAGATATCTAAAGGGAAGCCTTGTTATATTTGTAATGATATTCTGCTTAACTTGGATACATATGCTGATAGGATTGTTTCATTGATTTCTCAGTATGAATTTTCAAGTTTCCTTGTAGGTTCTAGGATTCCTGGGGAGATTGCTGAGAGGGAGGATTCATTGAGGTCTGAATTTGGTTTAACTTATGGTGAGTCTTTTAAGTCTGAATTTAATAGGGAGTTGGGTAAGCTTCTTCAAAGTAGAATTGGGAGGGAGGTTGATTTTTCTTCTCCTGATCTAGTTGTGATTGTGGATTTCTTGAGTGATAATATTGAGGTTCATCCTAGTCCCTTGTTTATTTATGGTAGGTATAGGAAGTTGGTGAGAGGTATCCCTCAATGCACTTGGATTTGTAGTAGTTGTCGTGGTGTTGGTTGCGAGCAGTGTAATTATACTGGTAGGAAGTATCCTACTTCTATTGAGGAGCTCATTGCTATTCCTGTTCTTAAATTCACTTTGGGTAAGGATGTAGTTTTTCATGGTGCTGGTAGGGAGGATGTTGATGCACGGATGCTTGGTACTGGTAGGCCTTTCATAGTTGAAGTTAAGGAGCCTAAGAAGAGGTTTATTGATTTGAAGAAATTGGAGGAGGAGATTAATCGCTGGGCTGATGGGAAGATTGAGGTTTCTGATTTGAGGTTTTCAAGTAGAAGTGAGGTTAAGCGTTTAAAGGTTCTTTCTTCTATCACTCAGAAGACATATAGGGTTTTAGTTAGGTTTGAGGGTGAAGTTACTGAGGATGATTTGAGGAGGGTTGAGGAGTTTTTTGTTGGTAGAGAGGTTAGACAGAGAACTCCATTGAGGGTTATTAAGAGGCGTGCTGATAAGGTTAGAGTTAAAACTGTTTATTTTATTAAGGCTAAAATTGTGTCTTCTAATCTTGCTGAAATGACTATAAAGTGTCAGGGGGGCTTGTATATTAAGGAGCTTGTTAGTGGTGATAATGGTAGGACTTTTCCTAGTATAGCTGAGGTTGTAGGTGTGCCTGCAGAATGTGTCGAGCTTGATGTTATTGATGTTTCTGATGTTGTTTGATGTGGGAAGTATTTATTAGTTGGACTTTTCCTATACGTTAGCGATTATATTATCTATGTATTGGTGAGCTGTCATGGTGAAGCATTCGCGTGGGTATAGGAGTAGAACTAGGAAGTTGTTGAGGAAGAAGCCTAGGGAGAGGGGGCTTTTTCCATTAGGTAGATTGCTTCACAAATATGAGGTTGGAGATAAGGTTACAATTATTATTGACCCTAGTGTTCATAGGGGTATGCCTCATAGGCGTTTTCATGGGAAGATTGGTGTTGTTACTGGGGTGAGGGGTAGGTCTTATATTGTTGAAGTGATGCTTGGGAATAAGAAGAAAATTTTAATTGTTAGACCTGAACACTTACGGCCTTTTCCTGTTAGCTCTAAATGAGGTGGGGGTGTTATGCCTAAAAGGCTTATTGAGAGGAAGGAGATTCCAGTTTCAAGGGTTAAGAATTTTCTTGAGGAGCTTAAGTCTCACGCTGAGCTTGCTCCTATACAACGTGTCACTTTAGATTATGCTTCTAAGCTTGTCAGACTTCCTAGTGAAGCGGCTGAGAATCTTGTTGAAGAGTTGATGGAAAAGTTTAATTTGTCTCGTTTAACTGCTGTTCAAATAGTTAATATTCTTCCTAGACATATTGAGGAGTTAAGGCCTCTATTGATTATTGAGGGGAGAGTGTTTTTAACTTCAGAGCTTGAAAAGATTCTCGATGTAATTGATAAATACATTAAAGAGATTAGTGAATAAATAACTATTTGGAGGGGTTAATTTATTGAGTTTTCTTCCCTTACGGAGAGATAAGAGTAGGGAGCAGTATGAGGAGTATGCATATATTCTCGATTATCTTCCACATGGTCATCCTTTAGAGTCTACTCCTATTTTTAAGCGTGAGCCTATTGCACAGGCCATTGGAGAGGTTTATTTTACATTATTAGAGGTTGTCCCTAAGCCTGGTGTCTTTCTTATCCCTGGCGAGCGGGTTTTCATTGGTAGGGGTGAGCGAGATAAAATTGCACGTGTTCGTAAGAGAATTTCCTATAATGATTTAACTATTGCGGCAAGGGATGAATTACCTGCTATAGTGGAGAAAATTGTTTCGAAGTATGAGAGTAGATTTGTGGAGTTCTTTAATACTTCTTCTTCGATTACTACTAGGCTGCATTCTCTTCAGCTTTTGCCTGGGATTGGTAGAAAGCTTTTATGGATAATACTTGATGAGCGTAAGAAAAAGCCCTTTGAAAGCTTTGATGATATTAGGAAGAGAACTAAGATCCCTGATCCTAAAAAATTGATTGTTAAGAGAATTCTTATGGAGTTGGGTGGGGAAGATAAATATAGGCTTTTTGTTAAGTGAGTTATCGGTTATGAGTTACTTTAGTAGTGATTTGTTAAGTGAAACTAAGCGTCTTCTAAAGCTTTTTAATATAAAGCCTAAGAAGTCTTTAAGTCAGAGTTTTGTTGTTTCTATTAATTTGATTCGAGATATCATTGATTTATCAGCAATTTCACCTAGTGATGTTGTTTTAGAGATTGGTGCAGGTTTAGGCACACTTACTCAGTTTTTAGCAGAGAGGGCTGGTAAGGTTATTGCAATTGAAGTTGATTCTCGCTTGTTAAAGGTTTTAAGGTGGGTTTTGAGGGATTATGATAACGTTGATTTGATTCATGGTGATGTGCTTAAAATTGATTTTCCCTTAGTTGATAAGGTTGTTTCAAATCTTCCCTTCAAGATTTCTTCTCCAATAACTTTTAAGTTGATTGAGGAGCCTAAGTTTAATTTTGCTGTCTTGACTTATCAACGTGAATTTGCAGATCGTTTGGTTGCTGAGCCCGGTACTTCTCAGTATGGTAGATTGACTGTTGCAGCTAGTTTGTTTGCTAGGGTTGAGCTTGTTAGATATGCTTCTAGATTTTGTTTTTATCCTCCTCCTAGTGTTGATGTGGCGGTGGTGAAGATTTATCCTAAAATGAAGAGTTTGAGTGATGATGAACGTTTTCTTCTTGAACTTTTGAGATATCTTTTTTCTCAGAGGAATAGGAAGCTGCGTTCTCCACTACTGCATTACTTGGTTAAAGTTAGGAATCTGAGTAAAGGTCGAAGTATGCGTATCCTCAGTAATATTCCTTATTTGGAGGATAGAGTTAGGGATTTGTCTCCTAATCAGTTTTTAGAGGTTGCGAAAATAGTTAGGAGGGAGTTAATGTAAGTTGAAGGAGTTATCATTTAATGGGAAGATTTTCATAGTTTTTGACTCTGTCTATGAACCTTCTGATGATAGCTTTATGGCTGCATATGTAATTTTAAGTGATTGTTCTGGTGAATTTGATCTGAGTGTTGATGTTGGTTCTGGCTGTGGATTATTATCTGTTCTTTTAGCTGAAAGGTCTAAGTTTACTGTTGCAGTGGATGTAAGCTTGGAGGCGGCTAGAAATACTAAGCTGAATGCTAAGCGGAATAATGTGTGGTATAAGATGTCGGTTATAGTTGGTGACTTATTGGAGGTTTTTAAGCGTAAACCTATTTTTGATTGTATGGTTTTTAATCCACCATATTTGCCTGAGAGTGAAGGTGATGTTTTTATTCCCTATAAAGTTAGGATTGCTTGGTCTGGGGGGAGGGATGGGAGAGCGTTAATTGATCGTTTTTTAAAGATTTTTTCTATGTTTTTAAGGTTTGGTGGTGTTGTTTATCTAGTTCAATCTTCTCTTTCAGATTTAAGTAAGACATTGTTTCTTCTCTCTTCCTTAGGTTTTAGGGTTGAAGTTTTGGATGAAAAGCACTTCTTTTATGAAACTCTCTATTTGATTAAGGTGGTGAAGTGAGTATGGATGACCATGTTTGTGTAGTTTTAGTTGAGCCTGAGTTTTCCGGTAACATTGGCTTTATAGCACGTGTTATGATGAATTTTGGTTTTAAGAATCTTATACTTGTTAATCCAAAGGCTAGTTTGGATGATACCGCCCATATTTTTGCTTCTCATGCTGGCAGTGTCTTGGATGAGGCTAGAATTATCTCTTCATTAGATGAACTTGTTTCTGAATTTGATTTTATTGTTGGAACTACAAGTAAAGTTGGTAGTGATTATAATGTTTTGAGAATTCCTATTACTCCTAGACGATTGGCTGAGTTTCTTGTTGATGTTGAGGGTAAAATTGCCATAATGTTTGGTAGGGAGAGCATTGGGTTAACTAATAAAGAGTTAGCGTTGTGTGATGTAATTGTCTCTATTCCTTCCAGTGATGTCTATCCTGTTTTAAATGTTTCTCATGCTGTTGCTATTATTCTATATGAGCTTTTCACTTATGGTTTGAAGAGGAGGGGGAAGACTTTGAAGTTTAGGGAGGCTTCGAGGGTTGAGAAGGAAATTTTGCTTAGATATTTTGACCGAATTTTAGAGGCGGTGGATTATCCAGATTATAAGAGGAGGATTGCTCAGACAATTTTTAGACATGTTATTGGCCGTAGCTTTATTTCTGGCAGGGAGGCTCATACTTTGATGGGTGTGTTTAGAAGTGTATTGGTTAAGTTGGGTTTTTCACTTTGATAATGGTGTTCGTGTAACTTCTAGCCTCTGATCCGTTGGATATTCCTCGATTATGAATATATTTAGGATTTTATTAAGTTTCTTATCTTTAGCGATTTTTACTGCTGTTTCTATTGAGGTTTCAATTCTTCTTTTACTTTTATTTATTATGATTTCTTCTTCAGATAACTTATATTTATTTAATATTTTATTGTATACGTCATTTAGGCTGATTTTCTCCTTTACTTCTATTATTCCCTTGATTATTAGTCCTTCGTCGGTTATTTTTTCATGTTTTAGGGCTATTTGGAGTGCTCTTCTTTTTAGTCTATTCTTTAATTGAACTTGGTCTTTGAGTCTGCTTGGACAGTAGTGTACGTTTAGGTTTGTGTTTTTTGCTGCCCATTCTAGTATTCTTATTGCTTCTTCCTCGCTTCCTTCAACTGCAGTTATGCTTCCATCCTTTAGTTTTAGACCTCTCATCTTTAGGTTGAGGGCGTTGGTGGATGAGAATTCAAGTTCATTGATGTTTATGAAGTCTGCTTTTAGTTTTTCTAGTTTTTTGAGCATTCTTTTTATTTCTTCTTCCCTTCCCGGTATGGCTGGTATTTCTATTCCTGTTGTTAATTTAGCTTTTTTACCGATGGCTACTTTGTATATGTCTCTGGTTCTTATTGGATGTATTCTTAATTCGTCTAATCCTGCTTTCTTCATTTTTATTGCTTTTTCTCTTGTTAGGTGAATTGCATTTGTGTATAGGTGTATGTGGTGTTCTTCTCCAAATTCGTTTTTTAGGAGTTTTATTGCTTTAATTGTTCTTGGTAGCACTATTAATGGGTCTCCTCCTGTTATCCCTGTTCCTTCAGCTTTCATTATTTTTGCTTCCTCTATTGCTTCTTCTATTTTGGTTATTTTTCTTTCATTGGCGTAGATTACATCTTTCCATCTTCTTTTCTCGCTTAAGGGGCAGTAGAAGCATTTTGCTGTACATAGTCCTGTGATGAATAATACCATTTTTTTGCCATCAATGCATAGTTGACATCCTGTGGGAAGTTTTCCTACTACTAGTGATTTTCCTTTTGTTTCCCAGATTTCTCTTTCCATCTCTTTTTGAAATTTAATTTTATGCTTAAAAGTGTTTCTTATTTTAGTAGGATTTCAGATATTAATGCTATTATTGATCCTCCAATGATTAGTTTTCTTCCAAAGTATCTCTGTATTCCTGAGGCCCATAATATTACTCCTAGTATTATCATGGATGAGTATGATGTTCTTGCGATTATTAGAGTGGTTGTTGTTATTGTTGAAATTAGCCATGATACATTTCTTTCTATTGCCTTTATCCAGTTGAGTATCATTTCCCTAAATTTTTCCTCTAGACTTTGATTGTATATTATAGCCAGTAATGTATGTTTCATTATCCCTTCATATAACCGGGAATATGGATATTTAAAGCCTCATCCTTCTTCTTATGGCTGGATTTTGATCTACTAGTTTCTTTAAGACTTCTTCGAAGCTTTCATTTTTAGTTAAGATTCTTTTCAAGTATACTCCTGTTCTTCCTATTTCATCTCTTCTAGTTAGTACTCTTACTCTTTCATTGACTATGTCGATTGACACTTTAAGCTGTCTTGCAACTTCAGCTTCTCTTCCAATTACGGGTGTTTCGAGGTGTCCTTTTTCTGTTGGGATTATTAGCATTAATCTTTTGTCTACTCCTGGCACTCTTTTGTTTTCTAATAGTTCATCTAATGTTAATTCTCCTCCAAACTTGTAGAATTCTCTTTCAAGTTTTCGAAGCTCCATTAGAGGGAATGTTATTGTTGTATTTTCATCTATTTGTATATGTGCTTTTACTACGTGTTTTGGTGTTGCTTGAACTAGCATTCTTTGCTGAGGAATTATTCCTGCTTGTTCTAGTGCTGTTTCAATTTTGAAGGATGGAACCTGGTATGGTATTACGATGTCTATGTCACTACTTGGTTTGATGTCTCCTCTAGCTATGCTTCCATGGATTATGGGTGTTAATCCTCTTGCTTTTAATATTTGCATGATTTTTATGGCTTTGCTTCTCAGCTTTTCTAGTAATTTCCAGTGGTTGTTGCTGTATATTACTTCCTTTATGTCTCCTGTTTTTATTGGCTTTATTTTTCGCATACCAAATTCATTTATTTAAGTGTAAATGTTAAAGGTTTAGGTGCGATATGTAATTGATGTGGAGGGTTGAAGGCTGTCTCCCTTACTAGTATTCATTATTGTTATTGCTGTTTTCTGGTCTATTATAACTATTTTGCATTACTTGCTTAAATTGGAGAAGTATGGTGTAGAGCTTAAACCTTACTTGGCAGTTTTTTGGAGGACTAAGCGGTTTAACCGCTTTATTGATAGAATTGCCTTTAAGTATTTTAGGTTTTGGAAGATTTTCTTTACGGTTGGTGTTTTTCTAGCTATTGGTGAGCTTCTTTTCACTTTGAAGTTTTTTGCTTCCAATTTGATGGCTTCATATTATGGTGGTAATGCACAGCTGGTTTTACCTTTAATTCCAGGTGTCACTATTTCCTTTTCCTCTTTGCCCTACTTTGTAATTTCAGTTGTTGTTGTTTTTTGTTTACATGAATTTGCCCATGGGATTGCTGCTAGAGTTGAGGGTATTAGGTTGAAGAGTATTGGAATGATGTTTGTTGTCTTGATTTTTGGTGGTTTTGCTGAGCTTGTTGATGAGGATATTAGTCGAGCTAAAATTACATCTAAGTTGAGGTTGTTGGCTGCTGGTTCAATGGCCAATTTGCTTTGCGGTATCATTATAACCGTCTTTATTATCAATTTTTCCTTAGTGATTAGTCCTCTTTTTAGTGGACCTGAGGGTGTTTTAATAGTTAGTATTGTTGATGGTTCTCCTGCTGATAGGGCTGGTATTGTGGTTGGTGATGTTATTTTGTCCATTAATGGTTCTAGGATCACTGATACCTATAGTTTTGTAAAGTATATGTATAGTGCTCCTGCTAATAGTACTTTGGTGCTTTCACTTTTGAGGGGAAATATTATTGTTCATAGTTCTTTTCATCCATTAAATTCATCTATTGCTTTTCTTGGTGTTAGGAGTTTTAATTATTATGCACCTAGGTTTTTGACGGCTATTTTAACGCCCATGTCTGCTTGGCATATTTATAATGTTTTCACCTGGCTTGAGCTTCTATCTGTTAGTGCTGCTTTGATAAATATGCTTCCAATACCCTTCTTTGATGGTGGTGGATTTTTTGAGGCATTGTTTCAGTTTCCCATTTTTAAGAGGCGAACTGTTTATTTTCTTAATAGGAAGATGACTGTTGGGGAGGCCTTACTTAATATTATTCGCTTAACATCTATTATGCTTCTATTTGCAAATATTTCTCAATCCTTCATTTTAGGTGGCTTTAGAATGCCGTGATGGTGGTGTTGATGTGAAGTGTAGTTTATGTGGTGCTCCAGCTGTTTTTGAGCGTAAATTTTCAGGGATTAAGCTTTGCCGTAGATGTTTTATGAGGTCTATTGAGGATAAGGTTAGATGGACTATTGGTAAGTATAAGCTTTTGGAGAGGGATGATTATACTCTTCTAGCTGTCTCTGGTGGTAAAGATAGTGTTGTGATGATGCATATAATGGCTAAGATTGAAAGTGATTTTCCTGAGGCTTCTCTTATTGCTGTGACTATTGATGAGGGTATACCTGGTTATAGGGAGGTTGGATTTAAAATTGCAAGTAAGAATGCAAAGCTTCTCAACATTCCTCATAGAGTTTTTTCCTTTAAGGATTTTTATGGGTATTCTTTGAAGGAGATTGTTGAGATTGCTGAGAGGAAGGGTATTCCCTATCATGCATGTACTTATTGTGGTGTTTTGAGGAGGAAGATTTTGAATGTTAAGGCTAAGGAGCTTGGAGTCACTAAGATTGCTACTGCCCATAACTTGGATGATGAAGTTCAAACCATATTTATGAATATTGTTAGGGGTGATGTTAATAGGATGATTAGAGTTCTGTCCTTAGAGTCTATTAAGCATCCTGGATTCGTTCCTAGAATTAAACCTATGAGATTGATACCTGAAGCTGAAATAGCATTGTATGCATATTTTAAGGGAATTGATTTCTATACTGTTGATTGCCCCTATTCTCAAACTTCCCTTAGAAATGAATTCCGCGTTTTCATAAATGAGTTTGAAAAGAAGCATCCTGGAATGAAGTTCTCAGTTATTTCCTTCTTTGAGAAGATTTCAAATCTTTTGTTAAATTCTATGCCTCCTCTTCAATTGAAAGAGTGTAAGTATTGTGGTGAGCCTTCAGTTAAAGATGTATGTAGAGCATGTGAACTACTAGAGGAGCTTGGTCTGTTAGATTTCTAAATAAACATGTTCAAGTAACGGGGCGGCGGCATGCTGATGCTGGACACCCCTCCTGACCACAGATCACCCAATGTCGGTCTAAGCCCCGCACCCCCATGAACGCCGCCGTCCAGGCTTAGGGCCGCTCCATTCCTGGCCTAACCCGATTCGCCTGGCAAGGATGATTCAACCCTCCCTCCGGAGGGTCTATCATCCTCCGGCGACCCCATGGGACGAGGCTTCATCGCCGAGCCATTGGGGTCTGTGATCATTCAAGGTGCCTCGCATCAGCGTTCGGCCCGCCATATCGACCGTTTGCGGTGCAGGGCTTTTCCCTGCAAGGGGAGGCCGAGCCCCCCACCTAGCCGCCGCCCCATGGTTTTCTTCGATAGGTAGGGTTTAAATGTTACGCCTTAAGGATAAAAGTCTACTTTGTTTATCAGAATTGTACGCCGGGGGCGGGATTCGAACCCGCGCGGCCTTTCGGCCATCGGCTTTCTGCATCTTGTATAGCAAGCCGACGCCCTAACCAGGCTAGGCTACCCCGGCTACTTTTGGATTACTCCGATACATTTTTATTTACTCTTCCTAAAAAACATTAGCTCACACTTTTCGCATACTTCTTCTTTGCTCCAGCTATTAAAGTGTCGAGCTTTTGTTTTGTCGGGATGAGAGGGGTCTTCTGCTCCAATTAATACTTCAGACACCTTAAGTGAAGTTGAGGAACTATGTAGCTCTTTAACCCTTGATGCAGCTGCTTCATTTGAAACCGAGTTAGCAGCACGGCGCTTGGAGCGGTTCAGAACATCTCATCCTGATGTAGCTTCATGGGATGAGGATTGACGGAGAGATCATTGAAATTCATTTTCAACGGCATCGTTTTCTTAGTAAATTGTTTCTTTTTCGTTTCCTAGCGTGAATTGGATGTTTTCTTTCTTCTTATTGCTATAAAGATTATCACTACTGATACGGCTATTATCAATAGACCTCCCATCATGGTGTAGATGGCGATTGTCGTATCAGCATTTTCAGCAACTTTCTCGGTCTTTTCCACAACTTCAAATGACATAGTTTCGCTTGTTGCTCCCTCAAATTCTTTGTTGCCTTTCCAGCTTGCGGAGATCGACCAAGCACCAGCCGCATCTGGCGTGTATGTGTCATTAAAGGAACCGTCTTCGGTGGAGGTCACGGTTCTCTCCACCTTGGTATCTCCTTTACTGTAGGTTAATACCACGGGGACTCCTGGAACTTGAGGCGAGATAGAGCCTGATACGGTGATCGTTTCACCCATGTGAATTGTGGTTGCGGAGAGTGTAATGGATATTGTTGATGTTGATACAACTGGGTATTTTGCATCTTGCACCCATGAGGTGATACCGCCTTGCATGTTGTATATCTTGGTGAATCCATTATTGACAAGTAATTGACTTGCGAGTGTGCTTTCTAAGCCTCTGTCACTATAGACGACTATATCCATGCTCTCATTGAGTTCTCCAAGTCTTTGTTGTAGCTCTTGTCGTGGAATGTTAATCGCGCCCTCTATGTGACCTTGATCAAACTCGTTGGCAGGTCTGACATCAAGTATTAAGATGTTAGGGTTTGATTCTATAAGCTGCTTGGTTTCGAACGCATCGATCGTCCTGAATCGTGGAGGCGTTAGATATTCTACCTCTTCCGGAGTTGGTATGTCAGGAAATACGTTAACAGAGTAAGACGGCTCCAACTGCTGCTGTGAGATGAGTAGCAGTTTAATTCCGTTTGCTACGATACTCAGAGGGACTTCAAGTAATGACTGCCTTGATTTGAACCATTCTAAGGTCAGGTCTTCGTCCAGGGAGTGAACCCAGTATTCTCCCTCTGGGAGGTTGAAGCTATCCAAGTCCAGGGTATAGTTGACATCTATGGTCTGCGGATAGAAGTTTGCGATTCCGGCTAAAATGACTCCTTCATCTATCTTCGACTGTGTAATGATCATATTTTCTGTCTGAATTGTAGCTATGGAAGCGTTGAGATGAAGATAGTTCCTAGCAAATGCCCTTGTAACATTTCTATAAAGGAACCTGATGTACTTCCACTCAGGGAGAAATGCCTCCACAACATCCTCAATATCAGGTTCGCCGAGTATAGGATAGGTAGAAGGTATTCCCCAGTACAAGATTGAACCTTCATGGGGATTGGAGGAATTATGATAAAGTACGAGGGGACAATCTTCTAACGGGGTTAGTCTGCCATCTTCGTCGATCAGATAGAATTCTCCTATTGGATGATGGTTTTTAGTTAGGGTGTTCTTTGCGATTGCCAGCACACTAGTTTTCACATTGCATTGGAGATTTAGACCTAATGGATTAGGTATAGTGATGTCGAGTTTAATGTTGCCCCCAATGTGTTTCTGAGTAACTCCCTCTTCTATCAGAAACTTACTCGTCCTAGTAGCGTTATCGTAGAAATTTCTCTGATCCCAGCCGAAGCCGCCAAGCAGAATGAGGTTGCCGCCTGATTTCACATATTCGTTCAGTTTCTCGACAACTTCGTTGTAATATCGGTCTTCGTTCACAATGATCAATTTGTACTGAGAAAGATTCATCTCTTTCTTAGCAAAGGTCCTCTGATTGACGGTATCCCACTCGTTGAATAGTCCTAGATCTGCAGACAGTCCAACTTGGAAAGACATCATTTGGTCGCGAATTATCAGGACTTGTGGCCTTGGCTTCATTGGAGGCAGCTTAGAAAACTCACGGTTCAATCTGTTTATGTATATGTAGAGCCTTCTCGCAAATGTGTCATCACGCTCCCACACTTGTCCGTATAAGTGATGCCATACGAACCAGCCAATCGAGTCAACCCCTGCTAGATAAGCAACCCAGGCATTTCGCCTCATGTGTTCAAACCCGCCTTCTTCTTTCTGCTCCGTTGGGAATGGCTCGACGCCCCATAAATGGAGATGATACTCTTTGTCGGGGAATGTAGACTTGACATTTCTGACAAATTCGTAAAGCCAGAAGGGATTGTCGTACACTTCGTAGAAGTATAGGTCTCCCATGTATGCGTCAGCCTTCAGATCGTTAACATCGATCCCACTTACATAGACAGGAGGGGCACCGGGCCATAGCCCGGTGAACTGGAACACCAGTAGATGTGGCCATTTGCCTTTGATGTAGTCGTACAGGTGATTGAAGACCCCAACGAACTTTTCGGAGAGCCAATTGTTCAAGACGATCTCTTCCGTCTTGTTTTCATAAAAAGCACTAGAATCTCGCCATCTCAGCCAGAATCCTGTCTCTGAATGGTAGGTGTCGTTGTATTTTTTGAATGCTTCTATCCTCCAGAAAGGATAGTATGCGTGCATGGGTTCTTCCTCGCTCAGGGTTACTGCCCAGATCTTGTTTAGATCCAAGTGTAACAATTGTGCATCGATTTCTTGTTCTAACAGTTTCATGAGCGATGTATTATAGTAGAAATCGACCACACTTGTGTTCCAAGCAATTTCACCGTTTTGAAATTTCTCCCACCAATAAATGCGATAGTTTATCTTGACACCGTGATCCGCAAGCTGATGAAGGTCCTCTGCTTCCCAAGGATAATGCCAGAAATCCCCCTGGGACCAAAATATGGTGGCATTGGTATCAAGAAGCCTTGTCCACATGCCTTGTCTTCCAAAGCTGCCACCATAAAACATCGGAATTGCATCTACGTGAGAGACTGAGATAAAATATATTATTACAATGAAAAGGGAGATCCAACGTCTAGCTCTCAAATCTTTTCCCTTTATAATACGGACTCATTTTACTTAAGATTTTGGGTCTTCTGTTAATTGGTAACTTTAAGGAGGTGCACATACAAAAAAGGTTTTGCAGGGATAGCTCCAGTTAAGGTTGAGAACAGGCTATCACGGTTCAATATCTTAAGGGGGGCGTCGTTATGATAAAATTTCCCCTAACATTTTTCTATTTTCTTTCTCTTTATCGTTCATGTCTTCCTATCTTATTGATGAATTTTTATGCAGCTGTTCGCTTTTAAGTTTTGAACCTACTTTGTATGGTATGCTTTTAATTTACGTTTTGTGATTATGAGAATAGGTTTCAGTCTGTTTATCATGGTTTGGGGTGGATAGGATGAAATTTACTCTGATTGACTTGTTTGCCGGGGCGGGTGGTTTTTCGAGGGGTTTTAGAGATGTTGGCTTTAAAATTGTGGCTGCAGTTGAGAATTTCAAGCCGGTGGCTAGAACTTATGCTGAGAATTTTTCGGAAGCATTATTGATTGTGGAGGATATTAAGAGAGTTCATTCACGAGATATTCTTGATTTAGTTGGCTTTTCCCCTGATGTTATAATTGGCGGTCCGCCATGTGAACCATTTACATCTATAAATATTAAGAGGCGGAGGAATCCTCTTGACAGATTGTATAATGATCCTATTGGTCAACTTGTTTTACACTTTATAAGGATTGTTGGTGATTTGCGGCCTAAGGTTTTTGTTATGGAGAATGTTCCATCTATTTTGGATGGTGAATTGAAGCATTATTTGAGACGAGAATTTGCTAGAGTTGGTTTTTCTAAAGTGTATTTTAATATTTTGAGGGCTGAAAATTATGGTACTCCTTCAAGGAGGAGGAGGGTCTTTATTTCTAATATTCCTCTTCACCCTATAAAGTTGAGGGTTAAAATTCCAGTGATTAAGGCTATTGGAGATTTACCTGATCCCTATGGTTTCCATGATATTCCAAATCATGAACCAGTTCCACTTTCTCCTTCTAAGCTTAAGAGGATTGCGAAGTTGAAGTGGAATCAAGCATTATTCCATTTTAGTGGTTCTGGTGGACGATTTTATTCTAACTGGATACGTCTGCATCCATATAGGATTGCACCTACAGTTTTAGGTAACTCTCGATTTATTCACCCCTTTGAGAATCGCTTATTAACGGTTAGGGAGCAGGCTAGAT
>Ga0190363_1000262_pt1 | contig 30364 bp, 28 predicted proteins | sample 48721867_MG_FD_161272 | JGI IMG/M metagenome (GOLD analysis project Ga0190363, IMG submission 161272) | Hydrothermal vent microbial mat bacterial communities from Southern Trench, Guaymas Basin, Mexico - 4872-18-6-7_MG | ecosystem: Environmental > Aquatic > Marine > Hydrothermal vents >... | reverse complement strand
TGCTATTTTATGAAGCCTTGGGAATACTTGATTTAAGGGTACTAATCTCATTCGTACTACGTAATCACTTACTTCTTTAATGACTCTTTCCATCCATCTCCAATAATCTATACTCCATCCTTCTTCATTTATAAGAGACTTAATTAATGACAACTCCTTAATGAGAGAAAACAATCTATCGAGTACTTCAATATTGACCTTTACTTCTTTAACAAGAATAGATTCTTCTTGAGAACGAAGCTCTATTGATTCAATAAGTTCTTCAGAGCTCTTACCTGAAATTTCTTCAGAGAGGAGCTCAGAGGGGGGAGGTATTTTCTCAATTAGTATATCCCTGAATCCGGGTATCCTCTTAAGAGATTCCTCTAATTCCCCCTCGCTCAGTTTAGAGACTAGAATAATATGAATCTTATCCTTTATAGTTCCTTTAATCAATTCTTCACCACTGGGTTTCATTTCCAAGACTATCCCTACTTTAGTGAGTACTTGTATTATTCTAATTCCAAGCAGTATGCCAGAGAGGCTGGTATCTAGTAGTAGAGTAACTTTATAAACTGAACCTCCCTCATGGAGATACTCTCTTACACGAAGTTTGTCTACATCAGATAAATGACTCATTATCCCATCCTTGAAAATATTGTCCTTTATAAAGAGCATGCTCTCATAGTAGAAATAATTATGATTTAAGAGTCGATTTCGAATATGGTATAGTAGCTCTATTAGGTAGTAGAAATAGATAATCTTCGATTAAAAGTGTATGACTTCACTACCTCTACTTCTGTCGTAAAACGCTCTTGATAGCTACTCTTTTCCGTCTGATAGAAATTTTGTAAAGATGTGAGAAGGATAACTTTCTATTCAGAAGGAAGAGATGGAAAGAGTACATTAGCATTAAGTTTGTCTTTAGCATTAGCATCTCAAGGACGTAATGTGTTTCTGCTTAAAATAACGTCTAACATAAATGAAGAACTGGAAGAGCTGGAAATTGAGGGTTTAAAGCCTTTAAATGAGTTCATTAAAGGAAAAGAGACCTTTAGAGAGACTACCAGTAGCATTGAGAATTTGTGTAATATTATGGATGGTAATGTCCTATTCGCTGTACTTTCTTCAGACTATGAACTTATTAATGTTTATGGTGAGAGCCTCATGGATATAATATCTAATAAGATCGATGACGTTTACTTTATAAACGACATAATAGTAGACGGATCTCCAAATGCTAAGGAGCTTAGTACTATAATGATGCTTTCCAGCGACGTAGTGTTGATACCATTTAGACCCTTAAAAGAAAGTATAATGAATGCGTATAAATTATCAAGGATACTAAATCACTTCAATATTACTCATTACTTGATAATGAACATGGCGTCCTACAATAGCGGGGAGATCCTTAAGTTTATATCTCAGATAACTAAGTGTAAGGTGATAGGAATGGTACCAGCTTATGATATAGAGGAGGAGAGCACGTTAATCTTTAAACTTGCTAGGAGTAATATCATGAAACTACTTATTGAGAAAATAAGTGAGAAAGTTAGATGATGTTAATTTTAACGATATCATTTATTTCATCTCCTGTTTTCAAATTCTATGGGAGATTTTCCGTGAGTTTCAATTTACAAGATATACTTTATAAAATTAGGAAGCTTGAACAAGAAAAGCATAGACGTGAGCCGAATGTATACTGGATTACAGATCTAATTAGATGTCCCTTAAAGCGTGAGTATGAGTTTAAATATCCCGAACTTCTGATTGGTGAAATATTTGAGCCAAGATTCTTACTAGGAGAGTTAGTACACCTTGGGTTAAGAAGTACGCTATTGTGGGCTAAGGAAAATAAGTTATTAGAAGGAGAGATAGAGGCAGAGGTAGAAGGGGAAAAGGAATTAGATATAGGTGATAAGAAGATATCAATTAAAGGAAGAATAGACTTGATACTTACATTTAATGGTAAGCGAATAGGTTATGAAGTCAAGTATGTAAGGACAGATACAGGAATACCTTATGAGCATCATAAGCTTCAAGCAAGGCTATACCAATGGCTTCTTAACTTGGATGAAGTATATTTAATTTACATAACTCCTGAGAGAGTAGCAGAGTACAATCTCAATAATGAAAGAATTAGCGACCTTGATATAATAGCTATAGTACGAGAGCAAGTTATAAAGACTAAAGTTCCTAGGTGGCCTTGGGAATGCAGGTATTGTCCTTTCTCAGTAATGTGTTCTTATAAGAAAGTGTAATTGTCTATACTCGAGTATTTTCGTCTAAGCCTATAAATGCGTGCTCTTAAATCTATGATTTCGAAGAATTCTAAGAAAGAAGAGTCTAAACTCTCTGTAGCTCCTAGGATAAGGTAACCTCCTAGTCTGAGTGATTTTATAAACTTATGAATGACTTTATGTTGTGCCTGCTTATCAAAGTATATGAGTACGTTCCTACAGAATACTATGTCCATGTTGCTGAGTGGTCTGTCCTTTAGTAAGTTATGTCTTTTGAAAAGAACCATTCGTTTGAGATCACCTCTTATTACATAATCTCCTTTAATGTTTTTATTGAAATACTTAAGTAATAATCTCTTATCTACATTCCTTAAGCTCTCAATTCTGTAAATGCCTAGTTCTCCCTTTCTTAGGGCGGTAGCATCTATGTCTGTAGCATAGATATATACGTTTATCTTACATTTCAATATGTCCATTAGTTCTTTTAAAAGAATAGCTATAGTATAAGGTTCTTCCCCATAAGAACATCCTGCACTCCATATTCTTAAGGAGCCTCTTATCTTTGATTTCCTCTTTAAAAGAGGTACGAAGACTAGATCTTCTATTCTTTTCCAAATATGTGGATCACGAAAGAAACAGGATACATTTATCGCAATATTATCGAGGAGCTTGTATACTTCCTGAGGGTTCTTTTCTAAGAACTTTAAATACCTCCAAGCACTATCTATGTGTAAGAATACCATTCTAGCGTAAATCCTTCTTCTTAAAAATTCCTTTTTGTACTGGGTAAGATCAATCCCATGTTTATAGGCAAGTTTCCTTAAAATTAAATCAACTATATAATCGCTTACTAGATTACGTATCAAGTTCTACACCTAAAGCCTCTTCTAAGAGTATAAGAGACGAGAATATGCCCATTATTAACATAAAAAAGTACGTTTCTGCCGCTCCTTCCGCCAATATCTTGGGCTACTACTTTGATTCCCCATTCTTTAAGACGTTTCTTAGCCGCTATTACGTTTCTTTCACCAATATTAGAATCTAATATTGATAATATATGAGCACCACCAATCAGTGCTGCTTCAAGATCTTTCAATTCACTACCTAATGCCATAAACTTCTTTACCATGAGATCTACGAGTACTGAGGCATATTTCTTGCCCTCAGACATTCTTCTTAGAGGATATGAAGGTTGAGGTAGAAGAGCATGAGCTAAACCTCCAATTAGTCTAATACTATCGTATAGGATTATAGCAACACAGGAGCCAAGTCCCCATGTGGCTATCTTTACATTACCATAACTAACACAGTATTCACCTATATTGACTGAAAGGCAGTTCAGTCTATCAGTAATTCTATTAACTGCTAGGAGCTTTAGGCTCACCTATGTCACCTCGGGGATTATTATTAGTTTAATATTGTTGACTAGTAAGTCCTCGAAATTAAGGTAGTACACGTATACTTCCTCTTGTAATTCAGATAGGAATGCTATGATACCATCTATTATGGCGTTAACTTCATCTATGAGGACCTGTGGTTTTATATAAAAAATCGTTATCCCTAACATATTTGCCATTTCTGATATGAAATTACCCAGTACGATGTTGCTGAATTCTTCAAATGCACTTTCATAGATTTCTTCATGATCAGCAGAGATTTCATGAACGAGATACTCAGTTAATCGAGAAGCTTCACTAACTGGACAGATTAATAGGGCAAAACCCCTAAGTCCTTCGCTTATTCGAGATATAGCTACTACTATTTCTCTTTTCTCTGTAGTGAATAAATCTAATAGAGCTTCAGGTTGTAGTGAAATTAGGCCAGATATCTTTACATTTACTTTTCTATTTAGCATAATGGATAAAGTAGTAGCTACTTTTTCTGCAGCTTTATCTCCTACAGCTCTTAAGATCTTAATAATTTTTTGTGACAACATCATTCACCCTTTCTTTTATGAGCATATCTACATCCACTATGAGACAGAGACTACCATCACCAAGTATGGCTACCCCTGATAACCATCTTATACCTTTCAATAGAGAGCTGAGGGGTTTTACTACAACGTCTTCTTGGTCTAATACTGAAGATACAGATAAGCCCACTTGTATGGATCTCCTACTATCTGTAACTATTATTATAGTATCATATGGACTAACCTTAGAAATTCCCGAAAGACTCACTACAGGAATGAGTTTATTGTTGACATCAATTAAAATCTCGTTCTTGATTCTAATTAGAGAGTTATTAGATACTCTAATTACTCTTACCACGTTTGATATAGGTATTGCAAAAAGGTTGTCTTCTATTCTTACTATCATGACCTTTAAAGTTGCTACTTGAAGGGGTAAACGTAATGTAATTCGTGTGCCTTGATTCACCTTAGACCATAGCTCTACGGAGCCACCTAGTTCCTCTACTTTGCTCTTTACAGTACTCATGCCTATTCCTCGTCCAGAGATCGAAGTAACTTTCTCTTTTGTCGAAAAGCCTGGTGTGAATATTAAATTTAGAATTTCTCTATCCGAGAGACGAGACGCTATATTTCTTGAAATAATCCCTTTCTTGATAGCAACTTCTCTAATTATGTTGGGATCTATTCCTTTTCCATCATCCTCTACTTCTATGACTATATAGTTTCCTTCCTTTCTGGCAGAGACTTTTAACGTTCCCTTAGGTATCTTGCCCTTAGCTATCCTATCCTTAGGAGGCTCGATGCCATGGTCAATAGCATTACGTACTAAGTGAATTAAAGGGTCTAATATTTCTTCTAATATTCTTCTATCTACCCTTATCTCACGTCCCTCTATTATTAAATCGACTTCTTTGCCTGCTTTCTTAGATAAGTCTCTTACCATTCTGGGTAGCAGTGAAAAAATTTGTTCAAGTGGTATAAGTCTCATTCGCATAACGACTTCGCTTATATCAAGGACAAGTCTACCTAACTTAGAAATAGACTCTTTAAGTTCATGGATATCATACAAGCGTGAAAGTCTATTTAACCTCGATTTTAAAAGTAAAAGCTCACCGACAAGATTGAAGAGTTTATCGAGGTCGTTTACGCGTACTTTCACTTCCTCAATTTTATATTTTAAACTGGAAGAAGAGCGTAGATGAGCGCTTTTTTTCTCATCAATAGAAGACTCAATTTTTTGAAGAAGATTTTCTAATATGCTTTCTACTTTCTCACCGACATTTGTTTTTAAGATACTTCTATCGAGTGTAACTTTAACCTCCTCTATATTAATGGACTTAATATCAGGCATCTTATTGAGCTCAGCTGTTATCGTATTAATGGATTCATTCGAAGACAAGAGAATAGAGAAGAAGTTCTCCTTCAGCGAGCTTATATCAGTAGGCGAGGTAGAAATAACTTTGCCTACTTCTGATAATAACTTAAGAATAAGGAAAGCTCTAATTTTCTTAATATTACATGCTTCATCTAATACAACAGTTATTTCGAATAATCGATGATCTTTACCTAGAAATGATAAGAGCTTCTCTTTATCTATCATATACTTTTCAAGAATCTTACTAATAGCATCTTTGTTTGATTTTGCAACATTGTTAAAGATGCTATGATCTAATTCTATTTTCTCGTTCCTACTAAAGGCGTCTATAGCATTTCGTAATTTATCAATAGCCTCTAATACTACATCTATTACATTAGATGAGAGCTCTAATTTTCCTTCATAAATACTAATAAGGAAGTCTTCCATTTTATGAGCGAAAGCCGAAATGTGCTCTGCACCTACCATTCCAGCAGAGCCCTTTATAGTATGAAGAAGGCGCATTGCTTCGTTAATGCTTTCTTTAAAATCTTCTCTTCTCTGATGTTCTAAGGATAAGAATATCTCCTCTAGACGAGAGAGATAGTCTAAGGCTTCATCAACGAATAAAATTTTGTATTCATTAGGAATTTCATTCAAATCTAAATCACCTCTTTGTGAGGATCGAACAGCGTTTCTCCATTCGTGTTATGTCGTTATGGTGTAAGCTTAAGGCCACGGATAAAAATCTCTCATCGCTAAATTTTATGTTATATGTGCCAATAGCGACCAAAAAGCGTGAAATCGCATAATATAATACATTTACAACAACTAAGTACTTATGCTATTAATCGCCTGAAGAGTAAAGGTATTTTTTATCATGTATAGTAAATATGATCACGAAAGGGAGGGATGAAGATTAATGTCTTTAGAGCTTGATAGAATCGTAAGAAGAGTGCGAGAGGCTACAGATATAGTAGATACTACCTCCCAAAACTTAGCAGCAGCTATAGAAGAATTAAGTGCTTCAGCCCAAGAAATCAATACGTCCGTACAGCAAGTAGCACAAGGAGCACAGACGGCAGCCTCAAGGGCTAATGAAGTTGCAAACCAACTGCAGGCATTACTTAAAACGTTAGAAAGAGTTAGAGATTTAGCTTCAAAAGGAGCTGAGGGTGCTAGAAAAGCTGCAGACGTAGCAACTAATGAAGCGAAGAGTGGTGTGGAAGCTGTTAAAAGTTTAAGTGAGATAGAAAGTAATATAGAAAGTACAGGTAAAGTAGTTAACGTTTTAGGTGAGAAAAGTAGACAAATAAGGAGAATTGTTGAAACAATAACAAGTATAGCAGATCAAACCAATTTATTAGCTCTTAATGCTGCAATAGAAGCCGCTAGAGCAGGTGAGGCTGGTAGGGGATTTGCAGTAGTTGCTGAAGAAATACGTAAGTTAGCCGAAGAGTCCCGTAGATCTGCTAATCAAATTACTTCATTTGTTGAAGAATTGGAACAATCTATAAATAACGTTGTAAGTAGTATGGAGAGCACACTTAAGGTACTTAGAGGTAGTACTGGTCTAATAAGTAATACATTAAATAAGATACAAAGCTTAGCGACAGATGCTGAGGCTACAGCTAAAGCATCAGAAGAAATAAGTAAAGCAGTAGATGCTGAAGTTGAGAAATTACAGAAGATTCAAGCCTTCTCAGCTGAAATAGCAGCAGCCGCAGAAGAGCAGGCAGCAGCTGCAGAAGAGGCATCAAGTGCTGTTGAAGAACAAACTTCTGCTATAGAAGAGTTAAATGCTAGTGTACAGCAATTACAGGATGCTGTACAAGCATTACAAGAAGCTGTTAAGGAGCTTAGACAATATATAGCTGGTAGCAGAACTGAAAGAGGTAAAGCTAGAGGAGTAGATATCGAAAAAGTAAGAAAAGAGAGAGTAACTTCAAGAGTACATACTTAGATTAGGAGGGATCATGCATGGCTACTAGAGTGAATGAGATGCAATTTGTTACTTTCACTCTAGAAAACGAGATTTTTGGTATAGATGTAAGACAAGCTAGAGAAATAATAAAAGTTAATGAGTATACGAAAATTCCCCAAGCACCTCTCTATATAAAAGGTATAATTAACTTAAGAGGTCAGATAACTCCAATTGTAGACCTTCATGCCTTATTTGGAATGCCACCTAAAGAATTAACTAGTGATAGTAGAGTTATTATAACCGAGGTGAATGGAGAGACCGTAGGTATCTTAGTAGATTCTGTATTGGGCGTTCAGAGGATTAGTAATGAGAATATAGTGCCTTTACCTGATCTTGCGCGAAAGAGTGGTGATGATAGTATAATTGGTATAGCTAAAAGAGATGACAAACTCATCATATTAATAGATATACAAAAATTACTGACAAAGCCAGAGAATATTGAGTCGCTAGAGGGTATTAGTAAGATGGTAAAGGAAGAACATAAGGAGACATGAAATATTCTTCTTTTTATCCCTTATACATACCATTTTTGATATAGTTGTTTTAGTACTTGAAGTGCTTCTTTATAGATTTTGTTATAAAGCTTATCGTATATGAACTTATTATTGCTAGGGGAGAATATTCTAATATTCCATTGAATGCTATTTAAGGCTTCATTAAGGGAATTGAAAATGCCTATTCCTGTAAATGCTGTCAAAGCCGCGCCCAATACTGTAGCTTCACTAAAACCTGTAATAAGAATAGGTATTCCAGTAATGTCAGCACGTATTTCATTCCATAGATTATTCTTAGAACCTCCCCCTACCACTCTTATGCATTTTATTTTAATATTAAATGCTTTTTCCAAGATCTCTAATGCTAGTCTCAGTTGATAAGAGAGACCTTCAAGGGTAGATTTGTATATATGAGCTCTAGATGATAGTAGAGAAAGACCCAACATTGTACCTCTTGTAAAGTATTTCTTCGTAGGGCCTGAATCTGTTACAAAACTTGGTATTACGAATACTCCATTTGATCCTGGGGGAATTCTTCTAGCCTCATTGATCATTACTTCGTATTCCCCAGGTTTTAATTCTGGATATAGATATTTACGTATCCATTCGAGTACTGCAGAAGCTATCATGAGGAGCTGGGGATTCCACATTCCAGGTTTAACATCAGCTTCTATTATTACTCCTTCTTCGAAAGCTACCTTATTAGGCTTATAGGAATCCATTCTTAAACCCAATATCTCCCAAGTACCACTTGAAAGAACAGCTTCACTCCCTTTAATCCCTGAAGCCATAATGGCGAATTGTGTATCGTGTCCACTAACTACTACAGGGAGGTTCTCGGGGAGTCCTGTATCATTATGAGCTTTTTGGGTTATGTATCCAACTATATCACCTGGCTCTTTCCAAGGGGGAAAGAAGCTAGCATCTAGATTTGCTAAACTTAACATATCTACTGACCAATCTCTTTTTCCTAAATCCATAGCCATCATAGTTGAGGCGCTAGTTGGATCGATATGGAATACTCCTGTTAGTCTATAAGCTATTAAGCCAGGCATCATTAACCATGTATAAGCTTCCTTAAAGACGTTGGGAGCGTACCTTCTTAGCCATATGAGCTTTAATAGTGTATTAAAGTAAATAATTTGATAGCCTGTTATCCTAAAAATCTCCCAGGGATCCATCAGCTTGGGTAATTCCTGAGCTATCTCTTTAGTTCTAGGGCACTGCCAAGAGATTGCTGGATAAACTAAGCTTCCGTCCTTCCTTACTAAAGCTCCATCAGCTCCCCAAGTAGTCACAGTTACAGCCTTTACGCTGTACCTATCCTTTAATATGCTTAATACTTCATGAGTAAGAAGACAAAGTTTATTCCATATTTCATCTATATCCCATATGAGCCAACCGGGTTTCCCATTAGGTTGTTGTATAGGAGCATTAGATTTGCTCTTTTGGGCAACTATATTACCCTTCTCATCGACAGCAGCTACTCTTATGTTAGTGGAACCACAATCAAAGACTAAGACTACATTCTTCTTCATCAATTAAAACGTATCATTGAAAATCTATTTTAGCATTGCGAATCCACTATGTATAAGCTAAGCGAGGAACTAGCCACAATTAAGGTATGAGTTAGAGTTCTAGATCCTCATAAGGATAAGTTCATCAATCGCTCATCTAATATCATTATCAACAATTAATAGTGGTGAAATTCATTGGTAAAGAGTAACCTTAATGTTGCACATCACCTTTAATAAGCTAATCTAGTATGCTTCCTAAGTCTATTTGCCATACAGAGTAACCAGGTACTCTCCTCTTGTTATCTTTGTATATATCAAAACTAAGTTCCGCCTCCTTACTCTTTTTAACATACTTTATTACAACTCTATTCTCTCCTTGTCTTAGATGTGCCTTGAAGCGATACATTACTGGATTCCATATATACTTCCCTATCTTCTTACCTAATAGTAGGCCATTGAGCCATACTTTTATATCACCAGAAGCCCCAATAACTAACTCTACATCCCTCTCATTAGGAGATACTAGACGGTGAAGCAAGTAGATACAATACTCTCCTTTAAATTTGAAGAAATCATTTAAAGGTAGTTTGCTCTCTGGAGATGAGAGCTCTATACCTTTTTTGAAAAGCGATAACTCTTTTCCTGAAGTTATCAGTGACTCATCAACATAATTTTTCTCTATGTCTGCGACATCTTCTATCCAGTTAGGGCTCTCCCAAAATGGGCCTAGGACATACCATAATCTAGCGCCACATAGCCCGAATTCCTTTTTCCATATCTTGCCATAGCTCTCTCTCAGGGTTACTCGAAGTATGTTCTTATCCCATAGTATGCCATGAGCTGGAGCTTTAATTTTAAACCTATAAGCTGATGTGCTTTGGGGAGGGATTCTGACATTGATAGGATCAGAAACTATCCAACCCTTAGGAGCGCTTAGTGATAACACACCCTGCAAATATTCACTATGATTATTCTTGATAATGATATCTAGCTCTTTAGTTTCATTTTTACATATAGAAGGTAAGCCAAGATAATTTACTTGAATTTCAACCTTAGGTAAAGGTCTTCCAAGAGATATACTCTTAGAGAGTTTTATTACCTCCTCAGGAACATGTACTATCTTTACGTCTGTATTAAGTGCTTTAGAAACCGCTATCCCTATAGCGCATGTCTCATGGGCTAGATCGGATATTCTGTAGCTTTTTCTAGGAAGAGGGAAACCCATTTCAAACCTATCCATAAGAGGGGCTTTCCACTTAAGAGGAATATTATTCTCTCCTAATATACCCCCTAATATAGCACCAGCTGTCGCACAAGTACAGTCAGTATCATAACCACAGTTTAAAGCTATTAATATCGTATTGACGAAGTTATAGTTACCCCAAAGAAGTGCAATTAGAGTAAATCCTATATTTTGATATACGGAAGTAAAATCTGGTCGCCCAAAATTCTTGAGAATCTCATCCCTTGCTTCTTTCCAATTTAGGCCCTGATGCCTGCATTCCTTGACTAGTTCTATTACATTTCTAAGTTCAGAGTTTTTTGGAACGTACTTTAAGCCTATTTCTATCAGTTTATTAATGTCCTTTTCAAAGAATAGTGAAGCTTCAATTGCAGAAAAGAAGGATTCGGCCCATACAGAATCTCTCCAATGATCTAATACTCCGTCCTTCTCAGCATACCAGATAGCTAAATCTGGATTTCCTGGACAAATGAATCCCCAGATCTCGGATCTTATAGGACATCCCATAGATTCACGGAAGTACTCGTTATCAAACCAACCAGAAACGGGAGGTTCTATTCCACGCTTAAAATTCTTTAAAAAACGACCATATTCATTAAAGTAGTACCAACAATGCTCTATCCATTCCTCAGCTAAGTCCTTACTTGTTATAAAGATACCTCTTTTCTTAATTGTGTGTAACCATAATACTTGTAAATCTAAATCATCGTTCGGAGGCCATTTCTTAGGAAAAGCTGTCTCCTCTGTGAAATTATGAATTGTCTTTTGTCCTTCTACTTGAGCACCTACCGCACCTCCTATGCATTTACCGATCCAACCTCCATAAACTTTGTTAAAGTATGTATAATAGTCTAGTATTAGCATGAACGTCACCCTCAAATTAATAGGTAAAGATCTAGGTTTTATAAGAGACTCTAATTATCACCGCATAAGCAATAACTATCAGCATTAAGCTTAAGGAATATGCTCTTATCTTAGTAGATATTACCAAGGGGGTATTGGATGTTAAAATAAATGATAATATGATAATGAAGATTTATTATTGCTAGCTATTTCCCAAGGAAGTTTTTAAGATTGAGGAGACCATCCTTCAACTCTCTCTATAGCTTCTCGGGCTCCTCTTAATAGGAAACGATAATCAGAGTCGATGGCACAGAATTTAAAGCCCATTTCAAGTGCTTCATTTATATTATTTATATTGCAATGCATACCAGGAGCTACTCCGTATCTCTTACACGCGTCTAGGACTATTTCAAGTGCTTTTCTAAATTTAGGATGTCCCCACTGTCTAAATACTCCAAGATTCATAGATAGATCGTTTGGCCCTATGTAGCATGCGTCTATACCCTCTACTGTGAGTATATCATCTATATTCTTTAACGCTTCTTCAGTTTCTATTTGAACTACTACTAGGAGTTCTTCTTCTACGGTTTCGAAGTATTCAGGATCTCTTACAGCAGCTCTTCTAGGACCACAGCCTCTCAGACCTCTAGGAGGATAACGACAATATTTAACAGCATTTATAGCATCCTCTTTAGTATTAACCCAAGGGATTACTACACCATATGCTCCTATATCTAAAGCGCGTTTTATTAGTACCATGTCGTTCCATGCAACTCTCACTAATGGAACAGTTTTAGAGAAACTTGAAGCCTGCATCAAAACTTGAACTGTTTCAAAGCTGATAGGGCTATGTTCCATATCAAAGACGAACCAATCAAAGCCAAGGGTTGCTAAGAATTCAGCTACATCAGGATGTCCTATAGTTATCCACGTCCCGATAGAAGGTTTGCCAGCTTTTAATTTAGCTTTAACAGGATTCTTCACGAAATATCACCTTAGTAACTTTGACCTAAGACTCGATATATAATACTTTAGCTTAAAGAAAGTCAAAGGATAATAGTAAGTTAATTAGTATCGATGAAATAGTGAAAACTGGAGAGAAAATAGCTTCTATTGATCCAGAAATTCAGGTGTGTGTTCTCGACTATTTTCCAGCTTTTAGACGAAAGGATCTGAAGAGACCTAATTTTCGGGAAATGATTACTGTTAAAAGGTTATTAAATGAGGTAGGACTTAAGTGCGTTATAGTGCAAACTTCAATCGGGCACATAGAGCCTTAACGTTATATTGGTAAAAACACTATAGTTTTATTCATGAGTAATAAATTTGAAAGGCACGTTATCTCTGTTGAGATGCCTGATGGTTCTATAGTTAAGATACCCTATTTCATGAAAGGGGAGGGGGAGCCAGTTCTCTATATTCAGGCTGCTCAGCATGGAGTAGAGCTTACAGGGGTATATACTATAAAACTCCTTATGGAGAGAATAAATAAGCAGGATATTAGTGGCACTTTAATATTAGTCCCAATAGCTAATCCACTTGCTGTTAAATGGAGAAGGCACTTTTATAAAATGGAGTTAGGCGAGCCTTACTCCAGTGATCATCCACATCAAATGAATAGATTATGGCCTGGGAGACAGGACGGTAATGAGACTGAGAGGATAGTATATGCGTTATATAATAATTTAGTGAGTAAAGCTGATTATGTTATTGATCTCCACTGTTGGGAAATGTGGCGATGTGGAGCAGCATTGGGTCTCGACTGGGATAAAGTGTCTGTGGATATGTGTAAATACTCCCTTTTAAAGTTCATTTCATTAAGATCTAAAGCTACTTTTAAGGGCAAGCTAAAGGGTATGATTTCTTATGTAGCTACAGAAGCAGGAGCACATGCTATAACTATTGAACATTCAGGTCAGAGGTGGGTCTTTACTAATGAAGCAGAAAAGGTTTGCAATGGATTGATGAATATAATGAGATATATAGGCCTTCTTGAAGGAGAGATTATTGAACCTCAAATTCAATTCCTACTAGGAAGGGATCCTCATGTAGATATTTATGCTCCCCAAGGGGATTGGATTCTGATATTAAGTAAATCACATGGAGATAAAGTGAGTAAAGGAGATCTAATAGCTAAGGTAATGAGTATGGAAACTTTAGAGGAAAAAATAATTCAAAGTCCCATAAAGGGGATAGTTTACGAAATAGGTGCTACAAGGCCTCATGTTGATACTCGACCTTCAGAGGAAGTCTTGGTAATATCTAAAGGTGAGAGGTATAGGATAGCTACTATTTATGAGTTACCTTAGAGATGCTACTTTACTTTGTTTATGAAGTGCTAAAGGGCATAAGGGATCAGGAGCATCAAAGGTTCCATATATTAGATAGCTTCTAGCTACACATCCTCCTCCGCATCGTGAGAAGTAAGGGCACTCAGTACATACCTCTGGTTTTCTATTCTTAGCCCATTTCACATATTTGTTTTCATTGAGGTCTTTAATTATCTCGTTTATAGGCTTCTTTATGTCAGATATTTGAATGTCTAAAGTATCACATAGGAGTATTCTTCCTTTTGGATCTACGTCTATTCCTTTGTCAGTACATGTACTTACATAGATCTCATCTGAATAATCTATACATACTGCAAAAGGTGCACACCATAAGACTATCGGAATGCCTACTTCCTTAGCTACTTTACCTAGAGTACTTACTGCACTCTTCATCTGTTCAGGAGTTGGCATTAAATTACTCATGCTTGCTCGTCCTATGGGGATTATAGGTATAAAGCATGCAGAAGTAGCACCTAGCTTCTCTGATAGTTTAGCAATCTTTCCTACTTCTTGCCAATTGAATTTGTTTATCGTAGTAACAGTAGAGAATTCTATACCTACTTTCTTTAAGAGTTCTATACCTTTCATTAGGCCTTTCCAGGAGTTGATCCCCCTTAGTAACTCATGAGTTCTGGGTGAAGCTCCATCTAGACTTGTAAAGAAGTTACTAAAACCAATTTCTGCTAAGAGTTTGGCTTTATTAAGGTCGAGTAACATTAAGTTTGATTGCATGCTAATGCTTCTGGCATGTTCTGCTACGTATTCTAGTATAGTAAATATGTCTGATCTGACTAGAGGCTCTCCTCCTGTTATACCTATGTGATTAGCTAATTTAGTTAACTTATCAGCTACTTTCAAGGCTTCTTCAGTATTTAGCTCTCCTTTGAATCTAGCTGTATAGCAGTGTCTACATGAAAGGTTACAGCGGGCTGTTATGATCCATATGGCTAAATCAAAACCGCATAGTTATCTCACCCAACCAAAGAGACCGTTTAATGTTGAATGTTTTATAGCCCCTTAAATTCTTTTCCTTACCTAAAGAGATAAGGTATTATAGTAAGGAACGCTATCAGACCCGGTGGAGGATCATCATTACTCAGCGACGTGCAATTATCATCATAAAAATTAATAACTCAACTGATTCTTAGCACGTGACAAAATAAAAATTACGCCTTAGAATAAGGCTTAGAGGTCAGAGGCAGAGATTCCTAACAAGTGAAGATTCCCTAATGATCTAGACGCTATACTTCATCTCTCTCTTTAAGAAGTATAGAGAAATTATGTATGCTTGTAAAAGCAAAGCCATAGTTATATAGCTTATTTGGAAGTTGAAGGTTTTAGTTATATAACTTAAGAGAAAAGGACCTAAAGTTCTCCCAATATCCATGATTACTCCTATAGTGCTATATGCTACATCATATAGATTCTTATTCATCATTTTAGCTATCAATGCATTACGTGGAGGAGCTGCCATCAGTAATCGAGTGAGAATATAGGATGTGCCTATCCACAATGGGCTATGTGTAAAGGCTAGTATTATCATAGAAGAGGTTCTTAAAAGGCCAACTCCGATTAGTACGTTTATCTCGCCTAGTCTATCGGCAAGCCACCCAGATATTATTCTTGAGAAGAACGAAACTAATCCCCCTAGGGAGAGAAGGTACCCCAAGAATATGTATCCATAATTAAGCTCCTCTACTATCCAATAAGAAAAGAGTGGTTGAAAAGCTGATACTACCATGAATAATAAGATAGTAGAAGTACAAAGTAAATGAAACTCCCTATTTATTAGGTTTCTAACGCCCTTAAGATAATTACTTTTTACATTATGCTCTAATTCAACAGAAGTATCCAATTTTATCCTTAGCGAGAAAAGGAGTGAGATAAGGGAAAGTATTAGTCCAGACAAGAAGACATAACGTGTGTTAAGGATTTCAGCTATATAGCCAGTTAAGATAGGTGCTATTATGCTAGGTGCCATTCTGATTGATAGTATTATCCCAAATGCCATCGCTATAATCTCACTATTGGTAATAATATCAGCTGTACTAGACAAGAATGTGGGATTCTCAAGGCCTTGAGCTAAAGCTAAAAGCAACATGCTTATAGCTACCATTATAACATTATTAGCATAATATAGGAGTAGGAAAGCTATCAGTCTAGCGATAATACTTAGTATAATAGTATACTTTCTACTAATTGCTTTCGACATTATACTACTCATTATCCTAGCTAACGGCCTTACAAAGGACTGAAGGGAGTACACAGTTCCTAAAATAATTAAGTTGCCACCTAGATTAACTATGAAAGAAGGTAATACTACGTTTAAACTAACGATACTTGAAAGTGAGAGGATTAAGGCAAGATAAGTAGCTTTTCCTAATCCTCTCGAGGAATGGGCCTTTACCAGCATAGCTAGACCTTTAATAAAATAGCACGGAATCTATAAGTCTTTATGGTCAAATGTAGGTACTATCAAGAGTATCAAGATTCACTTCAGGTTCGCTTTCATGAAGAGATTAATAATATTAAACTTCTAAAATAAAGTTAGGCGGAATATATGAGACAATCTATTAATGAACTCAGACAAGCTGGCTCTTTATTAGCTGAAGCCGAACAAGGATTAGAGGAGAAGAATTATTTAATAACCAGGAACTCAAGTCGTAACGCTATTAGACACGCAGCTTTAGCTGTAGCTTTAACTTATGTAGAATCAGATGAGATCTCCAGTGTTAGAGAGGGCATATTGCTAGCTATGGAACGGATGCCCTCTAAGCTATGGATTGAAGCGCTTAGACTCCTTGAAATACTACGCTCACTTAATGAAGAAGATGTACATATCCTCGTAAATTTAGCTAGGGAGGCTGTAGAAATAGCTTCAGCAATAGTAATTACCGAGATTATATGAAGTTAAAAAGAAAAGACGTATTTCACTATTTGGTAATATGAATATTCTTCTAGGTAGTCATGAAAGTATATGGTACGGTCTCTAAACTACCCAATTCAATAATGAGTTTAGGTATTGAAGCTTCTCTTGGATCTAGCTTTTCTAATTCCTTCACTATTCTAGTAAGCAACTTCTTGTAAGCAGTATATCGTGGAGCAACTATCTTTTCAAAGGAATTAGGTTTCGATTCTCTTATCCAGAGTTCTTTATGCTTTTCCTCGAGCATCTCTACCTCATCTAAGAGCTCTTTAAAGACTTGAATAGTTTCTTTCAGGGCCTTATCTACATTTCTCATTAAATCAATTGCTGTTATTAGCCTATAAGTAACTATTACCTTTCTTATAACATGCTTTAACCTAAGTATCGCAAATTCTAGATAGTCTAAGTAGTCTTTATTCCTATATACCTCGTTTCTTGCCCTACTTATTATATTAAGTGCTTTCTCTACATAATCTTTTGCCTCCTCAGCCTCATGCGCTAAGAGACTTATATGTGCTATACTCTTAAATGGATTCATCCAGAAGGATATATTGAGATTTAGCAACTTTCTACTAATCTTGTCACTTAAAAGTTTTATAGCCTTACCAACATTGGTCTTAGATCGAAAGAAGGCCCAATCAAATCTTTCATAGAAGTCTTCACTTATGATACCATTCCAGGCAGCCTCAGCCGCCAATAGTAAACCATACCAGTTTAAAGATTGGAGGTTCTCTCCATCGTCGTCCCATGAAGTTGTAAGTACTCCTAAAGCTGAGTATCTTAGTCCATCACGTGAGAAGTTGCTTATATTCTCTTGAGCTTCTTTAAAATCAGGAAATATTCTTCTCCAGCACCATATTCCAGGACATATGATTTGTGTTAGTCCTGCTCTCCAGAAAGGCTCTATTATGTCGTCATAGCTGCTTCTAGCATCATATCGCCAGTTTAGAACTATAACATCTTTAGGGATTTTCTCAACAACTTCCTTATGCCTTAATACTATATCTCCCCAAAACATGAGCTTTCTATCAAGGCCATCTAAAATTCTCTTTAATGCTAATATATGTTCAAGATATACTTGACCTATACCCTTCTTTGAGCATACTTCTCTACTGGCTCCTTTACCTAAGTCCCATGTTTCATCACAGTTTACATTAAAAATTCTTGAGTTAAAGATAGAGCATATATCCTTATAGATGTCTTCTAGGAATTTATAAACTTCTGGCTTTGCAGGTGATAGGAGAGAACTACCAGGATACTCTGACATACTCGAGTACTTAGGATTGCTTAGTATTATCTTTGAGTGCCCAAACGACTGTATCGATGGGAAATAGTTTATGAATAACTTTCTACTATATTTAACTAATTCTTTTGCCTCCTCAGGAGTAAGATAGTCGTGCCAGACAGTATCAGGATGCGATGGAAACTTAAATGCGTGTAATTCTGTATAGTGAGTAAATGCATTTAGTTTAAATTCAGCAAGCACTTCTAACATTCGTTTAGCGAATGTTAGTTTAGGAACTGGACCTCTACTGATATCATCCGTAAAGCCTCTAAAGCTATAGGTTGGATAATCTATTATCAAAACACAAGGTATGAGAATAGATGATTCCTTTACGTATATAAGTTGTCGTAATGTCTGTATACCATAAAATACTCCCTTATTACTTTTAGCGATTACAAAGCATTTATCAGGTCTGACTTCAATTAAATACCCTTCTATACCGATACGCTCTGGTATATGAATTCCTAGAGAAGAAAGAAGCTGAGAAAGGTCGTTTTCTATTCCTAATATAATGCTTGCTTCTTCATAGGAAGAGAGTATGCATGACAAGTTCCACATTTCGAGTTCCTGAATTAAGGAATCTAAGACTTTTTTATACGTATGAGAGCTCATGTAAACTTTGATTGGAGATTCTATATTCAGAAATCCTTTTCGCTGATAGACCTCCTTTGGCTTTGGAATGATACAAATATCCATGATTAAAATTATGGAGAACGAGTCTCTTTAAGTAATTTTCTAGAAGTGGTAACAAAAGTTAATATAAGCTGGAGCTTTTTAAGGATATGTGGGAGGAATTCTAGAAAGGAGGAACTTCACGATATTAGGAAAGCGATCATTAATCAAATAAGCTTAAGCTAAGGCTTGGCAATGAGCTTAAATATAGAAAGCACTTTACCGTAGGGGATGCTAGGTTTTCCTCCTTCTAAACTGTAATAAATTATGCTTTTTTCATCCTTTGGTAAGTATTTTCTTAGCTTTTCTTCAGCTAGAACTATAAGCGGTATTCCCATTTTTATTGCTTGCATTATCTTGTTAGCTTTCCTTATAGCATATTCTTTTCTCCAATAACCAGCTATCTCAACATAGGCATTTAAGTTATCCTTACTTATTAGGAAATCAGGTATGAAGACGGTATTACCTAAGATTAAAGGTTCTGGCTCGCGTATAACTTTGAATCCTAGTGATTTAAATGACGTTGCAATTCTTTCCTCTAGATAACTATCGTAGATTTGTATAGGATTAGATTCGATTGCATTTAAATCTGGAAGAATTTTATTTGAAAGTACTAATACTCGCAGAGATCTTCCATATCCTCTATGTAGTAAAGCCCATATCTGCCATTTCTCGCATCTACGAAGAAAACTTAATACATCCCATACTAGTTGAGAGATCCTTCTTCCATAGCTAGTTGGTCTTCCAAAAAACGCTACAGGACCTTCAATGATGATCTCGAGTTTTCTAGCCTTTAATCTAACATCATATATTAGACCATACTTCTTTGCTCTGTATAATACGATCTTTGCAAAGGCTCCTAGAGAGAAGGGACCTTTCTCATATACTATTATTGCTTTAGTAGAATTTACGAAGATTGTATTAATTACTTCATAGTTATAAGCCTTGATTATATCCTCAGGTATACATTTCCTTATACGATGAAGCTTCCTTTCCTGAGGCTCATCAGACCAGAGCTCATCTACATTTTCAATACCCATCTTTCTTAAAAGGTGAAGGAATTCCTTTCTTTTCTCACTTGGGACAAAGCCATGATACATTTCATTTACTAATTTGAACACATATATCCTACGTCTGCGGATAAGCTTAATGTTTATCGGGGGCTTCTCTTTATAGAAAAGGCTCATCGTATGAATTAAGCTATTAGCAAGCTTATCGTCGCCTACTAAGTATCTAATGGATTCCTTATCCAATTTGTAAAATGGCTTATTTACGCATTCTTCATATACTTTAATGAGATCTTGTAATACTGGAGTTATATTTCTATCTAGATATATAGGTATTACATAACCCTTTGCGAACTTAAATCTAAGGTTCTTCTTACCAAAGCTCATACTTTCTCCTCGAAAATTTCTTGTCTTCTTCGCCTGTAAGCTAGATCGTAGTCTATAGTACCTTTAGTAATGATTTCTATTAGGATAGCTTTCTTTTCTTTAGGCCGTAGTATTCTACCAAGTCGTTGTATATACTCTCTATTACTTCCAGTACCGCTAATGACTATAGCTACACTAGCATCGGGTACATCGATTCCCTCATCAAGAGCCATCGCCGTGGCTAATTTGGTTACCTTACCTTCACGAAAGAGTTTTAGCAAGGTTTCCCTTTCATTTTTAGGCGTATCATGTAGAATCTTTGGTATAAAGAATCTCCTAGAGAGTTCTCTAATGATATCAGTATATCTAGAGAATAGTAACACCTTCTCGTTAGAATACTTCTTAAGAAGCTTTTCGACAAGTTCTAATTTACGTTCAGTACTTAAAGCTATTTGCCGAGCTTTATGTCTTGCTCTTAATGCATCCCTAGCTTCTCTATCTATAGCAGCTCTTTTTAATACAGCCTTAAACCTTTCCCGTGGATCTTTTATATGCGGAAACATTCTTTTGCAATAGTCCATGTATACTTTCATTAATTTCTTATATTCGGAGTACTCCTTAGGGCTTAGCTTAACGTAAATTTTTCTTTCTTCATATGTAGCTAGATAGCCTTTTATTTGAAGTGCTTTAGGCTTAACTTCATAGACTATAGCTCCTATTATCTGAGGGTATAGTTTATGTAAGGCATCACTTCTAAATGGGGTAGCTGTAAGCCCTAGTCTATACGGCGCCATGCTTAACCGAAAAACACGACTATATCCAGGGCTTACAGCATGATGACATTCATCAGCAATAATTAACCCAAACTTCTTAATGATTCTCTCAGCATATATTCTAGCAGAATCATAGGTCATTACTGTTATGTCTCTTAACTCCTTTCTTCCACCTCCAAACACGCCAATATGGGAGTTAGGAAGATTTAATCTACTTTGTATTACATTTGCCCATTGCCTTAATAAGTCTATAGTGGGAACTAGTACAAGGGTTTTTAATTGAAGATCACTTATTGCTTTAATACCTATAAAGGTCTTACCTGCTGCTACAGGAAGTACTATCACACCTCTATATCCTGCTTTTTTCCACCTTTCATAAGCTTCCATCTGATAATCTCTTAGCTTAAAGGAGGGAGTTATTCTTACATTAACTTTAAAATCCAGCCTAAAGCCTAATTTTACTCTAAGTCCCTTCGATCTTAGTCTACGTTTTAAATTCCATAAATTAGAAGGAAGTACGCGTAATGTACCATATCTTGGTTCTTTATTTATAATACCTGCTCTTAAAAGATCTTCTACCCTTCTTTCATTCTTAACTTCTAAAACGAGATCAGGGCCTTTTAAGTATATAAAGGCATCATAGCCTCTAAGAGATTCGATAAATTGCTTCTCTTTTTCAGTAAGCTTAATTCCAAACTTTGATAATAACTCTTCATAATTTTCATGGCTTAAATTCGCACACTTGACGAAGTTCACCCTAAAGATATATCCGATATCTGGTCTAAATCCTACAAAGGAACCTATTTTTTGAGCATGAGAGAGTTCAAGAGCACTTGGCCACTTAAGGGTGAAGATTCTGGCAGACATAAGAGTACTTGATGGATATAAGGCATGAAAGGCTTATAAATATAGCTTCGCTTAAATTTGAAGCTTAATTTAATTTACCAAAGGCAAGCAAAGGGAGGATAAGAATATCGATAGAGGAAAATGGCGTGAAATCGTATTTAGGAGACCTTGGATATTACCTTTTATCATAGCCTTAAATGGGAGATCTATAACATCACCAAGCGAACTAGGGCGTATTGTAGGTGTGAGATCTAGGGTAGCTAAGAGAGCATTATGGTTATTAAGAAAAATGGGAGTTCTGAAGGAAGGACGACTTTCAGAAGAGGCTTCATCGTGGATTTTTCAACAAGATCTTTGGATTAAAGGGAGGAGGATCGTATGGAAAACTAAGAATAGTTATGTAGTCCTAGTCATCCGTCCTAAAAGAGTAAGTGTGGTACATGTTCCATTAGAGGTAGTTGAAGAAATAAAGGAGTACATTAGTAGAACTACAACTAAGGTTAAACCTTCAGAGATTTCAAAAAGATTAAAGATATCAGAAAAATTATGTGTGTCTGCCTTCCATATACTCTGGGTTATGGGAATTGTTAAGAGAGGGAAGAAAGGATACGAGAGGAGAACTTGAAGTTAAAGACCTTAAAATCCGATAATTTTATTAGTAGTATCTATGTAAAAGAAAGTTACATGAGATTAGGGCTTGTTACTTATAATTTAGCAAGAAACTGGGATTTAAAGACAATAATAGAGCGTTGTAGTGAAACAGGCTTTGAGGCTGTAGAACTTAGAACTACTCATGCCCATGGTGTAGAGCCTACATTAAGTAAGGAAGAGAGAAGAAAGGTAAGAGAACTTTTTGAGTCATCTCCAGTTAGACTACTAAGTTTTGGAACTACTTGTGAATACCATTCACCTGATGCATCTGAATTAAGACGTAATATTGAGCTTACCAAGAAATTCGTCGAATTAGCAGCAGACGTTGGAGCCTTAGGAGTAAAGGTCAGACCTAATAGACTAATGGAGGATTATGGAATACCTAGAGAAAAGACTATTTCACAAATAGGAAATGCATTAAAGGAGTGTGGAAAATTCGCAGAGGATTATGGAATTGAAATATGGCTTGAGGTTCATGGGAGGGGTACTAGCGACTTGAAGGTAATAAGGCAAATAATGGAAATAGCTGATCATACTATGGTTGGTGTCTGCTGGAATTCTAACTATACGGATATAGTGGATAATTCAATAAAGAAGTCCTTCGAGCTAGTTAAGGACTGGATAAAGTCTGTTCATATACATGAACTCTATGATGAGAAATACCCATATCGTGAACTCTTTAGTCTCCTAAAGAGTATAGGATACAAGCGTTATTGTTTAGCGGAGATACCAGAGAGTACAGATCCTGTTAGAATCATGAAATACTATAGAGCGTTATGGCTAGAATTAATTAAGTATTAATATTATAGAAAAACTTAATCGTTATTTATTTACTTGTTTAATTCTTTTTAAAATATTCTACTTTATAACGGTTTAAATATACGAATTCCTTTAATGGTTTTCTCCAACTCTTACCTATTTTAGCTGGATAGCCGATTGGGATTACTGTTAAGAGGTGTTTCTCCTTAGGCACTCCTAGAATCTCTTTAGCCTTTTCTCTGTCCATAGTACCTATCCAACAGGTTCCTAGCCCTAATGACCATGCAGCTAGCATCAAGTTTTGTGTAAGAAGAGTACCATCTATTATATGCCATTTAGAGCTAGGATCTGTAATAATTGCAATAGCTAAGGGAGCTTCTGAAATGAAGCTACCATAAGGAGCTAATTTAGCAAGCTCTTTTAGAATTTCTCTATCATTAATTACGATCAATTCCCATGGCTGTAAGTTTCTGGCTGAAGGGGCCCAACGGCAGGCTTCAAGTATTTTTAAAATCTTTTCCTCCTCTACTGGTTTAGGAAGAAATCTCCTGATACTTCTACGTTCTATTATAGCTTTTAATACCTCCATGAAATGACACCTCAGCTATTATTTCATGAAGATATTATCTAAAAATAAGTTAAAAGGTATTTAACTTTCAGATTCCTTTTCTTCAGGTTTCTCTTCCTTAGCTTCCTCTGCTGGCTTAGCTTCAACTTCCTTTTTCTCTTCTTTCTTTTCTTCCTTCTCCTCTTTCTTCTTACCAAATAACCTTCTCAAGAAGGACATAGAAAATCCCTACACTATACTGAAAATCCTTCTAATCAAAAGCCTTTTGAAAAGATTTATATACATCTAATTAATCTGATTCACTTTACAACTTTATCTTCTAGTCCATTTGCTAGTTATTCTAAGCGAAATTCTAGCGAGAAAGATGTCTTTAAGATAAAAGAAGATCCCAGAGTAAAGATTTTGAAGCGATAAGAGAGAGTACACATAGGGGATATATGAAGAAATATAAAATAGGATTAGCCATATGGTCTTTAGGACCAACTACTAGTGAAAAAGATCTTAGGCGACAATTAGAGATAGCCTCAAAGATAGGAGTTAAAGGAGTACAGCTATGGTGTGTAGACTACGGACCTAATAGACCTTGCTTTCTAGATCCTGATAGATGTGATCGTAGTACTCGAAGAAAGATATGCGAATTGGTTCACTCATATGGGCTAGAAATAACAGGATTTTGTGCACAATTAAGCGGACCTAGAGGATTAGGTGGACTAGATGATTTAGAAGGATTAGAAGCTCGTATAGAGAAGACCAAAAAAGCTTTAGAACTTGCTGTTGACATGAATGCTCCTATAGTTACCACACATCCTGGTAGGATACCAGAGGATAAGAGTAGCACTAATTACTCTATAATAAAGAGAAGTATAGAAGAAATAGCTAAGTATGCTGAAGATGTAGGTGCATATTTCTGTATAGAAACAGGAATGGAAAGAGTCCATGTATTGAAAGACTTTATATTAGAAATAGGAAGTCCTGCTTTGAAAGTTAACTATGATCCAGCGAATCTACTTAAGTATGGTACTAAGGAGGTAGTAGAGGGTGTGAGGATATTAGGATCATTAATTGTACATACCCATGCTAAAGACTATAATCCTAATACGAGGAGGGAAACCTTAGGAGGGGGATTGGTACCTTGGGATGAATATATAGAGGCTCTCAAAGAGATAGGATATAAAGGATGGTTCGCTATTGAGGATGAAACAGGAATAGACACTATAGAATCTATAAAGAGGGGAAAAATGTTCTTAGAAAGACTACTAAGTGAGCACAATTATTAGACTACCATCTATCTGCCGGCCAGACATAGGGAGCCGATCTTGGAAATAGAATATTAAGAAGTGGCAGTACTTCACTATCTACTTTAGCTTCTTTATATGCTAGATCCCGTATATCCCGATAGCCTAAAACAAGTTGCGTAAGTGAAGATTGAGACAATTTGATCCTATAATTTGCCTTAGGTTCCTCGCTTACCTCTAAAACACTTTCGTCAATCTTAAGGGTAATGGAACCTATATCAGTATCTATTAATACTGAAGCTTTATGCTTGTTTTTAGACTCTATAAGTCTTCGTTCAAGTTCAGGCTTTATCTTATCAAAAAGTTCTTTTAAGCATATTATTCTCGCCATTCCATGAGCTCTTTTAGGATAGTAACTCTTCATGGTATATCCATACCTTATTGCGAACTTAGTAAAAGGATGATCTAAGGGTAAGTAGAACGTTAGATACGCGTATCTTCCTCTAATACCCTTTTCAACTAAGAAAGAAATTATCGTCTCAAACACCTTATAGTCATTATTCTTAGAGCCTATTTCAGCTATATTTAGAGTATCTCCATATTGCCAAGGATCATAAGCTAAGTACCCTACAATATTGCCTCTTTCATTTTTAACTACATGAACTATAGGTTTATGCTCCCATCCAACTCCCTTTGAAAAGCCTCTCCACTCTTCTGGATCACGAACTATTGTACCAGTTCTCTCTTCATTATTCTCATTATATATGGTAGCTATAGCCTTAAGAACCTCTTTGTCGAACTCTTCTACTAACTCTACTTTAAAACGCTTCTCAGCTTCTTCAGCATTACGTATTAAGATCGTTAGAGTATGCTCACCCATGAAAACTACATAACCAAACTTATGGTAGAAATTTGGAATGCCAAATAAAGCACTTAGCGGATAATTGTTCTCATGCATCCAATTTATCGCATAATTAATAACTTTTTTAGAAAAACCTTTCATTCTGTATTCTCGTCTAGTGTATACCCCTGCTATTCCACCTATAAGAATTGATGAAGTACCTATTCGCATTTTCAAGTCACGTATTGTAAGTCCGCTTACCTCTTCATTATTAATTAAGAGACGGACTCTATGAGTAACACTATCGCGGTGAATGACTTCTAAGCTCACATAGTAAAGAAGTGTTTTCAGTATTATTTAACATTTAATGAGAGTGTTCCTATGAGGAGAGAAGTTACCGTAGAGTGATTTAATTTTACAGACTCACTTAATTTTTAATGCATATGCATTAAAAATTCATGAGTAGAGAAGCGAAGCTTAAGAGATCATACTTAGAATATCTTCTTAGGTGTTATTTAATGGATATTAAAGGAGAGAAAGACAGGATAAGGAAGTATATATGGGATTTAATGGAGGAAAGAAACATAGCCAATTTTCCACGTCCAGTATATGGTAGAATCCCTAATTTTATAGGAGCTGAAAAAGCTGCAAGAAGGCTTCTTAATATTAGAGAGTTTATGTCAGCTAATATAGTTAAGGCTAATCCAGATAGTCCACAAAAAAGCGCTAGAAGACTATGTCTTAATTTAGGCAAGAAACTTATAATGGCTTCACCTAGGCTAAAAAAGGGCTTTCTATTATTAGACCCTTGTATTATACCCCGTCGCTTTTATAGCCAGGCATCCACTATTAGAGGGGCATTCAAGTGGGGAAGAGAAATTAGCCTGAGAGAGCTACCGAAGATAGATTTTATAATCACCGGTTCTGTAGCAGTATCACCATTGGACGGCGCCAGAATAGGTAAAGGCGGTGGCTATGCTGAACTCGAGTATGCAATATTACGAGAATACGATTTGATAGATGAAAACGTACCTATAGCAACTACTGTACACGATATTCAAGTTATAAAGAAGATTCCAAGAGAAGAACATGATATTACAGTAGACTTTATACTAACTCCTACTAGAGGAATGAAAGTTAGAAATAGAGGAGCACGCCCTCAAGGCATTATATGGGATCTACTAAGTTTAAAGAAAATAGAGGAGATACCTATTTTAGCGCAGCTTCATAAAGAGAAGACTAAGAAGTCTCATTTTCCATAAAATATCGCTCTATACTTATACCGAACTTTTGCAAAAATCGATGTTGCTCACGAAGTTGCTTTTCAGAAATCTCTTCTTTAAAACCATAACGTCTATGAATTATCTCATAGATGTAGGATTTATTTAGAATTAATCTGGCTTCCGAAGTGTTAATACTTCTATTGGCTATGTATAGAGTAAATATCACTTTATCGTTCTCTTTATAAATCGTACCCAAGTATGTCGGGATATTATACATGGACATTATGATTAGTAATCTCAGGTCAGCTAAAGAAGGAGTAACACGTGGAAGGGGATGAGTATGAAGAACTGCAATGGCATAACCATGTTGAAAATCTTTTACAGGAACAAGAGCTCCCGCATAGTACTTTTGTGATATTATGGGCGATATGTAACCATCTTCAAATACTACAATAGCGTATTCAGCATCTTTAGGCATCTTAGCTAACTTTTTAGCTAATGGAAACAACTTTTCTTTTAATCTTTTTCCAGAGATTTTATGAAGATCGGCCATTAAGAGCGCCATGACGATAATACGTTAGACACGCTATTATACTTACCGCGTATGTGATAGTAGTAGAACATCTAAAGATAATGTATTTAATGAAGATTCGTAAAAGCCATGTTAGATTAAGTTCTTTTAACTTCTCTTTAATAGGTATTCCGGTGGCTGGATCCCGCTCTCGCAGAGTATAATATTCATCTAGTAGTTTGTTAAATATTTGCTTATTTAGATACGTACCATCACTTTTGCATGGAAGCTCAAAGTGAGGTTCTACGACTTCATCTATCTTTCCATTACGCCCAAATTTAACTACTAGAATCATTCTTCCTAAGTTGAAGATCCTTTCGCAAATATGTTTTAATTTATCAGTAGAGAAGTTGATTCCAGTACATGTGGATGATAATATACCCAGTCAAGACTCACGGTTCTATAGCAATGATTTTTGCCATAGCAGGGTATCTATAAGTACTAAGTAAACTACAAATACACTCCCGAATAAACATAACCTCAAAAACGGATAGAGGGGCTCTTTGCTTGAAGTTTCAAGAAGTGCTCAGGAATAGTGCATGGCTTTACATTAGTAACTTATTTTCAACACTTATAGGTTATCTTTACTGGCTCTTCGCTTCAAGGATAGTAGACCCCAATGCTATAGGATCGGCTGTAGCAGTCATTAGCTTAAGTGGAGTATTCAACAGTATACTCTCTTTAGGCTTAGCTACAGGTATACAAAGATTCTTAGGATTTGCATATGGTAAAAAAGATACAAAGCTTTTATCTGATTACTTCTGGTCTGCTCTTCTCTTCTCAGTCCTACTAAGTATACTTGGTGCCGTAATATTAGGATTATTGGCAATTTTAAACATAGGAGTAGGGAAGTTTTCGATTATACAGCTTCTTTTCGCGATATCACTATTACTCTTAGGAGGTGGGACATGGAATCAAATCTTTAATGCACTCTTTATATCCACACTAAGGGCTAAGTATTCAGCTATAACAGGAGTGACCTCTTCTCTTTTAAGGTTAATAGTAGGGTTACACTTAGTCTATAGGGGTTTCGGCGATATAGGAATAATAGCTGGTTATCTTGCAGCGTCTATAACGTCTGATGTTATAAATTTATATTTAGTTACGAGGATTCCTACCATAAGAGAGTTCAGGCCTTCACTTTCTATTGAGATCTTAAAAGATATAATAAAAGCAGGACTTGTTTCTTGGCTTCCTACGTTTCTTACATTAATTAGTCAATGGGCAGGATTTCTAGGAGCATATACTATCGTTGGAGAGTATCAAACAGGACTTTACTACATAGCCTTCGCCATAGCTTCTGCAATATATGCTATACCATTGACTATACTAAACTTTATGTTACCTGTATTAAGTGGTATTACGCAAAATAAGGAGGACATGCTGTACAAGGCAATCCGCTTATCTTTGATAATCTCAGTTCCTATAGTTGCCATAGTTACTGCATATCCCCAATCAGTGTTGTCGCTATTAGGAACTCAGTATGTTCAAGCATCCGACATACTACTCGTACTTACCCTAGCTACCCTAACCATACCCCTACTCTCAGGAGTAACAAATCTAGTGTATGCTGAAGGCAAGTATATTCAAGTCTTAACAATAGGCCTTACCACTAATATACCAAGACTTATTCTATACCCTGTATTAGCGAATATCTATCAAGAAATAGGTATCGCGTGGTCCTATCTTATAGGCTTCTTGATGGGTTTCGTAACTAGTATTATAGTGGCATATAAGAATAGGTTTAAACCACCATGGAGAGAATATGCAATAGCATCTTTAGGAATACCTCCTACATATCTACTAAGAATTAGCTTACCTCTAACTGTAGTAGCCCCATTAGCGCTGATTATAGATATGCTGATATACATGAAATTTCAGCTACTAATGAAAAGCGATGTAATAGAAATAATCGAGACCTTCATGCCAGGAGTAAAAATTAACATTATGAAGAGACAGGATAGCAAAAGAGGATAGTAAAAATATCCAACTTTAAAGTTTAGGCTTTAATTCTCTTAATTATCCATCCTATAGCTACGCCGACTATTAAGCCAACAATTAAGAGGGCGGCCATTAACATTCTAGCATTAGATAGCTCTGCTTCTAATCCAGCTAATTTGCTCCTTAATGTTTCATTCTCACCACTCACTGACTGATACTCAGACTGAAGCTTATCATATTCACTCTTAAGCTGATCATACGTCTCACGTAACTCTTCAATTTGAGATCTTAGTTCTTTGCTTACTTCCTTATACTTTTCCAATTCTGAGAGAAGCTTGCTTACGTTTCCACTAAGTAAAGATACATCACTCTCAAGCTCTGATATTTTATCAATTAAAGAGACTACATGCTTAGCTGCACTAATGAATTTCGAAGCGTTAAGCAGGAGATTCACAGCTTCTGAAGGAGCGACACCCAGGGAAGCATTTACAAAACTTAAAGATTCATTAAGAAGGAGTTCTACCGCGGGGTCTACTACTCCCTTAAGCTTATCCATTTCACCTCTTAAATAGTCAACAACTTCAGATATAGCTTTGTCTAGAGCTTCCTCGGCTTTGCTCATAGCCTCTTCAGCTAGTTCCTTTGCCTCGTCATATTTACCAGCGGTGAAAGCCTCAAGAGCATCATAATACAACTCTAAAGCTTCATCAAATAAGGCGGGAGCCTTAGTAAGGTTCATAATGGAAGATAACAGCGATAGTAACTCCTCGACAGTTATTATAGTTTCATTTGCATTAGTTAATG
>Ga0190363_1000261_pt1 | contig 30381 bp, 33 predicted proteins | sample 48721867_MG_FD_161272 | JGI IMG/M metagenome (GOLD analysis project Ga0190363, IMG submission 161272) | Hydrothermal vent microbial mat bacterial communities from Southern Trench, Guaymas Basin, Mexico - 4872-18-6-7_MG | ecosystem: Environmental > Aquatic > Marine > Hydrothermal vents >... | reverse complement strand
ATAGTCCTCGATGATGGTGTCGGTAGAAAGCATGAAACCACCAAGAAGATGAAGTAAACTACTTTACCAACACCATTGCCAGCAAGCGGCCCCTACATTAAGACAAGAAAACCTAAATATTTCAGGGGCCACTTTACATTAACACCCATTTTGAAATGTTATTTTAGGATATATAAGCATTGTCCTAAAAATATTGGAGAAAATACTTATGGAAACTAGGATTTATACGAAAGAGTTAATAAACCCCCGTGAAAATACTTGAAACTAGCAGAGCTCCCCTAACACCCCTCTTACCTGTCCTCCCTCTTTCTTTTCAATACAATAATATTGTCCATGTACTTCATTAGTTCAATAACTAAACTTCTCTCCTTAGCGGAAACTCCTGTTCCATGATTGAAGGAGAGCTCATGTCCGTAGTAGGCGTTTGCTATGAACGTTTTAGATAACATTATACATTCATCTATTAGCTCTAGAGATCCTGCATGGAAATATAGTGTAAGATCATTTATTACCAGTATTTCTGTAGGATTGGCTAAGTATTTGAAAATAATTTTCTCAATGTTTTCTTTGTTCTTTACGGCCAGACTCAGCAATTCCTGGGAAGATTTAGCGGAAATTCTAGGTGTATATACCTTAAGAGGAGTTAGGTAAGCAAATACTTTCGAAGGATTAAAGCCGAAATCTAGGAATTTTCCACCAATATTTCCTATTTTCTTAGGTGCGAAATCCAGTACCGTAATGTGTTTACCATAACCATTGTTTACCAAGTTCAAGGTAAGTTTTAACGTTAAAAGAGTTTTTCCCGAAGCTAGTTCCCCTATTATAAGTGTCCTTTTATTTAAGACCTCACTTACGCTTAGTTGCTGAATATTTGCCTGCAATTCTAAGCACCTTCAATATAATGAGGCCAAATATTGATCCTGGTATGGAACTTAAAGCGAAAAGCACCCATATAGGGATCAGTGCTCCTGCAACCTTTAAATCACCAATTAGTGGGGCTACCATGTATACTGAGAGAGTTCCTCCAATGAGAACTGTACCTATAGGCTCGGTTAAGGCAGCATAGTCTACTGCTTCCGGCTTGACCCTTCTAATGATGTAAGCAAATATTCCTACAATAACGCCTCCAGGTATTCCTCCGGGGAAGGCATATATTGTCCCTACGCCCATAGCGTTCCTAATGACACCTATTACTGTAGCTATGAGGGCAGCCCATAGGGGGCCTAGAAGCACACCTGCAATAGCATTTACCATGTGTTGTCCAGGGTAAGCTTTTGTAGTTAAAAACGGTATGTACAAGAACGGGGCTATGGTAACGCCTAATGCTATAAAAATAGCTGAAAGCACTATTTTATTGGAAATTTTTTCGGTGGAAACAACCATAGGCTACGATTCCTCATCATAATCAGAACATATAGGAAACTATTAAACTTTAATCATTGACGAAATATGGAAAGCTTTAGAAAGTATGAGAAACAGCTTAAATATCACCTGTTTCTAAAGAGTGGATAGCTTAAGAAGAGAGCGAGGAACATGGGTAAAATATCAAGCGGCGCTAAGGCTGGTCTTGTAGGAGGCTTACTAGCAGGCGTGATCGCGGGTGTCATAACATACTCGCAAATGACGATTTTCAAGGAAGAATACATGAACATACTTAGAGAAACACTTAAAGAAGCTTTTGAAAAATATGGTGCGCAATTACCTTCGGGAATGTCTCTAGATCAGCTTGTGGAAATATCTTACAATACTGGGAGAATTTGGGGTAGTATTGGAGCAATTATAGTTTTCATCATTATCGGAGTAATTGTGGGTTTAGTGTATGCAGTGATTTACAATAAACTTCCAACAAAAAGCCCTATACTTAAGGCGCTAACACTTACCTTGGCAATATACGTTATTTGGACAATAATTTCGGAGACCTCAGCTTTCAGTACGGGTCTTCCCGAACCTAAAACATTACCTCAATGGCTTATATTCTCCGGATATATCATAGGTTTCATTGAGTATGCACTTCTAGGAGCCATTATGGGTGCATTGTACTATAGGTGGTATATGAGTACAGCTGGGTAAACACTATGAAGAACTCTGCATTTAAGGAACATACAGAACTAGTTTACGTATTAAACTCGGTGGCGAAGATTTATGGAAAGGGTAGATTAGCAGTAAAAGCTCTTGACGAAGTATCTTTTAATGTTGGGCGTGGAGAATTTTTAGTTATAATGGGGCCTTCCGGTTCAGGTAAAACTACCCTACTTAACATCCTAGGTTTACTCGATAAACCTACTCAAGGGAAAGTGTTTTTCCTGGGAAAGGATGTTAGCAGGCTAAATGATGCTGAAGCTTCGAAAATTAGAGCTAAACATATTGGTTTTGTTTTCCAAACGTTTAACCTTATACCTTGGCTTACAGCCTTGGAAAATGTAGAGATGGCTTTAGCGATAGCTGGCTACCCCTTCTATAAACGTAGAAGAAGAGCTAAGGAGCTTTTAGAAGCAGTTGGCCTAGGTAGCCGCTTACATCATAGACCCACAGAGTTAAGTGGTGGAGAACAGCAAAGAGTAGCAATAGCTAGAGCATTAGCTAATAACCCAGAAGTAATACTTGCTGATGAACCTACAGGTAACCTTGACAGCAAAAGCGGAGAAGTCGTTATAAATATCCTAAAAGAACTCTCTTTAAAGCAGAACAGAACAGTTATTGTAGCTACACATAATCCAAGAATAGCTAAAGTTGCTGACAGAATAATTTATTTACATGATGGGAAAATAGTTAGAGAAGAAGTTGAGGTGTGAGAATGAAGAAAATACTATACTTGGTTATAATGCTATCTCTACTCCTAGCTTCCTTTATAGCCTCCGTTAAATGTAAACATGATGACGTATTATTTCTAGGTGCAAAATGGGGTGTTGAAGAAGTAGACTACATAGCAACGCCAGGTTCAATAAACGTAATTACAGTTTATATAACCCCTACGTTAGCTAATGGGTTAAAAGACATAATAGCCGAGTTGCATCTACCTAAACCGCTCACTGGCTTAGATGGAGAAAGTATTGTAAAGACCTCACACATGGAATTCGTTCCCAAGGGACAAATACTTCCGTTATTGTTTAAGGTAATAGTTCCACTAAATACTTCTGAAGGAAATTACACATTCCGACTTAAGATTAAATATACGATATTAGCTCCTTTACCTGAAGAGCGGAAATGGGAGGTAGAGTTTAGCCTACCAATATCTGGTAGAACATACGTTTATACGGAACTTCTGGCAGAAAAACTGGAAAAGGGAAAAGTTCAGAACATCAACTTCAATGTTGTTTACGTAGGTAATGAGCCTGTAGAATTAAATATAGACTTCCAGTCAGATGCACTATCCATTCTTGACTATGAACCCAAGGCTCCTATCTTAACCGATAAGCCAGGAAGCTTTAAAGCTAGCGCTAAAGTTTACTGCCCACCTGACGTTCAAGTAAATGGCCTGCCTATAACTATTACAGTTACATATAAGACTCTGCAAGCTTCGGGTACGTACGCTAAAACGTACATAATACCTTTAGCAAGAAAAGCAGAAGTTGTGTTTACAGAAGTACAGTACACTACATCAGGCAGTAGCGTGATTATTAGGGGGCAACTAGTAAATGTAGGAGACTATGACGCTAAATACTTAACAGTATATGCGCAAACATTGGATGAAGGTTTAGCTGTAGAAAACCCAACAACATACCTTGGAACATTAGCTGCAGGTGAAGGAACAAGTTTTCTAATCTACGCTTCAGCAGAGAAGATAGGAAAGTATGGTTTGAAGCTTTCTGCAAAATATTATGGACCAGATATGGAGTGGCATGAAACTACGGAAGAAATTAGCATTGAAATCTCAGGTATTGCTGAGGAAAAAGAAAAAATAACTCCTATAAAATATGAGGAAATATTACCAATTATAATAGGACTTCCAGCAGTAACACTAATCATAGGATTTATTATGGGTCGGTACACGAGGTGGAAGAGTGCTTGAACATAATAGATTTATTGAAGTTTTCTATCAAGGGGATTAGAAGTAGAACCTTAAGAAGTGTTTTAACTCTCTTAGGTATTTTAATAGGCGTAATTCTCCTAACTACAGTACTAACGGTTAGCGATAGTGTAACGTATTCCTTGGCTTCAATATTTGCTAAGGGCGGGTTAAATAACATATATGTAGCCTACACAACAGCAGAAGGTTTTACATGGACAGACACTTCTCAAATAGAGAGAATACCTCATGTAGTAGCTGTTTCTCCAAGATTAACAGCAGGGGTTTCAGTAAATTATGGTGGGTTAAGGGAAGAAGCTGTGATCATTGGCTTACCTAAAGAGAAAATAGCTTTAGTCATACCGGACTTAGAGGTTAAGGAAGGGGCAAAAACTCTTACTTCAACCTATGGTTGCTTTATAGGCTCATCTTTAGCATCTAAAATAGAGGAGAAAGGTTTGAAAATTAGAGTAGGAGATGTAATCTATGTTAATCTTAGAAATGCACGTATAGCTTTAAGAATTGAAGGAATATTGGAACGTTATGGCTTTACATTTATAGGCTACATTGACGAATCACTCATAGTGCCTTACGGTGCTGTTAAAAAACTTATTGAAGAAGCTACTGGTCGTAGAATTACCAGATACCAGGAACTCATAGTTACAGCTGATAGCGTAGATAATGTAGATTTCATAACTGAGCATTTAAGGTACCTATATGGGAGAGCCGTTATGATATTTGCTATAAAGGACGTAGTTAAGTCTATTATTGAAAGCTTAAGAGGTTTCACAATAATTATAGGGGGCATAGCATCTGTAACGTTAATAGTTGCTTCTGTAGGGGTTATGAACGCCATGTTTACTACGGTTATGGAGAGAACAAGGGTTATAGGGGTTCTAAGGGCGCTCGGTATAAGAAGGTATGAGGTTTTACTTAACATAGTTTTGGAGGCTTTAATATTAGCCGTGGTAGCGATAATTTCCGGTATACCTTTAGGGGTGTTTGTAGGGTCGATGCTTATACAAGGAGGATTCTTAGGGTTTGGAGGGCCTAGGGGAAGCTTAGGAGGAGTAGAATTTATAGTAACTAATCAAACATTAATCATGGTAGCGTCAATAACATTGCTTTTGACGTTAATAGGTGCTCTACCCCCAGCTTATAGAGCTGCAAAACTTGAACCTGCTCGTGCCCTAAGGTATGAGTAATGGCTAAAATACCTATAAGAGGAGAATACGATTTAGATTTAACAATGTTCCCTTCATTTACATCATCTTTGTTTACTAAACTAAGTAAGGATTATTGGGTTAAAACATATGGAGCCTTCAAAGGGTTAAAGCTTAAGGTGAGAAACAGCTTTTTAGAATCAAATATCAATAATATCGAAGTTGTTAACCTTCTTTCAGGACTATGGTACGAGCCAAATAGGTACCTAAATGAGCTGAGTAGAAGTGTAAGGTATAAGGTAGAGTATGTAGTTGATGTTTACGAGAAAATAAGGATTGCCATAAACCCTTATGATAAAGAATTAATGTTTTTAGCTACTGCTCTTTCGCAGAGAACAAACTACCATGCGAACGTAATAAAGTGGGTTAAACATATCGCATCCTTAGTAGATAGAGGTTTAAGCATTAAGTCAATAAACCTAATGGATTTAGGCAGAAGTTATCAGCTGAAAAGAGCCAATGTTATTATTAAACATTGCATAAATATTGTTGAGAAAGATAAGGCATTAAGCGTAGATGATGTAAAGAAGTTCAAAAAAGTCTTACTTACATGTAAATTTGTAGGACCAAAAGTTGTCAACGCGTACCTAATGTTCACAAGAAAAGCACCCTACATAGTACCTGTTGACATACATTTCATTAGGTTTCTAAAGAACTTAAATCTTCTTGAATTCAAGAGAAAGCCTGTTAAAAATTTTTGTGCCAAATATATATGCGATGAATGCCCATACAGGTACGAGTGTGTAGAAGCACTTGCTATGAAAGTGTTTAAGAATCTTTCCTCATGGATTCAAACGGTAGCTTACGTCCACGATAAACTATATTGCTCTAGGAACAAATGTAGCTCATGTCCGTTGAGAAGTCTTTGCGTAAAAACTAAATAAGCTCCTCTGGAATATTGTTTGGACTATATGCTATCCGCGGTTTCAAACCATGTTTCTTCAGTAGTTTAACAACATGGGGATATAGAAAAACGTATTCTGGTTCAAGTTCTTCAACAAGTTCATCGTCTATTTCTCTTAACTTCTCTATTAATAGTTCGAGACTTTCCTTAGAGCTAAAACTCAACATTACAGCTGGGTGCGTAGAAACTCCATAGTCAATAAGGTTTTTAAGAGCTTTCAACTGCAAATTAAATGCCTCTGGCTCAGCGCCTGTAAGTTTAGCGAATTCTTCGGAAGTACATCCCTTTAGTGATACTCTAACATGTATATTATTTTTAAATTTGGAAAGTTCCTTAACATAGTCTCTTTGAGCACCTAAAAGTATACCGTTAGTTTCTAAAATAAATAGATAGTTTGTTCCTTCAAGGAGTTCAAGTAGCTGAATTAAATGTTTTCTTCCAATTGTCGGTTCTCCGCCACTAACTCTTAGCTGTCTATAACCTCTTTTAGAAGCAATATTTACGAGTTTTATGTAAACTTCCTTGGGCGTGTAGAAGCGCCCATATTTGCTCATATTGTCTCTAGGTCTCCAGCTCCAGCAGAATTTGCACCTTAAATTACAACCGACACTATCAGCTGTAGCTATGCCTCCGTACCAACGACCTCCGCGAAACCTATAGTACTTTCTAAGCTCTATTTCTCTTTCACTACGAACAACTATTTTCCTTACAGCTTCAGTGAGCTTTAATGGGTCATAGTACACTATTTAACAGCACCCATATATTAGATGACTATTTCTCTTTCTAAATAGAACTATTGAGGAAAGGTTAGAAATGGGTTTCGAAACTATAGCTGAAGCAGCTGGAATCTACCTAAGAATACCGGAAGGCACCCCGTACAGTTTTTACGATTCTCCTTACATTGGACATAGAAACACTACAGCTATTGATGTTTACTTTGAAAATAATGAAGCACTTTTACCTGTCGATGAAGCTAAGGTTAAAGAGGTAAGGTGGTTTAATGCACCTAAATATAGAGCCGATGGTTGGGATAAAGAACCATTAACGCTTCTTGAACTAGGTGAAAATAAGGTTCTTAAAGTGCTACATGTTAACCCTAAAGTTAATGTAGGTGAAAAACTATACTTAGGAGACTTTTTCGGTGAATGTATTGTTTCAGGGTATTTATGTCCTTGGAGCGATAGCCATGCGCATTTCGAAATAAGACCTTCAGAAGACCCATATAGGGCTAGAGGTGCTTACACTTTAAACATAGCTCCTACGGTAGAGAAAATAGAAGAAACATTACGTTTCATACCTAAAACCTACACTGTAGCTGAAATGAGAAAACACTACATGTGGGTTAAACCTAAAGAAACTGCAAACTACCTAACGGCATTAGTAGCAAAAATTGGTAATAGTCTGGGATATGTTGACGCCGGTATACCACACTATGGCCTAGGTGGAATACTGTTAAACGGTAGGGTAAATGCCTCTATAGGAGATACGATATATTGGGATTCCATGCAGTTAGGCTATGTTACCAAGACTTATTCTTTAAGCTTGCTATTTGTTGCCCCTATAGAGGTTTTTGTAGATAATGTTAAGGTTAGAGGTATAGGAACATATATAAATGGAAGATTTCTCAAAGTAATCTTTACAGATTCTGCGAAAGAAAAACCATGGAAAGAAGGTGATGAAGTAGAAATAAAAGTGTCGGTGTTGGATTAATGGTCGAAGAGAAAATAGAGCTAATAGCTCTTGACTATCATGGAACGTTATCGTTTAGAAAAAAGTCGAACATTTGGAGTGTAAGCTCTGATGTTGTAGAGACTCTACTTAAAGCTAGAAAATACGGGATAAAATTAGCAATAGTAACTAGCGGTTCAGGTAAGACCGTTCCTGGAAATATCAGATCGCTAAGTGATATTCTAGCCTTCGAAAATGGAACAGTATTCATATATAACGGGAAATGCTTAATGTATAAACCTAAAGAGTGGAATAAAATTAGAGAGTTGTTTCTAACAGAAAATATTAAGCCTAAATCTGTGGGAAGAGTAGTAATAGTTTACGGCATTACCTACTCTGAAAAGATAAGGGAAATCATTTTGAAACATGGTCTCCAAGATTATGTTAGCACAATTAGAAATGTAAACAGATTGGTAATAGCTCCTAAAAATAGTGGAAAGGATCTAGCACTCAGGAGGATTAAGGAAATACTAAACATTAAAGGTAAAGTACTAGCATTAGGAGACGGAGAAAACGATGTAGCACTACTTAGAGAAGCAGATATTGGAGTAGCTCCAGCAAACGCTGTTGAAGAGGTAAAGAAAATTGCAGATTACATATGTGATAAAACTAACGGAGAATGCGTTAAAGAAGTAATTGAGAACATAATATCACATAATGGAATATTTTACTCTTTTAAACGTTAAATAATTCTAATACTTAGCTTATACTGAAGATAAATCTAGGATAGACATCATGAGATCAATGCTGTTACTTGCATCCATACTAATACTTGCCTTAGCTATACTAAGTTCTCCTACTGAAATATTCTTAAACTACATAATAAAAACTAGTGTAGTTGCGGGAAAAGCCTCAGAACAATACCAAATATTACCTTATATTGAACCTAGATCCTACAATATTACAGAGAAGCATGTAGTGGCTAAAGCTAACGGAGGATCAATATACCTCAGACTCATAGCCCTGGATGTATATACTGGCAGAGGATGGACTATTTCAGAAGTTACTTTAGTAGAATATCCTGAAACAACAATTATAGCCTACAAAGCAGGTATTCTCAAAGAAGTCGAAGTAGTGCTTACATTAAATCCTAATAGGTTACCCAGGCTTGGGAAACTTTACATAATACCCTACCCTCAGCCATTAGTAGTTCCTGAAGGAATATTATATATTAAATCATATCATCCCGTACTTTACGAGCCATCAGGTATACTTTTTGGGAGCATGGACGTTACTAGAGAAATAATATATGGAATAATCCCTGCATTTGATATTTATCCCAGAGATAAAGCTTTCATAGCTTCAACGGCGACATTAAGAGATCTTGTTAAGGCAACAAATAGAACCAATACTAGAGTAAACAGAGAACTAACCCTAAGCGTAACATCAAGAATATACAACATGTCCAGGAAAATATATGCGCGGTTCGAGAATAAAACATTAAATGAACTACTACTATATATTAAGAATTTCCTAAAGGAGAATACTAAGTATTCTAGGGAAGACATTGAATTGCCCTTAGGTAAGGATTTAGTTGATTACTTCCTGTTTGAAAGGAAAAAAGGTACATGCATACACTATGCAAGCACAGCAGCGATACTATTAAGGCTTATGGGCCTAAGAACTAGAGTTGTTGTAGGCTACTTAGGAGAAACACTAGCTAATGGAACAATAGTATATAGGGAGCCAGGGCACATGTGGGTTGAAATTCTAATACCATACGTCGGCTGGATACCCTACGATCCATCACCGGAGATAGCTACCACTGCTGAGTCCTTTAGAAGAACATTAAGGTCCGCTTTAGTGAATATCGCCGTGGTCGAAGAGGAATTCGCCTCAAAACATTTGGAAAACGGAAGAAGAATCAAACTTAAGAGGCTAGAGTTTAAGAACGAAACATATGCTGAGCCGAGTTTTAGGGAGAAAGAAGCATCATCACTAAGAATAAACATATGGGATTCACTACCGTATATAATGCTAGGCTTTATGGTACTAGTATACTCTATCTCGGATATTAAAGTAGTATTTGGTAGGCTCTTTAGGCTTTATAGGAAAGAAGAAGTGAGTTTTAAATTTAAAAAGATCCTTAAAAATCTAAGCATGAAATACGGTTTAACCATTAATGATTATGAGACGCCAAGAGAAGTTATCAGGAAAATATGTAAGCATATCGGTGATTCAGTGTTGAGAAAAGCTTTATTATCTACTTTAGAAGCATATGAGCAACTAAGCTACGGCAAGGGTAGCTCTAAAGAATTTTACGATAGGTTAAGAAAGCTTTATAAGCATAATGGTGAAATTCATGATAACTGAAGGACTACTTTTTGAACTTACAGTCCTTATTGCAATTTCTTCATTATTGTTGCGGACATTATACAGGGTAAATATTGAGAATTTGCCTTTAACGGTAGAAGAGGTCCATATACTCTATGAGGATAAAATTGTTACCCTTGAAAACGCTGTTTTTCTGCATGTAAAGGAATTCTCTAAAAAGTATGCAATAAAAGCCATACAGAAAATAAGATTGTCTATGCTTTTAGCGAGACTGAGAAGCCTATCTAGAAGGAGAAGAGACTATGTTGTAATCGGAAGAATATGTGAAAAAATCTATCACATGGTAAGTGAAAGGAAATGATTTACGTCACTAGTAAAACGGTAGGTATAGTTTTAAGCTCAGTTATAGTTCTAGTTTTAACATTTATCCTATATCCTTCAATAATAGTTGCTATTTTACCTTCGACTATTCTGCTTTATCTATCAATATCCTTAACCATGTTCAAGCCCAAAATATCTGTAACATCGCGCATAACACCAAGCACTATAAATTTTGGGGAAATAGCTAATGTACGCGTTAAAATAAGAAGTCTTAAGAAAGTTTATGTTGAGATATATGATAATTTACCAAGTACTGTTGAAGTGGTCAAAGGAAAGCCGTGTTATAGAGGAAGGCTGAACAAGAATACTCGTATAGAATTCACGTATTCCGTAATACCTTTAACCCCTGGACTACATGAGTGGAAACCTCTCAGAGTCCATGTGAGAGATCCTTTAGGTTTATTTGAAGATGTTGTCCTCTTTGATATTCCAAGAAGACTTAGTGTTAAATTACCTAAAACCTATGTTAAGGTGCCTTCCAGAATATTCACTTATAGAACGCTTGGCGTTAGAGAATATTATGAACCATTATTTGATAAGGTAAAGCCTTATGCACCTGGCGATAGCTTAAAAAGGATAGTATTTAGAAGCATCCTAATGCCCGGAGGTTTACGTGTTAAACGCTTTACCAGCGAAGTACACGGTAAAATAATAAAGTCACAAGAATTAAGAGTAGTGCTTTTAATTAGCAGGGATTTTATACGTTTTTTCCATAAAGCATACGCTTTAGTCTTGTATGGTGTTTACAGGTTTTTCATTGAAAGCACTATGCTTGGTTGCTCTTTCAGCATAGCGTTTAATAATGTTCTAAAACAAGTAAAAAACTTTAACGAGCTTCATCGGGCTCTGAGTATGTTCAACGGAATGCCTGATAAAGAGCTACTAGCTATGCTAATGAGGAACTTTAAGGGAATTATTATCGTAGACTATTTAACGCTACTTAGATTCTATAGAAAGCTTCAAGAAATAGACACACCTATACTTGTTATTATGCCCATTCCTGATAATTACGAATTACTGGACGAGATCAAGGGATTAGGTGAAGTACTGAAGGAATTCAAGAAAAAGTACATGAGAGAGATCTCGGTGCTAAAGCTAAGAGAAGTACGGCTAATTTCACGCTCAATAGACTTTGAAAAGTTTCTTGAGGAGATTCTATGAGAGATCGTGTAAAAAACATGTCATACAATTATTTGTTACTTATCATTTCAGCCGTATTACCTGTGCTCTATATTACTGAAGTAATTACTGAAAATATGTTTCATAAACTATTATATGTAATATTTTTCACCTTATCATCTTATGCTGTGCTTCTTGAAAAATATAAGTTTCACATGCTAATGTTCTTCATAGGTGCTGTTCTCACATACGTTGGTATGCCTTTTCCCCTAATATTATCCTTATGGTTATTTTCCCTAGTATTTTCAAGAAAACCTTATGCCATAATATTAGGTGCTGGAGTAGCATACGTGATTATGCTCAAGTTGAAAACTCTTGGTCTTGAAAGTAGTTTAGCTCCATATAGCTCTATTATATTAGATACGAGTTTGAACTATCTTGAACTATCACTTATTCTTCTAGGACTGATCTCCGTAATAGCCATAGCATTTATAGCTGATGTGAAACGTTTTGAAATCGGTAGTTTAGCTCAAATACTAGCTTTAGTAGTTATCGTAGAAGCAATATTGGTAGTTATCTCATGGGTAAATGTTTTAACGTCTGTGGTAACTGTTTATGGTATTTCAACAATACTGTTTATTAGAGCTATTGAAAAGCATCGTACGTAATCTACCATGGAACTCTAATTTTCTTTAATATCTCTTCATTTATTATATTTACTATCTTAGCGTAATTTTCCCTTGGCGTTCCATACCCTGCTACTCTGGGGTTAAGCCTTATTCTATGCCATAGAACATATGGTGCAAGATACTTTACATCATCGGGTATAACGTATTTTCTCCCGCGTATTGCTGCAAGGGCTTTGGCTGTTCTTAAAAGGGTAACCGATGTTCTTGGCGAAACACCTAGCACTATTTCAGGTATTTCTCTAGTTCTCTGAACAATTTCGACAATGTACTTCATAATTTTCCGTTCAATATGTACTTCTGAAGCTTCATTTATTGCCTTAACTAAGTCATCTCTTGAAATTATAGGGCTTAACCTTGGTTCTAGACCTTTAAGTTCATGGTCTTTTGCAACAATAGCTAGTTCAACATCTAAACCAGGATAGTCTAGGTTTATAGCTAAACTGAACCGGTCAATTTGCGTTTCAGGTAGTGGAAACACGCCCTCGGTTTCCCATGGGTTTTCTGTGGCAATTATCATGAAGGGTTCAGGTAGGTTATAGGTGTCACCTTCTATGGTAACGCATCTTTCCTGCATAGCTTCTAATAGCGCGCTTTGGGTTTTAGGTGATGCTCTATTTATCTCATCAATTAAGACTATGTTCGCAAATATAGGGCCTAAAACAGTTCTTAATTCTCCTGTTTTAGGATCTACTATTTTCGCGCCGATTATGTCTGAAGGTATCATGTCCGGGGTCATTTGTATTCTTTTAAATTTCAACCCTAGAACTTCGGCAAATAGCTTGGCCATCAGTGTTTTCGCTGTGCCTGGAGGGCCTTCGATGAGCATATGTCCTCTACTTAGGAGAGTTACCGTCATTAACTCTATTTCCCTTAACCTGTCTATAACATAGTCGCTAATAGTTCTTTGTATTTTTTCGAAAATTTTCTGCGCTAAAGTAGTCAACGTTTATTCCCGCATAAGTTTTGTTATTATTCTGCTTCTTTCCCTAAATACTTTCTCCTTATTCTCCTCAGCAACTCTCCTAATTTCACCTTTAATCTTAGAAATCCATTCTTTCAATCCTATATCAAACCATATGTCTTTAAATTCGCTAACAAGTTTAGCCATTAACGTAACAGATCTACCTACATTAGCTGCTTCTAAGAGTGTTTCATTATCGTTTAAAACATCTCCTTGCACATTAAAGAAGGATAATGCAAATGGAGGTATTATGAAACCCATGGAGTTTAGCGTAGCATACATTAGGGATATGAGCTGTATTTCACCACTATCGTTGCCTACAGCGATAATGCCTGCTACTTTACCTTCAATCCAGCTTCTACCGCTAACGAAAATCATGTTTTCTAAAGCAGTTAATCTATCAATTACTCTTTTAATTATACTCGATGGAGAGTACCAGTATATTGGTGTTGCAAAAATTACCCCATCAGCTTTAAGTATCTCGTCATATATTTTCCTCATATCATCGTCAATAACACAGGGGTATCTACATGCTAGAGGTTCATCAGATAAACATCCAATGCAGTCTTTAATATCATACTCGTAAAGATTAATGATTTCTGTTGTTGCACCAAGTTTCTTTGCTGCTTCCAAGGCTATTTTCAGCAATTTGTAAGTATTACCGTATGTTCTAGGCGATCCATTTAAACCCAAGATGTATACCATGGGTAATCACCCAAGACCATGCTATCTAGAAACCTACTCTGCTAAACAGTAAATAATTTTCTAAAATTATTGTAAATAATTTTCTTGACATCCTCAACACTAAGCTTCTTTACCTTTGAAACATATTCTACGGTTTCCTTCACCATTAGCGGGTTAAGTTTCAAACCACGATAAATATAGGGCCCATCACTTTCAGTAAGTAGAAATTCTAAGTCCAAGTAATCTATGATCCTTCTATGCTTGTCTTGAATTGTGAAAGCAGGGTTTATTGAAATAAAGTAGCCTGAATATGTTATCTCATCTACGAGTTCTATGGGTCCTGTATACCAGTGGAAAACCGCTTTCTCAATATCGTATTTTCTAAGAAGTTCTAGGACTTCGCTCCATGTATTTACTGCATGTATGTTTACAGTTAACTCATACTCTCGTGCTGCTTGAAGAAACTCCATGAAGAATTCTCTTTGCCTATCTATTGTCTCAGGAACAAATTTTCTATCTAGACCTATTTCACCTAAACATTTAACATCGTATTTACCTATAAGGTTAATTACTTCCTTAACATGTTTTCTAGGAGTATTGCTCACCTCCCAAGGATGTATTCCAATACATGGTACGATGTTATTGAATTTAGAGGCCAAATTTAGTGTTTCAATAGAAGATTCAAGGTCGTCTGAAACTGCGGCAATAACAAGTACCTTCAAATATTCTACCATGTCGTTGATATCATACTCGTAAAGGTGGCAGTGCGAGTCTACATAAGGTATATTCAAAACCCACCCCTCATTGTCGCACATTATATGGACATGTTTCTCATGTTTATTTAAAATTATGTTAGGTACTTTTATTTTAAACTTTAAAAATACAGAAGTACGCTAATAGCGAGGATAAGGGCGTAATGTTAGTAGCTATGGGGAGAGAAACTATGAAAGCATGTAGAGTCGCAATTTACGTAGGACCTAAATGTGTGACATGTAAGGAGATGATTGAGGAAATATGTGGTGCAGATAATAGGCTGAATTTGGGATTAACTGTAGAAGTTATTGAAAAAGAGCATGAATATTTTAAGAAAACAAGAGCTCCTATGACTGTGTTTTTCGGCGTTTTTGATGGAAGACTAAGGTACGTCGGTTGGATGTGCTGCCATATGGTTAGGGTTATTGAGAAAAACTTAATAATGCTTGCTAAGTCAGTGAAAGCTAAAATACCTAAGGATTTACTGGAAACTCTTCGACAATTAAATAAATTGAATATTGAAATGTTCACTTCACCTCTATGTCCTACAGGTTGTCCAGATATTGCTGAAGCATTAGCTAACATCGTTACTGCATGCAGTAATGTTTCCTGCACTGTTGTAGGAGCTATAGAAGCTCTAGATTTAATGGACGAACTTGGAATTTCAAAATTACCAACATTAATTTTAAATAACAAGCTGAAATGCTCTCCTAGAGGTAAATCTGTTAAAGATGCTTATAATAGTTTAAAGGAAATCATAGTTAAAAACTTGGATAAGATAAGATGATAATTTATTTAGCAAAGAAGTTAAATAGTATTCCAACATCTTAAGCTTTTAGGTGAAAATTTTGCACCAATGGAATTAAAACAGTTAAAATCTATACTTAACCCCGAACTTCTACCAAGTAAATGGTATAACATTGTTCCAGAACTTCCTGAACCCCCTCCACCACCTTTAGATCCGCAAACATTAAAGCCGATAAGTATTTCTAAGCTTGAAAGACTATTTGCGAAAGAGCTAATTAGACAGGAAGTCTCTACTGAAATTTTCATAAAAATACCTGAGGAAATTAGAGAAGCGTATATTGAACTTAGCAGACCAACGCCGCTCTTTAGAGCTTATAGGCTTGAGAAAGCGCTGAATACTCCAGCTAAAATATACTTTAAGTATGAAGGAGTCTTACCTACAGGAGCTCATAAGGTAAATACTGCAGTAGCTCAAGTATATTACAATAAGGTTCAAGGCATTGAAAGAGTTGTTACAGAAACTGGAGCTGGGCAGTGGGGTAGTGCGCTATCACTTGCAGGGGCAATATATGGTGTTAAAGTTAGGGTCTTCATGGTTAGAAGTAGTTATATGCAGAAACCTTACAGGAGAATTTTGATGGAAATCTACGGTGCAGAAGTGTTTCCAAGCCCAAGCACAATAACTAGTGTTGGAAGAAAAATTCTAAAAGAGGACCCAGAACACCCAGGAAGTTTAGGTATAGCTATAAGTGAAGCTATAGAGGATGTTTTAAGGGATGAGAAGAGCAGGTACTGTCTAGGTAGTGTTCTAAACCATGTGCTATTACACCAGACAATTATAGGTTTAGAAGCTAAAATGCAAATGGAGGAGCTTGGAGAATACCCTAACTACATTATTGGATGTGTTGGCGGTGGAAGTAATTTTGCAGGAATAGCTTACCCGTTTGTAAGGGACGTTTTAAAGGGTAAAAGTGTGATAGAATTCGTAGCTGTTGAACCTAAAGCAGCACCAACAATGACTCGTGGAAAATACACATATGACTATGGAGATACAGGAGAATTAACACCACTGCTTAAAATGCACACCGTAGGCCATAAGTACAGGGTGCCTCCAATACATGCTGGAGGGTTAAGATATCATGGAGTAGCGCCGACAATAAGCATTCTAGTAAACCATGGGATAGTAAAACCAATAGCCTATCATCAAAACGAAGTTTTTAGAGCGGCAGTTTTCTTCTCAAAACACGAAGGAATAGTTCCAGCGCCGGAATCAGCACATGCGGTAAAAGCGGCAATAGATATTGCAAGAAACCTTAAGAAAAGCAACGAAAAGAAAGTGATACTATTCAACCTAAGCGGTCATGGACTACTAGATCTATCAGGTTATCAAGAATATCTTGAAGGAAAACTACCAGACTATGAACCTGAAAGAATAAACCTAATGTATCTGCCAAAGATACAGTGAAGCTCTAACTTATTTTTAACCTTTAATTTCATCATCACGTTTCCGTAGCTATAAATGACTCAGCATGCTCTGCTAATGTTTCAAGCACTTTGCCCGCATCTATCTGGGCTATGGGTGGTATAGTTCTTTGTTTTGGAGGTTCCTCTCCAGGTTTAAGTATTCCTCTCGTTACTAGCTCGTCAAGAATTTGTTCTTTTAACTCCTCATCACATAATGGACTATGATATATTATTGATAATGATTTTAAAATCATTTCCTTAATGTGCTCTGTTCCTCTTTCTTCATGAACATGCGGGTTTCTTGGCTCAACCTGAAATACTTCAACACCTTTACTTATAACATCTTCATACTTTGTTTGTTTTAGGCCGCTAAACTGCTCAACTAAGTATATTAGTTCATATGGTTCTATAGCAAACCCTTCAGCAAATTCCATAACTTCAGCAAGCTTCATAGTCATTGCGTGGTCTCCTGAATTTCCTGTTTTAACTATATCTGTTTCGAAACGGGTTAATCTCCCAAGTAGCATATTAATGTATTTGTTAGTTATCTCAGATACCCTACCTCTCCTTCTAAAGTAGAACCCTTTACCTACGAATTTTGTTTTATAAGGCCATCTAATTCTAACCATAGCGTATGGTGTTCTTGAAGCTAAGAATGTGGAAGCATATATTTTAGCATACTCATAAACAGCTCCTGGAATGTAGTTGTCAGAATCTATGAAACCTATAAATTCTTTACCTAAAGCCTTAGCCAATATTATACCTAAAACCATACCTTCCCCTTTACCATCTCTTACAACATCACCCTCTAAAATACTTGTGTAATTTACCTTCTTCAACGCGAGACCCCATGCTGGATCCTTCTGATGTATCATAATGAACGACCTTCTAGAGAACCTGTAGAAGTGAAGTACAGTATCTACCTCTATTTGATAACGGTCAATAGGAGCTCTTGAAGAATTAGACACAATAATAACCAGTACGTCATGAGGTATACCGCTTAAAACACCTTCTAGGATATTTGGTTTTTCATTTTTAACTGGAAGAATTATCGCCATTCTACTTTCTACTTCCTTTATTTCATCAACGCTGAATCTTAACACGTGGAAGTCTTCACTTAAGCTTTTCATACTTCCACTATCCATTTCTATAACACGCTGCACATCGTGTATTCTTAAAGCGCCAAGTCTTTCAGAATATCGTGGAATTTCAATTCTCAATTAGACTCGCCTCAGATGTTTTGACTTCTTATGTCAAACTATGTGGTCTAAGTTTAATTTAACGTTTCCCGAAAAGTTAGATTTACATTTTAAGAAATAAATGTTTTAAATACAGAAGATTCTATGCTGTGGTGGCAATATTGTACTTAGACATTGCCGTTAGAGGAGCTAAAAGTAGTTACTACGTTAGAACAATAATTGACTGGCTATATGAAATTAAAGACATTATTGAAGATGAATATTCGGCTAAAGTGAAAATCCATCATGTTGAAGAACCTTCAGAAATACCTGAAGTATATGTTTGTGGAGAATTTGCTTTTTCAGGTTTACCGGATAATGAAGGAGAACTTATCGAAATTATAAAGTCTGTTGTTGAGAGAAAAATTATAAAGCAAGAGAATATCAACTTATGTTCTAAGAAGGAGAAGTATGGTGGTGAAAAACTGAAGGAAGAACATGTTTGCGGATATCATGATGCAGCAAGCCTGAATAGTACAAAAGACACGTCCTCCCTAGAAAAGATCGTTCATGATATTGAGAAAATGGTGATCGACACCTTAGGTTTTGAACCAGTTCATGGATTCCCGCACATTGAGAGAGTTATGAAAATTGCTTTTAAACTCGCTGAAGACTTTAAAGAAGTAAATCCTTTAGTTCTTAAATTAGCTGTTCTGCTTCACGATATTGGCAGGGTTGAAGAGGAAACATTACGTAAACATCATGCTATTCTTAGTGCGGAGATGGCTAAGAAGCTTCTAGTACAGTATGGGTTCTCTCAAGAAATCATAGACAAAGTTGTTGACGCTATTCTAGCCCATAGTTTTACCTTAAAATATACACCTAAGACTATTGAAGGTAGAATTCTAAGCGATGCCGATAAGCTTGATGCCTTGGGTGCCGTTGGTATTATGAGAGTTTTTATGGAATCCGCTTACAGAGGTAGAACCTTGGAGGAAGCAATAAATCACTTCTATGAAAAGCTGTTTAAGCTAAAAGATCTCATGTGGACCGAAAAAGCTAAGAAAATGGCTGAGAAAAGATATAAGTTCATGGTTTACTTCCTAGACAGATTGGAGAAGGAAATAGAAGCAGAAGAGTAAGATTAGAAATGTCTAATGAATCAATTATAGGTTTACTTATAACGGTACAGCTCCTCTCTGCAACAGGAGCACTTGCACCAGGCCCTCTTTTTGTAACAAATCTCATCTATGGTATTCGTGGAGGTTGGAGATCTGGTTTCAAGGTAGCTCTAGGGCATATGATTGTCGAGTTTCCCCTATATATGACTATAGGTTTAGGGCTAATTTCCATAATGTATATGGCTAATTTCAAAGTATTTCTGGGAGTTTTAGGAGGTACGGTTATGTTAATTTTCGGAACATTACAAATAGCTAATGTTTTAAAGGGAAAAAGTGAGTTAGCTAGTATGAAACTTGAAAAACATGGACCATTAATTATGGGAATTTTATTATCAGCTTTTAATCCATTCTTTATTCTTTGGTGGTTGTTTATAGGTTCTACATTTATTTACGCTACAATAAACATTCTATCATACTACGGATTACCCTTAATATACGTCTCTCATGTATGGATGGACTTTGTTTGGCTTTCTTTTACAGCTCACATGGCTTTCATTGGAAAAAATATTTTGAGGGAAAAATATTATAGGTTCTTCGTTGGAATTCTAGGGTTAATACTTATAGTTTTTGGTGTTCACTTTATTTCTAAGAGCGTATGGAACATTAGCGTATTGCCTTTCTAATGCTTTTGCTTTTAGCAGAGATTACTCGCTATAGCTTATTCTCTTTACGAACTTCATTTTAGATAGTGCCTTAAGCTTGACTATATTTTTCGGTATTATAACTTCATCTACGAAAACTATCGAATGTACTTTCTTGCTGAACGTTTCAAGGTCAACAGTATTGTCGAATATAAGTTTCTTAATATTCCTAAATCTCACCTTTCCTTCAACATCCTCTAAATCCTTCTTTGAAACTACTAGTTCATCTAAATCTCCAATAGTAATAGTTTTTAATGTTGTTTCCATACCCTCTCTTACCCTTTGAACTAATTCATAAGATCCTTCAGCTAATGATAGGAATACTCTAAGTGCTTCGTTAACTACTTCACCAACTGTTTCACCAATAGACTTAGCTAATGCCGAAGCCTTAGCATATAGTTCTTCATCAATATTTCTTATCGTAACAGTTTTCTTCTTAGGTTTCTCGGACATCCTTGTCACCTATGTAATACTTGTAATACTAGAAATATAAGCTTTACTCCTATTATTGAGAAAGTTTAAAAAATGAATAGTAAATAGTGTTTAAAATAGAGAAGCCGGGTCGTCTAGCGGTCAAGGATGCGGGGCTTTGCGGACCGTCGGCTATCCTCTTCCTATCCCCCTTCTTTACATGAACATAGATTAGCAAGCAGAGAAACTATTCTTAAGAAAGTCAAGAGTATCTTGAAGGAATCCCTAAGAAATTATAGGAATGACCTAAAAAATAGAACTTTTCTGCATAGTAAGAATTTTAAGACAGAATACGTGATAAATTCCTATAGTGGTTTAGCAAACATTATACATAATATGATCAATGAAAGCATAAGATACACAGTAAATTCCATTATTCCCCATATACTCAATTTGTTGAGGCAGGGAAATTACAACCTATATGTGAAAACATGTATGAAAACCATTAACTTTAAAATTAACGCAGACCGTTGCATATTGAGAATAGGATACTTTGACGGAAATATTATAATGGACATTCACTTTAAAAATTTAAAAACGATCAAAATTAAGTCTGAAATTTCTGCAAAACCATGTAATTATGAGGCTTTCATAGGTTTCTTGCTTAGCGATGGAGCTATTAAGGGAAAGAACATAAGAATGCGTACAACAAAACATTGGCAAGCAGTATTGTGGATTTTAATAAATTCGCCAAACGTATTTAGCTTAAGGGTAGACTCAGTAACTGTTTCCACTAAAGGAGAGCTGAGACCAGCTTTGAATATTTCTAGTCCCAGGATCTTTGAAGTTACAACTAAAAGTTTGTTATTATTAAACAATCCTATCTCATGGTTTTTCTACATTCTAGGTGACGGATCTGTTGGTTATAGGAAAATAGAAATTTCATGTAGCCTAAACTACTTCGAAAAATTAGCTAATAAGCTTAAAGCGTTAGGCTATAAACCTAAGCTAAGACCCGAGAAGAGATTAATTGTTCTGACTGGGAATTCTATGAGAAAATTCTCTGAATGGATAGTAGCAAACGTGATTAAATGTGGCTTAAATGAACCTCTTGAGCACTTAAAAGTAAGTAAATGGTTAGAAATGAAACATTATGCAATGATGAGGTAAAGTATTTATATAAGGTCAAAAGTACAACTGATACATGGTAGCCGACGGTCCGCAACCCGACTCTGGCGGGGGAACCGGAGAACCCCCGTGACCGGGGTTCGAATCCCCGCCCGGCTACCAACAATTACCTATAGCACTACAATTACCGCTTAATTGCTGGAAGTTGCAGCGTAATTGAATTATTAATATGAGTTTTCGGTTTAATTATCATATTCTTCAATTTTGAAAAGCAATATTTAATTATCATGGCTTCTTATACTATGAAGGTAGGGATGAATATTGGGGACTACTGCTGAAAGTATTTCTACAGAAGTTTCTGCTGAGAGTAGGGTTCTGGTTCATGACAGTTCAAAATGTACGGCATGTACTACATGTATGATTGCTTGTTCTATGAAGCATTTTGGTGTTGCCGATTATGAGAAGTCTTTCATAAAAATAATATTTAACCCCGTTTTCAAGGCTTTCGAAGCAGCATATTGCCATCATTGCGATGAACCCTATTGCTTAAACATATGTCCTGTAAATGCTATCTACAAGGATAAGTTACCGGATGGAACGGTAATTGTGCGTATAAGCACTCTTAAATGCATAGGCTGTGGTTCATGTAGACTGGCTTGTCCTATGTCTATACCTCATGAAGACCCTGTTATGAGAGTCGCCGTTAAATGCGATTTATGTGACGGCGACCCTGAATGTGTCAAAGTATGTCCTACACATGCATTAAGATTTGTTCCTAGAAGTGAAGCACTAAACTTTCTTAAAAAAGTCTATGGGTGGCAGGGTTAATGTTCGTAATTATCGCAACGTTTGGCGTAATAACGTTACTTATACCAGCCTTTCTAGCTCTCATAGAGAACGATATGGAAAGGATTATTGCATATTCTGCAGTAAGCCAAATGGGGTACATTATCTTAGCCTTAGGTTTTGGTTCTGCTTTAGGTTTATCAGCAGCATTATTCCACATGTTTAATCATGCTCTTCTGGAATCAATGCTCTCCTTAGCGGCTGGAGCAGTTATTTACGCTACTGGAACACGTGATATAACAAAACTTGGAGGGTTAATAAGTAAGACACCAATTACAGCTTTAGCTGTTCTAGTAGGTGGCTTAGCTGTTGCAGGGTTACCTCCATTGAACGGTTTTGCAAGTAAGCTTCTAATATATGAAGCAGGTTTAGAAGCATCATTTAGAATAGGAGGTGTTATCGGAAGACTTTACTTATTATATACTTTAGTAGCCATATTTGTTAGTGCATTAACACTACTCTACTTCATGAGACTATTTTACTCCGTGTTCCTAGGTCTGCCTTCAAAACTAACGTTAGAAGCACGGAAGGTACCATTAATTATGAAAGTGCCCTTAATGATTCTAGCAACGTTCTCTATAATTATTGGTGTTGCTCCCCAGATCATAGTAGGTCCTTTAATAAACCCTGCGGTAGTAAACATTCTGGGCTTAAGTAAGCCGCCGGTTGAAGTAACTTTTCTCGGATATAGTACTAGTATAGGGTTCTATAGTGCAACCATTTTAACACTGGTACTATTAGCTTCTGCATCCATAGTACTCCTAATATACTACATTAGCTTAACATTTTATAAAAGAACAACATTACCACCAGTTAAGGTTGTTGAGGAATTAAAAGACTTTAAGTATGAAGTTTTCACCGGTGGTGAAGCTACACCACCATTGTTACCTCTTGAGGAAACTAAGGTAACACCTGAAGAATTCGTGTTTGCATTGAAAACAGCGTTCTCTAAACTCTATGCATTCTCTATGAAGGGAGGATATGAACGCTTAATAATACGTGCCGCAGAGAAAATTTTCGGTTTTAGTAATGAATTCGATATTATAAGGTTTGAAAATGTAAGTAGCTATGTAACCCTATACGTTTTAATAGCATTAATAGTGCTCTTGTACGTGCTAAGGTGAAACTTATGGAGGAATTTCTAAGCAAAATTCTTGAAAAACATAAGGATAAAATCGTTAGGGTTAAAGAAATAGTACCATGGAGAGTAATATTCGAAGTACCTAGTGGAAAGTTAAAGGAATTAGCAAAAGATGTCTTTGAAACCTATAGGTTCAGATTATCAACAATATCTACTTTAGACCAAGGATTCTACTTTGAATTACTTTACCACTTCGTGAAGGATAAGTACATATTAACATTAAAAACTATTATATCTAAAGAAAATCCGAGAATACCTTCACTAACGGACACTATTCCCGGAGCAAATTGGCTTGAAAGAGAAGTCAGAGACTTGTTTGGAATAGAATTTGAGGGTCATGTAGAACCCGAGAGAGTTGTTTTACCACCGGATTGGACTCTTGAACCGCCACTTAGAAAACCTATTGCGCCTAAACTTCCGCCAACATATGCTGAGTACTTAGTAAACCTCACAAGCAAGGCAGCTTTAGCTTCCGTAACAGGTATTGTTAAGAGAAGAAGAACTAAAATGGGTTTACCCGAGGTAGTGGCACCTGTTCTAGAGTCTAAGAAGGTCATTGAGGAGATAAAGAAGATTTCCAAAGAACTCGAAGTAAATAGGAAAGTACCTGTTAGGAAGTGTTAGATTATGCCTAAATACATATTTTACCCTGGCTGCTACATTTCAACAATGCTTCCACATGTTGAAGTAGCTATTAGGTTTATTCTTAAAAAATTCAACATCGAGACCGTGGAGCTTGAAGATCTATCATGTTGTCCGCCTAGAATCAGTAGCATAGCAGATGAGCTTTTCTGGCTAACCTTAGCTGTTAGAAACCTTGCAATAGCTGAGAACAAGGGATTAGACATTTTAACTCCATGTAATGGATGTTTCGAATCATTTTTCGAAGCTAGAATAATGTTTATGGAAAGAAAAGATCTTAGAGAAAAAGTTTCCAACATACTTTCAAAACTAGGATATAGGTTTGAAGGCAAAATTAAGCCTAAACACTTAGTTGAAGTCTTATATGAAGATGTAGGTTTAGAGAAGATAAAGGAAAATATAGTTAAACCCCTTAATGGGCTAAGAGTTGCTGTTCATTACGGATGTCACTTGTTCGTCGTAGAGCTTGGTGAAGATGTTTGGAAGAAACCTAAAATGACTGATGAGTTAATAAAGATCACTGGAGCTGAACTTGTTAAGGATGGACTGGAAAGGCTATGTTGCGGTTTTGTACCTTCAACCGTAGATGATGCTTTCAGCTTAACCTACAGAACAGAAGTTAGGTTGAAAAGCGTTAAGGAACTAGGTGTTGATGCTCTTGTAACACCATGCCCACAATGCTTAATGAGACTTGAATTTGGTCAAGTAAGGCTTAAGGCAAAAGCAAGATATGATGTACCTATAATTCATTTGGCAGAGCTTCTAGCATTAGCTCTAGGTTTAGACCCTAAGAAATTCGGTTTTATAGTATATCATAAATCTCCTACAAAACTTATTCTTCAGAAAATTGGTTTAGGGTGAAAACATGGGTATGTGTAGTCGTAAAGTTTACTCTGTACCTGTAGGTCCATATCACCCGGCACTTGAGGAAATGGCTTTCTATAAGGTTTATGTTGAAGGAGAGAGAATAGTTAATGCTTTAATTAAACCTGGTTTTAACCATAGAGGTATTGAAAAGCTTGCTATGAGAAGAAGTTACCGTAGAAATGTTCAGCTTTTCGAGAGGGTTTGTGGAATATGCTCTGCCGCCCATACTACAGCTTATTGTGTTGCTGTTGAGAGATGCTTAAAGATCGATGTTCCTAAAAGAGCACAATACATTAGAGTTGTTCAGGCTGAAGCAAATAGAGTTCATAGCCATCTATTATGGTTTGGAATTGCAATGCACGTAATAGGTTTCGACACATTATTCATGCACTCATGGGCTATTAGGGAAGACATTTTAGACATCGTAGAAACATTAACGGGAAATAGGGTAAACTACTCCGTAAACACTATTGGCGGTGTTCGTAGAGACATAGCACCGGAAATGGGTAAGTACATTCTTGAAAAACTAGATAAAGTTGAGAAGGGAACAAAATACCTTATTAGAGCGGTTAAGGAAGACCCGACAATAAAGGCTAGAACGAAGGAGGTAGGTGTTTTAACTAAGGAAGAAGCTAAGAAATACTGTGTTGTTGGACCTACAGCTAGAGCTTCAGGAATAGAGGAGGACATTAGGAGAGCTGATCCGCACATAAACTACGAAGATTTCGACTTCGAAGTATGCGTCGAAGATACATGTGATGTTTATGCTAGGATTATGGTAAGGCTTAGAGAGACTTTAGAATCCATAAGGATAGTGAGGCAGGCTATCAAAAACTTACCTGAAGGACCTTTAATGGCTGAGTTAACTGTTCCTAGACCAAATGAGGATATTGGCAGAACCGAGGCGCCAAGAGGGGAGCTAATATACTATATTAGGTCAAATTACACCAATGTTCCAGAAAGGGTAAAATTGAGAACACCAACATTCGTAAATCTACCCTCAACTAAGCCCATGCTCATAGGTGATAAATTAGCTGATGCACCTCAAATAATTGTAAGCATAGATCCATGCTTAACATGTAACGATAGGCTTGCCATAATAGATGTGAGAACAGGAAAGAAAAAGACAATACTTCTTGATGAAATCATAAGGAGGAGAGGTAAAATATGGTAGCTCAATTATTGTTAATAATAGGCTTACTAGTGTATCCAGGCTTTGTTTTCTCAATACTTTACGGAGGAATCTTAATCTGGATATACCGTAAAATAAGAGCTAGAATGCAAGGTAGAAGAGGACCTCCATGGTACCAAACATATGCTGACATTATAAAACTATTATCGAAAGAAACTATAATTCCGAGAAACGCTTGGAGACCGGGATTTATCGGAGCACCCATAATATCCATAGTTTCTCTAGCTACTGCTATGCTTCTTATCCCGATTTGGTCTAGTAAACCCTTACTAGGCTTTGTAGGAGACACTATCGTGTTATTGTATTTACTAACTATACCAACATTTGCTGTAATTCTAGCAGGTATTTCATCTAATAGCCCATATGGTATTATTGGAGCAAGTAGAGAAGCATCATTACTAATATGGTACGAACTACCCTTCTGGTTCTCCATAGCAACAATTCTCATACTAACCGGAACTTTAAGTGTTGAGAAAATAGTTAGCACCCAAGCCGCATTAGGCCCTAACATTGTTAGAGCACCTTTAGCCTTCATAGCTTTCATAATAGCTGCTCAAGCAAAGCTTGCCAAAAGACCATTCGATATACCTCATGCTGAAACAGAAATCGTTGCTGGCCCTTACACTGAGTATTCAGGTGTTCTAAGAGGATTTTTTGAAATAAATGAAGCTTTAAAATGGCTTACCATATCGTCTGTAGCAGCTACGTTCTTCCTCGGATGGCCTATTACAAGTAATCTCGTATTTAATGCTCTATTGTTCATGGTTAAAGTAGCATTGTTCGCTATAATATTCGCAGTAATAGACATAATTAATCCCAGGTTTAGAATTGAACAAGCATACTGGCCTCTATGGGAAGTAGCGTTAATTATAGCACTAATTGATCTTGTAAGAATACTTGCCGGAATAGGTGTGTAGAGATGAAGGTAAATATTCTTAAAGAAGCTGTAAAGTATTTCGTTAAACCAGCTACAGTACCATTTCCAGCTGTTCAACCTCAGTTTCCGAAGAAGTTTAGAGGCCCGCCAAGATACGATCCTGAAACATGTATTGGATGTGGAGCCTGCGCACATGTATGTCCTTCTGATGCAATAACGATTACAATAAAGGACGGGAAGAAAATATTAGAAGTCTGGTTTGGTAAATGCACTTTCTGCGCTAGGTGTGAAGAAGCTTGTCCAGTAGACTCTATAAAGCTAATGGAAATTTATGGTATGCCTTCATCGAACAAGTTTGATTTCGTCTCTAGAGTAGAACATGACATGGTTAAATGCCGTATATGCGGAAAATACTTTGCCACAGTAAAGCATGTTGAATGGATAATTAAAAATATTAGAGAGAAAATGGGTGAAACTGTTTCAATAAGTGAACTTAAAAATTACTTAATGATATGTCCTGAATGTAGGCATAAAGTAGAGAGCATTCCTAGCCTTAGAAAACTTCTTATGAGAGTTCTGGTTAAAGAGGTGAAATAGCCATGTGTGGGGTACTTTGTAAGTTAGCTGCATGGGCTAGGAAGAAGTCTCCTTGGATTTTCCACTTGCCGGCAGGGGGGCTATGTAATGGATGTGATATTGAAATAGTTGCAGCTTTAACTCCAAGATATGATGTTGAACGTTTTGGGATCTTATTAGCGCCAAGCCCTAGACATGCAGACATACTTGTAGTTGCAGGTCAGGTAACTAAGCACACTAAAGAGCGATTACTGAGAGTTTATCAGCAAGTACCGGAACCTAAAGTTGTCGTAGCTGTTGGTTCATGTGCCATCTCAGGTAATGTTTTCGGAACAGAAAATTACCCGCTAGCAGGAACTGTTGATCAATTTATTCCTGTTGACGTATATGTTCCTGGATGCCCCCCTAAACCTGAAGCAATTATTTTAGGGATTATTGAAGCAATAAAGAAGCTTGAGGAGAAAACTAGAGAAACATAGCTTTACTTAAACTATCTTGTCTAGTCCAAGAATTTTAGCTAGCTCCTTAATCTTACCTCCACCTCCGAATCTTGCCCAAACAGCGCATGTTCCTTCAGAGGAAACCATGCATGGACCGTAAGGCCTACTTGGCGTACAAGCCCTCATGAATAGAGGACAATCTGTGGGCACAGCTTTTCCCAAGGTAACGTCACCGCATTTACATCCTGGAGGTAAGTCTATTGAATAATCTATTTTAATATCAAACATGCTTCTTGAATCATAGTTCTTGAACTTCTCTTTCAACTCCAAGCCGCTCTTAGGAATAATGCCTATGCCTCTCCAATCAGCATCAACAATGTTAAAAGCCTTTTCAACATATTTCTGGGCTACTACATTACCCTCCCAACTATCAACCCTGGAATATTCATTATACACTCTAAACCTATTCTCTAGATGTTGTTTCAGAATTTCTAACACTGCCAAAAGAACGTCCAGAGGCTCAAACCCCGCAACAACAGCTGGCAAACGATACTTTTCTGGGATAAATTTCCAAGCCTTAGCTCCAGTAATTGAAGTTACATGGCCTGGCGCTATAATACCATTCAACGGTATATCAGGTTGGTTTAAAACATAGTCAACCGCCGGGACGGTTAACCTGTAAGCTACAAGGAGCTTAAGGTTTGGAGGAATTGTTCTTAAAACTACATGGCTTGCTACGCTTGGCTGTGTTGTTTCAAATCCTACAGCTAGGAAAACGCATGGCTTATTTTGTTTCTTAGCAATTCTAATTGCATCTAGAAACCCATAGACTATCCTAACGTCGCCACCTAAGCTTCTTGCTTTGGCTAAACTCATTTTGGTACCTGGAACCTTATACATGTCGCCGTAGGTTAGCAAGGTTACACTATAGTTTAGGGAAAGCTCTATAGCTTCGTCAACTATCCTAGTTGGGGCTATGCAAACTGGACATCCTGGACCAGCTATTAACTCTAGTCCTTCAGGCATTAGACTTCTTAAACCATAATATGTTATTGTGTGCTCATGGGTGCCGCAAACATGCATGATCTTTATCTTTTCTGCACCATATTTTTTCATAACTTTAGGGGCAAGTTTATGTATTCCCTTAACGACATCCCTGATTATGCTCAGCTCTCTGTACATCTTAACTATTTCATGCAGTCCTTTCCTCATAAGCGCAAACACTCTACACTGATTATTTACAATATGTTTTTAACCTAACGAGCTATAAGGTTTTGGAAGAACTAGAATTAGTAGGGTATTTGCGGCAATGATGTTGGAAACCATAACCTTAGCTCATGGAGCCGGAGGTAAGGAAACAGGGGAAATTATTGAAAAATTCTTCGTTAACTTGTTTAAAATAAAGAGAGTAAGTACGGGCATAGGTTTAGATGACTTAGAAGACTCAGCAACAATACCGCTAAGCGATGGCAGCCACATAGCCTTCACTATAGACAGCTATACTGTAAATCCCATATTCTTTCCCGGAGGTAATATTGGTAAGTTAGCAGCTTCTGGAACACTTAATGACCTAGCGGTAATGGGTGCTAAACCTTTAGCAGTAATGGACTCCATGGTTGTTGAAGAAGGTTTCGAAATTAAACAACTGGAGGAAATTATAAACTCTATGAAAAAAGTTCTGGAAAAATACAATGTAGCATTGATAGGTGGAGATTTCAAGGTCATGCCTAAAGGGCAAATTGACAAAATAGTTTTAACAATGGCAGGTGTAGGCATTATACCTAAAAATAGGCTAATAAAAGACTCCAACATTAAACCAGGAGACAAAATCGTAGTTACAGGCCCTATAGGTGAGCATGGGGCGGCAATATTAATAGCCCAGACAGGGTTAGAAGCTGAAGCTCCGACAATAAAAAGCGATTGCTCGCCGATAATTGATGCTATTGAAGTAGCGTTTAAAGTTGGAGGAATTCATGCAGCTAAAGACCCTACTAGAGGAGGATTAGCTATGGCCTTAAATGATTGGGCGAGAAAAGCAAAAGTCTCAATAATTATTTGGGAGAAAGAAGTACCACTAAGAGACGAGGTTAGAGCTTACAGTGAAATGCTTGGAGTAGATCCCTTCAGCCTAGCTTCTGAAGGAGTAGCATTAATAGCTGTAGACCCAGGTAAAGCTGAGAACCTAGTAGAAGAACTTAAAAACGTAGGGTACAAGGATGCTGAGATAATAGGTGAGGTAAGGAAGGGTAAAGAGGGATATGTTCTAGTAGAAACAATTAGTGGAGGCTTAAGAATACTAGAACCTTCCGTAGGGGAAATTGTGCCAAG